>OMGI01001819.1_pt1 | contig 11464 bp, 9 predicted proteins | sample 1645801 | NCBI WGS metagenome assembly OMGI01 (sample SAMN05578584, study PRJEB25193) | human gut metagenome | biome: Human Microbiome; feature: human-associated habitat; material: feces | host: Homo sapiens | place: USA:Birmingham
AGTTCAGACGTGTGCTCTTCCGATCTAGATTGCGGGAATGATTTTTTTAACAGGCTCTCATGTAACAAAAGCGAAGGGAGGACAAAATGAGCGTTCAGTTACTTGATAAAACAAGAAAAATCAATAAACTTCTCCATAACAGCAGTTCCAGCAAGGTGGTTTTTAATGATATCTGCCAGGTTCTGATGGATACTTTAAGTTCTAATATCCTGGTTCTCAGCAAGAAAGGCAAGGTGCTTGGTGTAAGTTTTTGCCCGGGAGTTGAGGAAATCCGGGAACTGATAGCTGATGAGGTGGGCGGTCATGTTGACCCTCTGCTGAATGAGCGCTTTTTAGGAGTATTATCCACCAAAGAGAACGTGAATCTCCAGACACTTGGCTTTGAGCATGTTTCCAGCAGCTATCAGGGAATCATCAATCCTATTGATATTGCAGGAGAACGTCTTGGAACGGTGTTTATGTACCGCAAGGATCGTCCATACGATATTGAGGATATTATTGTCAGTGAATACGGCACCACAGTTGTAGGTCTTGAGATGATGCGAGCTGTACATGAAGAGAATGCTGAGGAAGACCGAAAGAAACAGGTTGTGAAATCTGCTTTTAACACACTTTCTTTCTCTGAACTGGAAGCTATCATCCATATTTTTGATGAGCTTGACGGAGATGAGGGAATTCTTGTTGCCAGCAAGATTGCAGACAGAGTAGGTATTACCAGATCAGTAATCGTAAATGCACTCCGCAAGTTCGAGAGCGCGGGCGTTATTGAGTCCCGGTCATCCGGTATGAAGGGAACCTATATCAAGGTTCTCAATGAAGTGATCTTTGATGAATTAGAAGAGATTAAGGCCCAGAGAAATAAAAAGGCCTGAGTGAATTCAATAAATAATAAACAAGTGTACAGAAGAACTGTTTTCTTTCGAACGTGTTTGAAAAAGGCTTTCTGCAAATTGTGAAATGCAGATTGCGGGAATGATTTTTCAAACACGCTCTGGAGGGCAGTTCTTTTTTTGTGTGTAACAGGAAAATTCATTGGAATTCACTATTACACCAAAAAGTTTTAACGGTCAGGCTTCAAAAGCGGCGAAACAAAAAAATTAGAAAATTTTTAAAGTGAGAAAACAAGAGAAAAAAAGAGCATAAAAGAGAATAAAACAGAATATACTTGAAAATGTAACTATGAAAAGAGTTGCACAAATAACGATAATTCAATAATATAATGAACAGTGATTAGCACTCAGCAATAATGAGTGCTAGTAAGAAAAAAGGAAAACAATTCTAAAGGAGGACATAGATCATGAAATTAGTTCCATTAGGCGACAGAGTTGTATTAAAACAGTTAGAAGCAGAAGAGACAACAAAATCCGGTATCGTTCTTCCGGGACAGGCACAGGAGAAACCACAGCAGGCAGAGGTAATCGCTGTAGGACCTGGCGGAGTCGTTGACGGCAAAGAAGTGAAAATGGAAGTTACTGTAGGCGACAAGGTTATCTATTCCAAATATTCAGGAACAGAGGTTAAGCTTGACGGTGAAGAGTATATCATCGTAAAACAGAGCGATATTCTTGCAATTGTGAAATAAGACATAACCTTATAAATAACTTGAAATCAGGAGGATGATTCATTATGGCAAAAGAGATTAAATATGGCGCAGAAGCCAGAACAGCATTAGAGGCTGGTGTAAATAAACTTGCTGATACTGTAAGAGTAACACTTGGACCGAAAGGAAGAAACGTAGTACTTGATAAACAGTTCGGTGCTCCGCTTATCACAAACGATGGTGTTACAATCGCAAAAGAGATCGAGCTTGAGGATGCTTTCGAGAACATGGGAGCTCAGCTGATCAAGGAAGTTGCATCCAAGACAAACGATGTAGCTGGTGACGGTACTACAACTGCTACTGTACTTGCCCAGGCAATGGTTCATGAAGGAATGAAGAATCTGGCAGCAGGTGCTAACCCGATCGTTATGAGACGCGGTATGAAGAAAGCTACAGATGCTGCTGTAGAAGCAATTAAGAACATGAGCCAGAAAGTAAGCGGAAAGAAACAGATCGCAAACGTTGCATCTATTTCCGCCGGAGATAAAGAAGTCGGAGAGCTTGTTGCAAATGCAATGGAAAAAGTTTCCAACGACGGTGTTATTACTGTAGAAGAGTCCAAGACCATGCACACAGAGCTTGACCTTGTAGAAGGTATGCAGTTTGACCGTGGATATATTTCCGCATACATGTCCACTGATATGGAGAAGATGGAAGCAAACCTTGAGGATCCATATATTCTGATCACAGACAAGAAAATCTCCAATATTCAGGAAGTTCTTCCGCTGCTGGAGCAGATCGTACAGGCTGGAGCAAAACTTCTTATCATCGCTGAAGATGTTGAGGGTGAGGCTCTTACCACTCTGATTGTAAACAAATTAAGAGGAACCTTCCAGGTAGTAGCTGTCAAAGCTCCGGGATATGGTGACAGAAGAAAAGAAATGCTTCAGGATATCGCAATCCTTACAGGCGGCCAGGTAATCTCCGAAGAAGTTGGTCTGGAACTGAAAGACGCAACTATGGAGCAGTTAGGACGTGCAAAATCTGTTAAAGTTGCAAAAGAGAACACAGTTATCGTTGACGGTATGGGTGACAAAGATGCAATCGCAAACCGTGTTGCTCAGATCCGTGGACAGATTGAAGAAACAAAATCTGAATTTGATAAAGAAAAATTACAGGAAAGACTTGCAAAACTGGCTGGCGGCGTAGCTGTTATCCGTGTTGGTGCTTCCACTGAGACAGAAATGAAAGAAGCTAAGCTTCGTCTGGAAGATGCTCTTGCAGCTACAAGAGCAGCAGTAGAAGAAGGTATCATCGCAGGTGGCGGCTCTGCTTACATCCACGCATCCAAAGAAGTTGCAAAACTTGCAACAACTCTGGAAGGTGACGAGAAGACAGGTGCAAATATCATCCTGAAAGCTCTGGAAGCTCCTCTGTTCCGCATTTCTGCAAATGCAGGACTTGAAGGTTCCGTAATCATCAACAAAGTAAGAGAATCCGAACCGGGAATCGGCTTTGATGCTTTGAACGAAAGATATGTAGATATGGTAAGCGAAGGTATCCTTGATCCTGCAAAGGTTACAAGAAGTGCTCTTCAGAATGCTACAAGCGTTGCGTCTACATTACTTACAACAGAATCTGCTGTTGCAATTATCAAAGAAGACACACCTGCACCGGCTGCTAATCCTGGAATGGGAATGATGTAATTTTTAATAAACGATAAAATTATACCGTAGTATGCTTATAGCAATTCTCTGAAATAATGCATCTTAATCCAGCCCATCAGAGTGTGAAATCCTGCGTCAGATATCTTTGCCGTGCGTCAGCACGCCTGCAGATATCTTCCTTGTCTTTCGCACTCTGCTGAATTGTCTTAAATGCATTATTTACGAGGATTGCTATAGATAAAAACAGCGCAGGCGGAAATATGTGAAACGGAACCGTCGTCATAGACGATGGTTCCGTTTTGTGATATAATGCAGAAAAACAGCATGATGAATAAAATATAATTGTTAAATATGCTGTGCAAAAAAAGCTGCTTTCAACAGCTGAACAAATGAAAAGGAGACGAAACAATGGGCGACTTGTATTCAGAATTACTGGTAAAGAAAGATAAGACGGCTAAAGACAGCCTGCTCAAATACGGTCTGATCGTTTTGACAGTGCTGGCAGTATTTGCCGGACTTATCATCACACCGCTGGCACTGATCATTGCCGTAGCGCTTGGAATTGCATGCTATTTTGTAATCCCGAAAACAGATGTAGAATATGAATATCTGTTTATCAATGGCGATTTTGACATCGACATGATCATGTCAAAGACAAAAAGAAAGAAAGTAAAGAGCTTCAAATTATCAGAGGCAGATCTGGCTGCACCGCTGGATTCCCACAGAATGGACTATTACAACGGAAACCAGAACATGAAAGTACTGGATTTTTCATCAGGAAATCCGGAGCATAAACGCTTTGGTGTTATCACAAGACTGGACGGAAATTTATGCAAGATCATCCTGGAACCGGATGAGGCACTTGCACAGGCTATGAAAAATTCAGCACCGAGCAAAGTTTTTTTGGATTGACATAGAATCTGATTTTTGTTACACTTGTTGAAAATAAAAGGACCAGTTGCTGGTTCCTTTTTACATTACAATAGTAATTTAATTTCATATACGCAAGGGAGGAAATGCAATGGGTACTATCATTGGTGAAGGCATTACTTTTGATGACGTGCTGTTAGTTCCGGCATATTCAAAAGTAATTCCGAATCAGGTAGATGTTACAACGCACTTAACGAAAAAAATCAAGCTGAACATTCCTATGATGAGCGCAGGAATGGACACCGTTACTGAGCACAGAATGGCAATTGCCATGGCGAGACAGGGTGGTATTGGAATCATTCATAAAAATATGTCCATCGAAGCACAGGCTGAGGAAGTAGATAAGGTAAAACGTTCTGAGAACGGTGTTATTACAGATCCATTCTTTTTATCCGCAGACCATACACTGGAAGATGCCAATAATCTGATGGCAAAATTCCGTATCTCTGGTGTTCCAATTACAGAAGGTAAGAAACTTGTTGGTATCATTACCAACCGTGACCTGAAGTTTGAAACTGATTTTACAAAGAAGATCAGAGAATGCATGACTTCTGAGGGACTGATCACAGCCAAAGAAGGAATCACACTTGAAGAGGCAAAGAAGATTCTTGCCAAATCCCGAAAAGAGAAATTACCCATTGTAGATGATGATTTTAATTTAAAAGGTCTGATCACAATCAAAGATATTGAGAAACAGATCAAATATCCTCTGGCAGCCAAAGATGCACAGGGACGTCTTCTCTGTGGTGCTGCAGTAGGTATCACATCAAATGTTCTTGCACGTGTTGAAGCACTTGTAAAAGCAAACGTAGATGTTATTGTTATTGATTCAGCACATGGACATTCAGAGAACATTCTCCGTGCAGTACGTCAGATTAAAGACGCATATCCGGATCTGCAGGTTATCGCAGGTAACGTTGCAACAGGAGCTGCTACAAAGGCTCTGATTGATGCTGGTGTTGATGCGGTTAAGGTTGGTATCGGACCTGGATCTATCTGTACAACACGTGTTGTAGCTGGTATTGGTGTTCCACAGATCACTGCTGTTATGGATTGTTATGAAGTAGCAAACCGTTACGGAATTCCGATTATTGCAGATGGTGGTATCAAATATTCCGGAGATATTACCAAGGCCATTGCAGCCGGTGCAAATGTCTGCATGATGGGAAGCATCTTCGCCGGATGTGATGAAAGCCCGGGAACATTCGAACTGTATCAGGGACGTAAATACAAAGTATACCGTGGCATGGGATCCATTGCAGCTATGGAGAATGGAAGCAAAGACCGTTACTTCCAGCAGGATGCGAAGAAACTTGTTCCGGAAGGTGTTGAAGGACGTGTTGCATACAAAGGACATGTGGAAGACACTGTATTCCAGTTGATGGGCGGCCTTCGTTCCGGTATGGGATATTGTGGCGCAGAAACAATTGAGAAGCTTAAGACAACAGGACGATTTATTAAGATTTCTGCTGCTTCTCTGAAAGAGTCTCATCCGCATGATATCCATATCACAAAAGAAGCACCGAACTATAGCGTAGACGAATAAAGTAACTGAATAAAAAATATTTAGCTGATGTATTTATTTTTGTTCTTGCTAAATGAAATAAGATAGTATATTATGATTACAACGACTGCATGACTGGCGGAAGTAGGATGAACTACAGGGAGTGCAGTAAGTGAACGTGCCGACCGCCTGGGCAGCCTGGAAACAGACTACCCAGGCGGTCACTTTACTTTATCACACTAAAGGAGAATGATCATGGAAAAAATTTCACTGGAAAATGAACTGAAAAACAATTCTTATCCGGGCAGAGGAATCATTATCGGACGTTCTGCAGACGGAACAAAGGCAGTTACCGCATACTTCATCATGGGAAGAAGTGAGAACAGTAGAAACCGTGTATTTGTTACAGATGGTGAGGGAATTCGTACACAGGCATTTGATCCTTCAAAACTGACAGATCCGAGCCTGATCATTTATGCTCCGGTACGTGTTCTTGGAAATAAGACAATTGTGACAAATGGTGATCAGACAGATACTATTTATGAGGGATTGGATAAACAGCTGACTTTTGAGCAGTCCTTAAGATCACGTGAATTTGAGCCGGACGGACCGAACTACACACCAAGAATTTCCGGTGTGATGCATATCGAGAATGGAAATTACAGCTATGCGATGTCTATTCTGAAGAGTGATAACGGTAATCCGGATTCTTGTCTGAGATATACATATGCTTACGAAAAAGCAGTTCCGGGAGAGGGACGTTTCATTCATACCTATAAATGTGATGGTAATCCGTTACCAAGCTTTGAGGGTGAACCAAAGTTGGTCGATATCCCGGATGATATGGATGCATTCACAGAACTTCTCTGGAACAGTTTGAATGCAGATAACAAAGTTTCTTTGTTTGTACGCTATATTGATATTGCAACAGGAACATATAATACAAAAATCGTAAATAAAAATCAGTAAGGAGAGTACAGAGATGAAAGAATTACAGTTAAAATACGGATGTAACCCAAATCAGAAACCTTCCAGAATCTATATGGAAGAAGGACAGGATCTTCCAATCAAGGTACTTTCCGGCAAACCGGGCTATATCAATTTTCTGGATGCATTTAACGGCTGGCAGCTGGTTCGTGATCTTAAGAAAGCAACAGGACTTCCGGCAGCAACTTCTTTCAAACATGTTTCTCCTGCAGGAGCTGCAGTAGGACTTCCGCTTACAGAGACACTGGCAAAGATCTATTGGGTAGATGACATGAACTGGAAAGAATTTTCCCCACTGGCATGTGCATATGCGAGAGCTAGAGGAGCAGACAGAATGTCTTCTTTTGGCGATTTTATTTCTCTTTCAGATGTATGTGACAAAGATACTGCGATGCTGATTAAAAGGGAAGTTTCAGATGGTGTGATCGCACCTGGATATACAGAGGAAGCACTGGAGATTCTGAAACAGAAGAAAAAAGGAAATTATAATGTGATTGAGATCAATCCGGATTATGTACCGGCTCCACTGGAACATAAGCAGGTATTTGGTGTGACATTTGAACAGGGACGCCAGGAACTTGCAATCGATGATGCGTTGATTTCCAATATCGTGACAGAAAACAAAGAACTTACAGAAGAAGCAAAGAGAGATCTGAAGGTATCTCTGATCATTCTGAAATATACACAGTCCAATTCGGTATGCTTTGTTAAAGATGGTCAGGCCATTGGTGTTGGAGCAGGACAGCAGTCACGTGTACATTGTACAAGACTTGCCGGACAGAAAGCAGACAACTGGTTTTTACGTCAGAGCCCGAAGGTACTGAATCTTCCGTTTAAAGACACGATCAGCCGTGCAGAGAGAGATAATGCAATTGATGTTTACATCGGAGAAGAGTACATGGATGTATTGGCTGACGGTGCATGGGAAAATGTATTTACAGAAAAGCCGGAAGTATTCACAAGAGAAGAGAAGCGAGCATGGCTGGATCAGCTTACAGATGTGACACTTGGTTCGGATGCATTCTTCCCGTTCAGTGACAATATTGAGAGAGCACATAAGAGCGGCGTGAAGTTTATTGCTCAGCCAGGTGGTTCCGTGCGAGACGATGCGGTAATCGAAACCTGTAATAAATATGGAATAGTTATGGCATTTACCGGAATTCGTTTATTCCATCACTGATTATGATGAGTCAATATTAAACATAAAATTAATTTGCAGGAAATGCCGAAAAAGAGAGGAAAAAGCTTCCTCTCTTTTTTCAGAATATGATATGCTATGTTTAGCAGCAGGAAAAAGGAGGGGAAGAGGAAGAATTTTTTACCTCTGAAGAAACATTACCTGATGCTGGGACAGTCGGAGGGAAATGCTTCGGCTATATTATTGAAAGTCCGAAGCATTTCTTTGTGCTATGAAAAAAATAGCAACAAAAAACCGGACATAACAGTCCGGAAAATAAAAAGAGCGATAGACGGGGCTCGAACCCGCGGTCTCGACCTTGGCAAGGTCGCGCGTTACCAACTACGCCACTATCGCAAATGTCTTGTGAAGAAGTGCGTTCCTCATCGACAAGACATATAATACCAGATATAATTGTAGTTGTCAAATGTTTTTTCGAAAAAATTTGAAAAATTTATAAAAAACATTTTGTACGAATCAAGTGATTTAGGAATGATAGTAACGAAGTACATGTTCCGGATAATACTGATCTCCATAGTCCCATGGACCGGCCGTGTCGTATAGAGGATCTTCTTTGGAACGCTCGGTTTCTCCGCTTGCTATTTCGGCAAAAGCTTTTGAACTTTCTTCAGACCAGGAGGTGATGCCATTTTTTTTCAGATAGTTAAAATAGACATCTGCTCCAAAATTGTATCCCTGAAGAGCAAGTTTGATGTTGGCAATATCATTCGGTCCTGTAACATCTGCTTTGGCCATAGAATATTTCAGTTCCTGAATTCCGCAGGTAATAGAATAATCTACATCTGTGATGCCGTTTGGAGTCTGAGGATATTGTGTGTTATATGCACCTTCAGAGGATTGCATAACGTCTGTTCCCTGACCGGAGCTTTCCTGCATCATAAGAGCCAGAATAAGATCTACATATGCAGACATATCGTATTTTGCAGCAACTTGTTCTACATCGCTGCGATAAGATTCGCAGGCAGAGTTGATCATATGAGTCTGTCTGGAAGTACGGAGTGGTCGTAAAATAAGAAAGGACAGAGACAGGATTATGATAAGAAACAGTATGAAGCAGAGAAACTGTTTTTGTCGGCGAATCTGATGCCGGCGTTTTATGAGACGCGCTTTTTTGGTAAGGTGCACGCTGTTTGGGTGTTTTTTATGTTTGATCTTTTGTGTCTTCTTCATAGGTATTATTGTAATCGGTAAAGCTGCTTTTGAAAAGAAAGAAATTCTAAGGATTTTCTTAAAATTTCGTGAAAAAACTGTGTAAATTTGAAATCATGCGTTTCATGTGCTAAAATAAGCCAGAGTAAGAGATGGGGAAACGTAAAGTTATAGAGATGAGGTGAAAACCTGTGAAAAAAAAGGTATGTGCAGTTTTACTGGGGACTGCTTTGACATGTCATGTACCGCTGGTGTATGGTGAGGTACAGGATTATCAGGCAGTTACAGAAGCTGATAAGGAAGACAATAAAATTTTTCAGGCATTTTCAACAGAGGATGGAAGCGGCAATTCAGTTAATGTTGCAGCTATACAGGATACCGTGTATGTTGCAGCCAAAAATGCCGGAATCTATTCAAAACCAGGCGAATCCAGCGAAAAAATGGGGGACGTTGCATTGGGTGATACATTGGAGAGAAGTGCAGTCTGTGATAATGGATGGAGCAAAGTATCCTGTGAAGTAAATGAAAGCAAAGTTATTGGATACATTCAGAATCAGATGCTCAGTGATACGGATCAGATTCAGCCTGCAGATAAAGATGTTGAAGTAAAAAGTGATGCTACGGTACTGGATTATCCAAGCCGGAAAGATGGGGAAGAAGTAGGGGAAGTTCTTCAGCTGGATGAAGTGAAACAGACGGGAACAGTTAATGGAGTATGGAGCCGGATTACTTATCAGAATGATGATGGAACAGAGGCAGAAGGTTATATTCCAACAAGCTGTCTGGACCTTCCGGATGCGGTGGCAGAAGAAGCAGATACAATTGATAAGGATAAAGATGCGGGAACACTCCATGAAGGCAGTGGAGAGGGCGTATTTGCAGATGCACTGGAGGATGTGGACCCAGGTGTTTCAGTAGAAAACGGAGTTCAGATCGGAACACCGGTTGCGGCATCTTCAGACGCAAATCTGCAGGATCTAGGCGTATTTAAGATTACACATTACTGTCCGTGCAGTATCTGTTGCGGACCATATTCCAATGGAATTACATCGACTGGCGTAACGGCAACTACCAATCATACGATTGCAGTAGATCCATCTGTGATTCCGTATGGAAGCAAAGTAGTGATCAACGGACAGGTTTATGTTGCAGAGGACTGTGGTGGTGCAATCAAGAAAAATCGTATCGATATTTATGTTGCAACGCATGCTGAGGGCGAGGCTAAAGGTACATATGATACAGAAGTATATTTGATAAAATAAACAAAAGGCAGGAACCTGAAAATTCAGGATATCCTGCCTTTAATCATCTGGTGATCAGTAAAGGTAAAATCATTTATCTTGCCATGGCGTAAATTTTTTCCATGTCTTTCATGTTTAACTGTTTGAAAACGCCAATGGTACGTGTATCTTCAAAACTGCATTTGAAAGCCAGTTCATGAATCTGTTCGTCGGTCAGATCCAGACCTAGTTCATGAAGGTTGGTCGGCATATGGATTGAACGGAAAAAGTCTTCCATTGCTTCTATACCGGCGAGTGCTGTATTTTCATAATCAGCATAACATGGAATATCGAAGATGTTGGTGGCAAATTGTGCGAAACGCTCCGGATTGGCATCATAAACATAACGTGCCCAGCTTCCCCAGAGTGCAGCAAGACCAGCACCATGAGTAACATCGTAAAGTCCGCCAAGTTCGTGTTCAAGCTGATGACAGGCCCAGTCACCACCACCAGTTCCACAGCCGGTCAATCCGTTATGAGAAAGACTTCCTGCCCACATGATCTCTGCTCTTGCATTGTAGTTACCAGGTTCGTTCAGCAGGATTCGTGCATTGTAAATAACGGTCTGCATCAGGGATTCACTGATACTGTCAGTGATCTCCATGGTTTCGATGTTGACAAAATAACGTTCCATGGTATGCAGAAGAATATCTACACAGCCACTTTCGGTCTGATATTCCGGCAGAGTATAGGTGAGTCGCGGGTTCATCAGAGTGAATTTCGGGCGACAGAGGTCACTGCGGGTGCTTCCACGTTTTAACCAACCATCTTCATTTGTAATGACACAGGAACCGCTCATTTCGCTTCCGGAAGCGGCAATCGTAGGGATAGCGCCGATTGGAAGACAGGCGTTTGGAATCTCTGTTTTGAGAAAAAAATTCCAGACATCGGTCCATGGATTGGCAACACCATAGCCAATGGCTTTTGCAGAATCAATAACACTTCCACCACCGACAGCCAGAATGAAATCCACAGATTCTTTCTGACAGAGTGAGATACCTTCTCGTACTTTGGAGAGACGTGGGTTTGGGACAACTCCGCCCAAAGTGACAAAGTCGATTCCTGCTTCAGTGAGACACTTACTGATTTCGTGAATCAGACCGGATTTTACAGCACTTTCGCTGCCATAATGAATCAGTACTTTGTGGCAGTTATAATCTTTTAATAATTCACCAATTTTTAGATGTGTATCTTTTCCAAAAAGCACCT
>OMGI01001850.1_pt1 | contig 11312 bp, 9 predicted proteins | sample 1645801 | NCBI WGS metagenome assembly OMGI01 (sample SAMN05578584, study PRJEB25193) | human gut metagenome | biome: Human Microbiome; feature: human-associated habitat; material: feces | host: Homo sapiens | place: USA:Birmingham
CACCGAGATCTACACTCTTTCCCTACACGACGCTCTTCCGATCTTCTTGCATGAAAGCAATCCAGGAAGGAAAACTGGAGTGTCCGGAAATGCCTCATGCAGAGACAATAAGGATTATGAAAATCATGGACGATATCCGTAAATCCTGGAATTATGAGATTCCCTGTATCGAATAAAAAGTGTGGAATAATCTTATAAAAAAAGACCAGTAATGTTTTTGATATATACCCGAAACGTTACTGGTTTTTCTTTTCTGCTATAATGGAAATGTAACAAAAAATCTATTGTGTCTTGATTTTACCAGATAAATTTATAAAGAGGATTTTATCATTATCTGTCGTGTATCATTGCTTGTTCGTGGGGTAAAAATCATTTATAGCTTTTTTGAATAAACCACCTGCTTTTATTGTATTTTTGAATTTTTGATTATTAATGGGAAAGGGTATAATAGAAGTTACAGTAAACAGAATGGATAAAAATACCAAAAAAGTAGGTGAGAAAAGTTGTATTATGTTGGAATTGATATTGGTTCGACGGCTTCGGAGATTGCTTCAAGGCTTCTGGATGAGGGGATTGATGTAATGAGTGAAGGGGTTCGTGTAGCTGCTACAGGATATGGGCGCGTAGCTGTGGATTATGCAGATTTTGTGATTACGGAGATTACCTGTCATGGAAGAGGTGGCAGAGAACTGGCGGGAAATGAATGTGCAATTATTGATGTGGGTGGTCAGGATACGAAAGTAATCCTGGTAGATCAGGGAATGATCCAGGATTTTCTTATGAATGATAAATGTTCTGCCGGAACCGGGAAGTTTCTGGAGATTATGGCGAATCGACTGGGAGTTACCATTGCGGAACTGTTTGACCTGGCAGAACAGATGAAATCAGAAACTGAAAAATGGAAAAAATATAAATTAATTGTAGAAATCAAAAAGACATAACGACTGACGAAGGAATGAATAGGATTCTTAAAGGAATTAAATTGATAAGATATGGAATATTTTTTGGAAGAAACAGATTAATTTAAATTTGCATTTTGGTTCGGGGTCATTAGAATACTTTTAATGCCAGAAATACAGGATCTTTTATAGTTAGTGATATATTATGATAATAGCTGAATATTATTGATTGGAGGAGATTCTATGAAGTCAAAGAAAGTAAAGAAAATATTGTTGATTGCTTTAACGTGTGCAGCAGTTTCTACATCTGTCTCAGCAGAAGCTGCTATGAAATCGCAGATAACCGTTGAAAGTAAAAATAAGTATGAACAGTTGAAAATTTCAGAGAGCCGTGTGTATGGAGAATACCCAACTGGAGATTATAAGAAGATAACACTTCTTCCTTCGGTTTCTAAAGTAGAAAAATTTTGTTTTGAAGATAATTTGAATATAGAAGAAGTAGAGTGGATAGCTTCAGTAGATACTGTTCCAGTTTTTGCCTTTAGCACATGTCCAAAGCTTAAAAGGGTAATACTTTCTGATAATGTGAAAAAAATTGGACAAAGTGCATTTATATACTGCGGTGAACTGACGAGTGTTAAACTTCCCCAAAATCTTCAAAGTATAGATTTTTTTGCATTTGCTGACTGTCGAAAACTGAAAACGTTATATATACCTGAAACAGTTACTGAGATAGGTGCTGAGGCGTTCATAAATTGTGATTCTCTAACAGTTCATGGAAAGAAAAATTCATATGCATACTATTACTGTAAGATGAATGGTATTCCTTTTGTAAGTGAGGGAACTGCTTCAAAACCAGAAACAAATCGTCCGTATATAAAATCTGTTGATTCAGATATAGTAAACAAACAAATCTATGTTACAATTGATTTGAGCGGAAAAGTAAAGAATGCAGATGGATATCAATATCAAATATATGATGGTACTAAGGTATTAGCTAATAAAAATTCTGCAAACACAACCTGTATATTAAAAAAAGTGCCGACTATGGGATTTGCCAGAGTCCGTTCTTATACTGTTCAAAATGGTAAAAAAAGTTATAGCAGGTGGTCTAATGAAATGCGTATGCCTCCTGTTAAACTAAATAAAGATAATATAAAATTAATAAAAATTACCGGGAAAAAGAAAACAGTAACCGCACAGTTTGGAAATTTAAAATACAGTGATGGGTTTGATTGCGTACTTAAGAATGCAGATTCAGGAGAAAATATTGTATTAAAAAATCAAAAGAAAAATACAGTTACTTTTAAAAATATAAAACCGGGAGTTTACTATTTGAAAGCGCATGCATATACGTTGTTGAATGGTATTAAACAGTTTGGCGTATGGTCAGATAATAAAAAAGTTGTTGTTAAATAGAAAATTGGAATTATAAAAAGCAGGCGAAAAACTGCCTGCTTTTTATAATGGAAATTTATGCTGTTATTGATGTAGCGAAATCAAGCTGTAATAAATTCAAGCGTATTATACTGAAAGAAGCCGTCAGTGGATGCTAAACCACTGGTGTGGGTAGCATCTTTGACATTGGCATTGCACACAGCGATTAATTTATTATTTTGATCCAGAGCCACTGATTCCAGTTCAAAACTGTTATATGTGCGGCCCTGAGCATCTTTAGCAGGAATATCTGTAACAAATCCAAAATCTGGGTATAAAAGTTTGCTATCATCAAGTTTTTTCAGATTATAATGAAGCAAAGTGTTTTTTGTTGTGATTTTAGTCGTTACTCCACTTACATTATGTGGATTACTGGTTCCGACAAAAAGCCCTAATTTATTGTGATAAAAAATATCCTGAGATGTAGGCTGACCGGCATTTATCAGTGTGCAAAGATAAGTGGCTTTTACATTTTTTTCATTTTCAAATGCACATTTATAGAGTTTTAATGTTCCGTCAACAACGGACAATAATAAAGCTGTATTTGCCTCATAAAAATAATTAATTGCTTTAAGAGCAAATGATTTATCGTTATCGTTGGGAGTTACTGTATATGTTATTTCCTCATCCTCTTTGTTACTGCTGATAGCAACCACTTTGTTATTTCCTGCGACAACAAAGAATTTTCCGTTAAAACAGCTCATACCGTTGGCATGACCTAATAAACCGTCAGTGAATGTTTTAAAGTGAGATACACCTGCGCTTGTATTCATATAATTTTTACAGTAGCCAAGAACAGCGACTTTATCTTGACTTTGTTTTATAAAATATGGAGTATTGTTTCCGTTAAAGGATACACATCCCAGATTGGTTGTTTCATAGTTGGGATCTACTTTGGTAGGCACACGGGCTCCTGCTCTAAAACCGCATGCAAAAGTATAGGTTTTACCGGAGTAGGTAATGCCTTCCAGTACAGAGAATTTATCTTCTGCGGTTCCATCGGATGTTATAACATTGGATGCAAGCACAAGGTGATTGGCTTTCATACAGATTGATTCAAGGTTGTACTGTTTATATTCACCTGTTTTATTTACATTGATGACCGCACATGGAGTGTATTTTTTACCTTTATCATCAGTAAGATGATAATCAACTACCAGAATACGGTTCTGAAGTGTTGAAAAAGTGTTATTTGTCAGGATAAATAATCCAAATGAAGTGTGATAGTAGATATCCTGGAGCTGTGTGGTATAACCAAAGCCTGAGTTAGTAACTGTGAATGTACTTGCTGCTTTAGCAGCCTTCCAGTCTACAACACTGAAGGTTAATGTCCCAGCATTGCTCTTGTCAGCGTAATGCATAATGATAAATTTCTCGTTAGTTCCGTCAGCAGCAGTGATACCTAATGCGCCTTTTGGACAAATTTCATTGATACTGTACGTACCGAGCTGATTGCCTTTGGTATCCAGTTTTACGATGGTTGTAGAACCGCCGTAACCTTTATGGTCTTCTGCAAGCATATACAGATAATTTCCAATTTTGGTAAGTCCCAGAGCGAACCAGTTCAGATCTTTTTTTACGGCAGTTGCTTTTGTTGCCATGTAGTCAGTCGTTTTGAGTAATGTAGTTTTAAGACCGGTTGTCTTTACGCAATACATATCTGACCCCACAATTGCAATTCCCGCTACGTTTGTTGCACCTTCATCGGGAATTAGTGCATGGTCTACGGGTGTAGCTGAAATGGTTAAAGTTGTTCCATTGAATGTTCCTGGCATAATTTTTTTGCCTCCTTTAAATTTTTGGAATTTGCAAATTCACTTTGTAAAGAGACGTTTTTTCATGATTTGTAAACCGGAAATAAAAAATAAATACAGACAGGAATTATTGTTTCAGAATGATAAAAGATATAGTACTTTATAAACGGGTAAATTTGTTTGTGAAAGAAATTAAGTTAATCGATTATTTCTTTATAATGCAGGAACGGATACACTTCATCTGTCTGATTTTCCGCAGAGCAGGTATTTTGATTTTTCCTATTCACCGATTTTCGATACGAATACAGATGAAGAAATGCAGACTGGAAGTTGTGCTGCTGTGGATATTGTTGATAAGAAGAATCTTCCTGCCGGAAACTATGAGGAACAGGATTCTTTTATTGTAGGAGACCGGATTTATCAGGGACTGGCAGATGCTGTTGAGCCTGTGACTGGAATTACCAATGGTGCAGAAAAAACAGCTCAAAGTTTTCTGGTCAACGGATCTCTGGAACTGAATGAGGATGAAAATAATGAAGGACTGGACACTGCCGTACAGATAATGGTACAGGTGGATGCTTATCAGACATTAAACAGACCAGTTATTGATACGCGGTGGACCAGAGGGATCACAAATTATGCAATGATTATTTCCTGAGGATCTGCAGATTAAAAAAGACAGGCTAAATGCTGCAGACTCTTTGTTTTATGGGGAACAAGATGGAAGAATAAGATTCATGTCTATCAAAATACATTTAATGCCATAATTACAAAAATTCCTCCATCTTGTGATATATTAACATTAACGGTTAAATATCACGGAATGGAGGAATTTTTATGAATAGAAAAGAGTTCTTAGCGGTTGTTATTTCAGCAGCACTTGGTTTATCCGGTGCTCCGGTTTATGCATCAGAATCTGCAGCATTTTCTGATGGGGAAGTACAGGAATATGGAGCAGAAGAAGAGAAACAGGAATTCCAGACAGATAGTCAGGATCCTGAAACTGATACATTTCAGGATGAAGTGGAATCAGATGCAGATACAGACGGATTTGTGGATGAAGCAACAGGAGTATCCTCAGGGGAAGCGGATGCGAATGGATTTACATATCAATATCTTAAAGAATCTGATACATACCGCCTGACAAAGGGAACAGATACAGAGAATGTCATAATACCTTATGAGTATAATGGAAAAGTAGTCTCAGAGGTTGGAGAGAGAGCTTTTTACGGATGTATAAACATAAAGACTGTGAAAGCAGAAGAGGGAGCTGACAGAAGGAAAAATCGTATCCGCATTGATAAATCTGCTTTTGAGAACTGTGAAAATCTCAGAAAAGTTTCTTTTGATCAGGGAGCGAAGCTAGAAAGCAGGGCATTTTATAATTGTCCGAAGCTGTGGGAGTATACAGGGGTTTCCTACTATGATTCTTTTGATACAGAAATAGAACAGGATTCTTTTGACGCGGATACAAAGGTAATATTCAGAGCAGGAGATAATGGAATTCCGGAGACTGTTAAGGCTTTTGCAGACAAGAACAGGGTATTTATGGAAATTACGGATAATGATAATTATGTTCTGACAGATAAAGATGGTACTTCTTATTATGATGACTGGAGTGAAGGAGATTCCAGAACATTCTGCGTAGATTGTGATGATACAATGGCATCGGTAAGAGTGTGGTCTGCTGTGGAAGTGATTGGACGGAAAGCTTTTTATGGATGCTCAAATGTAAAAAAAGTGCTCATTGAGAGGAAAACTTCAACGATTGAGTCAAAAGCTTTTGCAAAGTGCAAAAATATGAGTATTATTATGCCTTCCGGTATAACAGCAATCAGTGACGATGCTTTTGATGGTGCTTCTGGCATTACTATTTACGCGGATAAGGGCTCTTATGCGGAAAAATATGCAAAGAAACATAATCTGACCTGTAAGACAATACCAGCACCGACAGCAGTACCGGTACCGAAACTGAAAGTATCTTATGATGCAAAAAATGGTAATGCTACATTAAACTGGACTCCGGTAGAATATACTTTTCAATATTATATTTACAGATATGATACAGCCACAAAAAAATATAAATGTGTAAGCAAAGTTGACCAGAATACTACGTCATATAAGCCTGAGAGCTCTGCAGGGAGAACAGTGAAATACAAAGTCCGGGTGAGAACATTAGCCGGAATATATACAGACCAGTACAGTAAGAAGAGTAATACAGTGACTGTCCAGGGACGACCGGGGAATGTAAGTGATGTTTCTAAAAAGAAGAAGGGGAAAAACCTTACGTTTAAGTGGACAAAGGCAAAAGGCGCACAGGGATATATTCTGTACAGATATGATGAAAATGCCCGGAAGTACAGAAAAATTAAAACTATAAAAAATGGAAATGTTACATCTTATACAGATAAAACCGGAAAACTAAATAAGAATGAAAATTATTATGTGAGAGCATACTGTACAACTAAAGATGGTACCAGATTATATGGATGGTACTGGGCGTAATAATTTCAGTCCCAAGAGCTGAAAAGCTGTTTCTGTTGGTACTCTCAATACTGGCTTTGGAGTCGGCTCATTCCATACGTTTTTTTACCGACACTTTTTATCCGGTATTACGAAAAAGTCGCTGAATGCCTTTTATTATGCGTGTTCCTATGCCAAAGTTGATTGTTCAGGCTTTATGAATGTAACAGCTAAAATAGCCCTGCATCTGATTCCTGAATCTCTAAAGTCACAACCAGTATTTATTCGTTTCGCTGGTATTGAAATCAGCTACTATGAACAGAAAACTTTCTGGTCGCTATGCAGCTACATGGTACGGAGCTGCAAGGGCATTGAGATGATGATTAATCTTATTAACATCACTTACTGTGGTATGAAACTATTGTCATATCAGGATGAAAAATTTTCTGATTATCGTGATAAAAGCGTGCAGGATTTCCGTTTTGCATTAAGCGAGTGTATCCGCCAGCAGGTATTTTTTGCTACTTTCGTGAAAAACATCGAAACCCGAATAAAATCATCCTCAGTAATAAATGCCTTAAAACGGGCGATTGTTAAGCAGGAGCATTATTTTATAAAGTTGTTTGTTTGTCCTCCTTTAAATGAACTTATTTTGAATTGATGTTTACCAGTTACACTAAATAAAGAGTAGAAAAAACAGAGATTGTAAACCAGAATAAAAATGAATCTATGAAAAGCAGGAAAGCTTTATCCAAAGAGAGATAAGATTTTTCTGCTTTTTTATATCGCGGGAATATTAGAAAGTAAATTTTTTCTGGTATAAAATTTTTCCGGACAGGAGTACTGGATAAATATCTGAATCAGGGACATTTGATGAGCTTTAAAACTATTTTACAGAAAATGGAAAGAAATATGGTATAGTAAAAATGAAATGTAATATTATTATATTTTATAATGATACGGAAATGGAGGAAAAAGCATTATGAAAAATAAAAAGATACTTGCATTACTTCTTGCATGCACAATAATGGCATCCGGTGTACCAGTGTATGCAGCAGATTTTTCGGATGGGACTGCAGAAAGTGTACAGGATGCGGAATCTTCTCTGTTCGGGATGGAAGACAGTGAACTGACGGAGGACACAATGCCAGCTTTTGCAGATATGGAAGAAAATGCAGATGCTGCACAGATTACAGATGGAAATAGCGAAGAGGAAGATCTGACAGGAGATAAAACAGAAGACAAAGGTACAGAAGGACTGGAGTATGAATATGTCCCGGAAATCGATGGATATCGTGTGAAGAAGGGCGTGAATGAAAAAGAAATCCGTATTCCGGAGAAATATGAAGGAAAAGAAGTTCTGGAAATCGGAGAAGGTGCTTTTGCAGGATGTGATCAGATAGAAAGAATCCGGATACTGGATCATCACAAAAATTTCAAAATAAAAAAAGATGCTTTTGAAAACTGTATCAGTTTAAGAAAAGTAAGCTTTTTTGGAGGAATAAAGGTAGAAAGTGGTGCATTTCGCAACTGTCCGAAATTATATGATTTTGCTTTAATCAATTATTATGAGGGTACAGAAGTATCCATAGCGGATGATGCGTTTGATGCAGACAGCAAGGTACTTGTGTCAGCAGATGGCGGACTTCCATGGAAAGGAAGCCCTGAGCCCTTTTTCAATGAAAATGGTGAAGATGGATGGCATGAAAAAGAGCAGGGAATGGATTACTGGGATTATGTAAAAAATAATGGTCCTTCACAATACGAGGGAACCCGTGTTGCTGATTTTGACAATTCAGTCAGTAAAGTTCGGATTAGAGATAATGTAAAAGGAATTGGACGGAAAGCCTTTTATGGAAGTGACAGGCTGGAAGAAGTACGTCTGGGAAAAGAAAATTACTTCATTGAGTCAAAAGCTTTTGCATCATGCATAAATCTGAAAAAACTGTTTATTCCATCTGCAACTACAGTGATTGAAGAAAATGCTTTTGAAAATTGTCCATCTCTTGTAATTTATACGGTCAAAGGATCTTATGCGGAAAAATTTGCAAAAAAACATCAAATCCCTGTCCGTTACAGTGCTGAAAATATACAGGATGAAAAAATAAAACTTCAGGTATCCAGAATTAAGAGGAAAGACGACCAGAGTTTTACAGATGAAATCAGACTGAAATGGAATCAACCGGAAATGGCAGACGGATATCTGATTCAGAAAAAAGAAGCTGGAGGTAAATACACTACCTGCTTTAATATAAAAAACAGTGATATCTGTACTACGACAATTTCACTGCTTACAATTTCAAGTTACTATGGAAAAGATATAAGTTTTCGAATCAGAGCTTATTCTACAGGAGTGGACGGGAAGAAAAGTTATACTCCTTATTCTTATGCAGAAGTTAGCTTCTGGCCGAAACAACCAGAAATTACGTCTCTGACGAAAAAGACAGACAGAAAACTGACTGTCAGATGGAAAAAGACAGCACATACAGATGGGTATGAAGTATGGAGATCTGAAAACGGGAAACCTTTTACCTGTGTGAAAAGGATAACCAATGGAAAAACCCAGAATTTTACAGATACGGGATTAAAAAAAGGAGTAACTTATACCTATGCAATTAAAAGCTACCGTATCAATTCATTAAAAAAGAAAATATATGGGGATATTTTTACGCAGACAAAGTTGAAAACGATTAAGTATTCATAATACAGAACAGCCGCCATATGACTTATAATTTTCCTGCACAGATATATTATTTTGACTGTGAAAGTGGATGCGGTAATGTTTGGAAGAAACATCAAACCGATCAGCTTCCTGTACAGCGGACTGCTGACGGTGGGATTTTCCATGATCGTCAATCTGTTTATGCACCAGAAGCTGAAGAAGATTGATATGGTTGAATGACCGCGCGTCGCATTCTCGTTACTTCAGCCTGCAAATAAAAAGTCAATACTAAAATTGAAGAAAGTTAAAAAACTTTACAGGTTAAAAATTAGGCATTAAAATAAGGCCACCACAACCAGTGCTGGTCTGAAAGTAAAAGTTTTGAATTAGCTTGGATCAGGAAGAACAGAAAGATATTCTTTCACTCGTCCATAGTATATTCTGAGAAATTTATTAGCACCTGCAGTCATATAAACATAGTAAGGCTTACCCTGGGTGCGTTTTCTGTCCATGAATTGATATACAGGATCATCCTGAGGCATGGTTTTGATAAGAACATCCATTACTTGAAAAAGAGTCTTTCTTAAATTTGAAGATCCACGTTTGGATGTTGGGACGCTTTTTTGTGCATAGGAACCAGATTCGTTTACCCCAGGATCAACTCCGGCGAATGCAGTAAGGGCTCCTTTATGCGTGAATCTGGTTACATCACCGATCTCAGCCATAAGCTGTGGACCGAGAGATGGACCAATCCCTTTAAACTGCATGACAATTGAGTATTCAGGAAGCTTTGAGGCAGTCTCGTTCATGAGAGTGCGTATTGTTTCGACAGTAACGGAAGTACTGTTGAGCTGATCGATAGCTTGTCTGATGATATGTTTGGTTATTTCATTCTTAGGAAATACTGGAACAAGTTCCTTTGTTTTGGTGTAAATTTCTTCCGCTTTTGATTTATTGAAGGCATATTTTTTGCGCTTGCACCAGTTCTGATAATGTTCAACAAAAGCGTTTAGAGACATTTTACGAATGCAATCTACATGCCAGTATGTAGAGACAAAATCAACCCATTTCTGGGAACCATCACTGCGGGTGGGACTATTGAAATAAGTATTTGCATTTGGATAGGTCTGGTCAATGAGGCCAATAAGATTATTTTTCATAGCCGTTTTTTGTTTCACATAGAAATGGAACTGACGATTCATGACCTTTAGCTGAGCGCGTAATTCATCTGTAATACTATACGGTTCAAGACTTTGCCATTTGTCAAGAGCGTAGCGGGCAATCTTGACAGAATCAGCTTTGTCGGACTTGATTTTGCGAAGAGAATCGTTATTAAAATCTTTGACCAACTTGGGATTAACAGCACTGACAAAGAGATCTGCTGCTGAAAGCTGGTGAGCAAGTGCTTCGTAGTAGCGGCCGGTATGTTCCATTACAACCCGGGATTCACCTTCGATAGAATGAATAAGTTTAATAAGTGAATGGATATCACTGGATGTGTGCTTAATCTCAAAAGGAGAGGATACAATCTCCCCAAATGGTCTCAGAATTGTAACCATACTTTTACCTTTTGAAACATCGATACCTACTGCGTTCATAAATTTATCACTCCTTAAAAAATATTACAATGGATAAATACCAGTTTTACTCATTACCTGTTCAAACTACTGTGTGTGACACGAATGCACCTAATGTGATCCAACCTGCATAAAACGAACACTGTGAATGAGGAGCCGGTTATCAGTCTAAAGTACGGACGCGAGGTCCAAGTGATGAAGTCGATATACCATTGCATCCTACATTCTAACAGTTTAAGTAATGAGATGGATAAATCCTTACTGGAAGTAAGGGGATTACCCATAAATATATTGTAGTAGTGATGAGTTAGACGCGCAAATTTTTTACCAAAAGAAAGAACAGATGTTTACTTCTGGCACTATATGTGCTAAAATATAGCCATAGGTAGTAGAAAAAACAACAGAATCTGAGAAAAGAGTTATCAGGGAGAAATAAAAATGCAGATAATATCCAGTTATGGTGTAGAATTACGAAAACAGAATATCCCGATCCGCCAGACACTGGAGATCTACCGTTCTG
>OMGI01001877.1_pt1 | contig 11178 bp, 9 predicted proteins | sample 1645801 | NCBI WGS metagenome assembly OMGI01 (sample SAMN05578584, study PRJEB25193) | human gut metagenome | biome: Human Microbiome; feature: human-associated habitat; material: feces | host: Homo sapiens | place: USA:Birmingham
CACCCTTCTTGGGTTTCCCGCGCACACCCTTCCTTACCGTCGCGGAGAATTTACCGCTTTATTGACAGTCTCAAGAAATGTCAGTATGTTTCTATACAAATGCAGAAGAATACTTGACAAAAGAGAGAAAAAGCAACATAATAGTACCAGTTTTGGGCAGCGCAATGTTCTGTGACGACCGTTTGGCCGTCGCTTTTTTATGCGGCGGGGAACTGGTTGCCGTTTGGACCGCTGCCCGGCTATGACGGATAATAAAAGGAGCCTGCGGGAAAACCGCAGACTCCGTGATGAAAGGATACCGACATGATCACAGTCAACAATGTAAGCATGAACTTCAGCGGCCAGACCCTGTTCAAGGACGTGGAGCTGAAGTTCGTTCCCGGCAACTGCTACGGCATCATCGGCGCCAACGGCGCCGGCAAGTCCACCTTCCTCCGCATCCTCTCCGGGGATCTGGAGCCCACCACGGGCGAGGTCATCATCCCCAAGGAAGAGCGGATGTCCATTCTGAAGCAGGACCATTTCCAGTATGACGCCTACACCGTGCTGGACACGGTGATGATGGGCAACCAGCGCCTCTATGACGTGATGAAGGAGAAGGACGCCCTCTATGAAAAGGAGGACTTCACCGACGAGGACGGCGTGAAGGCCAGCGAGCTGGAGGCCGAATTTGCCGAAATGGGCGGCTGGGAGGCCGAATCCGACGTGTCCCGGCTCATTCAGGGCCTTGGCCTCTCCAACGATATTCTGTACAGCGAAATGTCCAGCCTGACCGCCAAGGAAAAGGTGAAGGTGCTGCTGGCTCAGGCGCTGTTCGGCAAGCCGGACATCATCCTGCTGGACGAGCCTACCAACCATCTGGACATTCAGGCCATCGAGTGGCTTGAGGACTTCCTGATGGATTGCGAAAGCCTGATCCTTGTGGTGAGCCATGACCGTCACTTCCTGAACACCGTCTGCACCAACATCGTGGACGTGGACTACGGCCATATCAAGATGTATGTGGGCAACTATGAGTTCTGGTACGAGTCCAGCCAGATGGTCCAGCGGATGATGAAGGACCAGAACCGGAAAAACGAGGAAAAGATCAAGGAATTGCAGCTGTTCATCCAGCGCTTCTCCGCCAACAAATCCAAGAGCAAGCAGGCCACGGCCCGCCGCAAGCTGCTGGACAAGCTGACGGTAGAGGAAATGCCCGCCTCCTCCCGGCGGTATCCCTTCGTGGGCTTTACCATGGAGCGGGAGTGCGGCAAGGAGATCCTGGCGGTGGAGGGCATCTCCAAGACGCTGGACGGCCGCAAGGTGCTGGATAACGTGTCCTTCCGGGTGAACAAGGGAGACAAGATCGCCTTTGTAGGCGAGGATGAGATCGCCAAGACCACCCTGTTCAAGATCGTCATGGGCGAGATGGAGCCGGACGAGGGCACCTACAAGTGGGGCACCACCATTACCACCAGCTATTTCCCGCTGGATAACTCCGCTTTCTTCAACGACTGCGATTTGAATCTGGTGGATTGGCTGGCCCAGTTTACCCCCAAGATCCCGGAGGCCAACACCGAGTCCTTCAAGCGGGCCTTCCTGGGTCGGATGCTGTTTTCCGGCGACGATGTGTTCAAGCCGGTGAAGGTCCTCTCCGGCGGTGAGAAGGTCCGGTGTATGCTCTCCCGCATGATGCTCTACGGTTCTAACGTGCTGGTGCTGGATCAGCCCACCAACCATCTGGATCTGGAATCCATCACCGCCGTCAACAACGGCCTGATGGACTTTAAGGGCGTGGTGCTGTTTTCCAGCCATGACCACGAGTTCGTGCAGACCATCGCCAACCGCATTATGGTGCTGGAGGACGGCAAGCTGACCGACCGCCTTGGCACCTACGAGGACTATATCGCCTCGATGGCAAATACTGCTGAATAACCCAACACGGGGACTGCTTAAAAAGCAGTCCCCGTGATTTTTTACGAAAGCAATGACAAAACGAACCAGAAGATACCGTTTGCCGGCCTGCGATAAAAATGCGGTCCAGATCCTTTTAAATAACGGTGCCGGGCATAATACTGGCGAAAATTGAGAAAAACACAGATTTTACCGTTTTTATTTCCGCATAGCCGATCCTTTTCGTGTCAAACTATGCTTGCGATACCCAAGTGACCCACACATGTAAGAGATTGAAAAGGAGAAACTGTTATGTCCAGTAAGAACACCAACAAGATCAACGTTCCCGAGGCCCGCGCCGCTATGGATAAGTTTAAGATGGAAGCCGCCGCTGAGATGGGCGTCAATCTGAAGCAGGGCTACAACGGCGACCTGACCAGCCGCGAGGCCGGTTCCGTGGGCGGCCAGATGGTCAAGAAGATGATCGAGTCCTACGAGAAGAACCTGTAAGCGTCTGCGCAGAAGGAACTTCTCTGGAAAAAGGAAGAGCGGACGGCTGTCCGCTCTTCCTTTTTTTCACAGGATATGCTATAATACCACGTTACTTACTTGTTCTGATTTTCGGCAAAAGAAACGGTCCGGGGGAGGGATTCGTATGGAAAATATCCATCGGGGACATCGTGAAAAAATGCGGCAGCGTTTTCTGAAAAGCGGGCTGGAGGGCTTCGCGGATCACGAAGCGTTGGAGCTTTTGCTGTATTACGCCATCCCCCGGCAGGACACCAACCCCATCGCCCACCGGCTCATGGATCGCTACGGCTCCCTGACCGCCGTGCTGTCAGCCCCGGCGGAGGATCTGAAAAAAGTGGAGGGCATCGGCGAGAGCGCAGCGGTGCTGCTGAAGGTGGCGGGGCAGATCGGCCGCAAGGCCCGCCTGGCGGACGCTGTTCAGAGCTGTCCCATGACAGATGTGGAAACTGCGGGCGCCTACTTGCTGGAACGGTACGCCGGGGAGACCCACGAGATCGTTTACGAATTGTGCCTGGATCGAAAGGGCAAGCTGTTAGCCTGCAAGCGGCTCAACGACGGCGGGGCGTCCTCCGCCGCGCTGGACATCCGGAAGGTGGTGGAGAATGCCATCCTCACCTCTGCCAGTACGGTGATCCTGGCTCATAATCATCCCAGCGGCATTGCGCTGCCCTCGGACGATGACTGCGCCGCCACCACCCGCGCGGCGCAAGCCTTGCAGACCATCGGTGTTGCATTGGCGGACCACATCATCGTGGCGGATGACGATTTTGTATCCATGGCCCAGAGTGGCTACCTGACCTCATGGGAGCACCTGTGACCGGGCGGCTCCCTGTAGACAACGCAATAGAACAAGTGTTTGAAATTTTAGAAAAGCTGTGGTAGAATAACCGGGAAACGGGGAGAGCCACAGACTGTCTTTGCGAAGGGGGAGAGAACCATGCAGATCCGGCGTGGACGGGAGGCCGACACGGAGCGGCTGGTGGCTCTGGCGGGCCAGATTTTTGAAACGGAACAGGAGATCCCCCGGGCGCTGACCCCGCTGCCGCCGGAAAACCGCCCTCAGTGGTGGTGCGTGGAGGAGGACGGGACACTTCTGGGCGGCGTGGCCCTGTATTGGGAGGACGACGCATGGCACATGGGCCGCTTCGTCATCTCCCCGGAACTGCGGGGGCGTCATGTTGGGACCGCGCTGCTGGAAACGGCCCTGACGGACATGTTTGCGCAGGACATCCGGGAGGTCATCATGGAGGCCCGGGATACCACGGTGCATATCCTGAAAAAATTCGGCGCGGAGACCACCGGCGCGCCCTTTTCCTTTTATCGGGGCACGGTAACGCCCATGCGCCTGACCCGTGAGGCATTTTGGAACAGCCACACCGGCGGGCAGATTTGAATGTGACGGAGAGACGGCTATGCCGAAATTTGAAGTAGTATCCCCTTATCAGCCCTCCGGCGACCAGCCGGAGGCCATCGACGCGCTGGCGGCGGGCATCGAAAACGGCTTGAAGGAGCAGGTCTTGTTAGGCGTCACCGGCTCCGGCAAGACCTACACCATGGCCAAGGTCATTGAGAAGGTCCAGCGGCCTACGCTGGTGCTGGCCCACAATAAGACACTGGCAGCCCAGCTTTGTGCGGAATTCAAGGAGTTTTTCCCCAACAACGCCGTGGAGTATTTTGTCTCCTACTACGATTACTACCAGCCGGAGGCCTATATCCCCCACACGGATACCTATATTGCCAAGGACGCATCTACCAATGATGAGATCGACCGCCTGCGGCTGTCCGCTACCTGTGCCCTGTTGGAGCGGCGGGACGTGATCGTGGTGTCCTCCGTGTCCTGCATTTACGGCTTGGGCGAGCCGGACGACTTCGCCCAGATGGTGATTTCTCTGCGTCAGGGGGCGGAGTGGGACCGGGACGAGCTGCTGCGCCGTCTGGTGGAGAACCGCTACGAGCGGAACGACGTGGCCTTCGAGCGGAACCGGTTCCGGGTGCGGGGGGACACGGTGGAGATCTACCCCGCCTACTATAAGGACCACGCCATCCGGGTGGAGTTCTTCGGGGATGAGATCGACCGGATCTCCGACTTTCACCCCCTCACCGGTACGGTGAACCGGGTGCTGAACCATGTGGCCATCTACCCCGCCAGCCACTACGTCACCACCAAGGAGAAGATGGAGAAGGCCCTGGGCCAGATCCGGACGGAACTGGAGGACCAGGTAAAATATTTCAATGACAATGAGATGCTGGTGGAGGCCCAGCGCATCCGCCAGCGGACGGAATACGACATGGAAATGATGCGGGAACTGGGGTATTGCTCCGGCATCGAGAACTATTCCCGGATCATTTCCGACCGTCCGGCAGGCAGCGCCCCTATGACCCTGCTGGACTTCTTTCCCGATGATTTCCTGCTGTTTGTGGACGAGAGCCATGTGACGCTGCCTCAGGTCCGGGCCATGTACAACGGCGACCGGGCCAGAAAGGAATCGCTGGTGCGGTACGGCTTCCGCCTGCCCTGCGCCTTCGACAACCGGCCTCTGAAATTCGAGGAATTTGAGAGCCGCATCGGTCAGGCGGTGTTCGTCTCCGCCACGCCGGGGCCCTACGAGCGGGAGCGGGCGGACAACATCGTGGAGCAGGTCATCCGCCCCACCGGACTGCTGGACCCCCGGGTGGAGGTGCGCCCGGTGGAGGGCCAGATCGACGATCTGATGGAGGAAATCCGCGCCCGGGCCAAGCGGAACGAGCGGGTGCTGGTGACGACCCTCACCAAAAAGATGGCGGAGGATCTGACGGAGTTTTTCCGGGCCAACAGCATCCGGGTACGGTATATGCACGCTGACGTAGCCACCATCGAGCGGATGGAGATCATCCGGGACCTGCGGTTGGGAGAATTTGATGTGCTGGTAGGCATCAACCTGCTGCGGGAGGGCCTTGATCTGCCGGAGGTCTCTCTGGTGGCGGTATTGGACGCGGACAAGGAGGGCTTCCTCCGCAGCGAGACGTCCCTTATTCAGACCATCGGCCGCGCCGCCCGAAACGCCGAGGGCATGGTCATTTTGTATGCCGATACTATTACGCCCTCCATGCGGGCGGCCATGGACGAGACGGAGCGCCGCCGGAAAATTCAGGACGATTACAACAGGGCTCATGGCATCGTGCCGAAAACCATCATCAAGGACGTCCGGGAAATTCTGGAAATTTCCAAGACAGAGGAGGAAAGCCGCAAGCCTAAGAACAAGGCGAAGAAGCTGACGGACGCGGAGCGGGCGGCGGAGATCGCCAAGCTGGAGCAGGAGATGAAGGAGGCCAGTAAGCTGCTGGAATTCGAGTATGCCGCCGTGCTGCGTGACCGCATCATCGAGCTGCGGGGCGGTAAATAGCGGACAAATTTCGAGAGAAAACGCGCCAAAACCGAAAACAAACTGTACGAACCGATTGGAAAAATACAGGATGTATATATGGAAAAACGCTCTGCTCTGCAAAAGGCTGTCCTGATCTCTGCTGCGGCTATGGCGGTGGCCTTCGCCATTCTGACGTTTGTATTTCACAGACTTGAGGGCGTGAAATTTGAAGAGGGTTTCTTGCGGGTGTCGGCACAGGCCGATGACCCCGCCGCGACGGTCTACGCCGGGAAGGTTCAGGGTGAGCGGGTGAAGATCACCGTGACGGACTGCCCCGATGAACAGCGGACGGAGGTGGTGGTTCAGGTCGGGGACCGCGTCCGTGACGAGTGCGCGGTGGAGACCGGCCTGCCGCCCATTCAGGCGGACCAGCTGGGACCGGTGGAGCACATCCGAATCACCCGGAACGGTCAGCTCCTTTTTGAGGGCAGCTATACGGCGGAGCACGACATGGGATGGTACGATCTGGAGGGAAACTGGGCCCCATTTTCCGGATTGGAGGCTACTTTCAGGACCAGCGGAGAAAGCTATTGGGATTCCTATAAAACCTCCGCCGGGACGATCCTGGCCTTCGCAAGAGGACCGGAGCGGACGGCCCGGGGCAGCTGGATGCTGTATTTCACCATGCTGCTGTTTTCCGGCCTGCTGGCGCTGGACGCCGCATACCCATTGGCCCTGTTCCGCTGGCAGCATATGTGCGACGTGAAGGACCCGGAGCCGTCGGACTTCTATCTGGGAATGCAGCGGGCGGGCTGGTGCATTTATCCGATCCTGCTGCTCATCGGGTACAACATCGCCCTGTGGGTGCTGCCGTAGCCGACTGAAAACAGGGTGACCCAAAACAGACAAATGTATGTCCGAATGGGCATTTTACATACAGAAAAAACACGAAAAACATTGCAAAGGAAAACATACTATGGAACACACAAAAACCAAGGGGTGTCTGGACAGTCTGACCTTAAAGCTGCTGGCCATGGCCCTCATGCTCTGCGACCACCTGTGGGCCACGGTGCTGCCGGGGTGGATGTGGCTGACGCATATCGGCCGGATCGCTTTCCCCATTTTTGCCTTTCAGGTGGCGGAGGGCTTTCAGCGGACCCATGACCGGAAAAAGTACCTGCTGCGGATGCTGGTCTTTGCCCTGATCTCTGAGATCCCCTTTAACTACCTGTACTACTCATCCCCGGTGTTCCCCTTCCATCAGAATGTGATGTTCACCTTTTTCATCGCCCTTCTGCTGATGCTGGGGCTGGAAAAGGTCCGGAGCAAGGGAACGGGGCTGTATATCCTCGCCGCCGTTTTGAGCCTGCCCGTGGGCTATTTCCTGGGAACGCTCGGCATGGTGGATTACTACGGCAGCGGCGTGGTCACGGTGCTGATCTTCTACCTCTGCCGCCAGATCCCCTACGGCTGGATCGGCGAGGTGGCGGGACTGGCCTTCCTGAACTGCAAACTGCTGGGGGGCATGACCATCCCCCTGACGCTGGGGAGTTGGACCTTGGAATTCCCGGAGCAGGGCTTGGCGCTGCTGGCCCTGATCCCCATTTGGCTGTATAACGGCAGACAGGGCGCTCACAATAAGGCCATCCAGTATGCCTGCTACGCTTTTTATCCCGCCCACATGCTGATCCTGGCATTGCTGCGGATGTATTTGTAAGAGGTGAGAACCATGTCCAAGCGCAAGGAAGAAAAAACCAACGTCATGCGGGCGCTGGAGCAGAAGAAGATTGCCTACACGGCTCATGAGTACCCGGCGGACGGGCCGGTGGACGGTGTATCCGTGGCGGGCTATCTGGGGCAGGACCCGGAGCAGGTATTCAAAACGCTGGTAACAAAGGGTGCCTCCGGGGCATACTATGTATTTGACATCCCGGTGGCGGAAAATCTGGATCTGAAAAAGGCGGCGAAGGCGGTGGGGGAAAAATCCATTGCTATGCTGCCGCAGAAGGAGCTGCTGCCACTGACGGGCTATGTCCACGGTGGGTGCTCTCCGGTGGGGATGAAAAAGCAGTTCCCCACGGTGTTCCACGAAACGGCGGAGCTGTTCGACACCATCTGCGTCTCCGCCGGAAAGATCGGCGCGCAGGTGGAGGTGGCCCCGGCGGACCTCATTGCCCTGTTGGGGGCTCAGACGGCGGACGTTACTGCGGAATGAATATAAAAGTTAAAAAAATGTCATTTTTGCAGATTTAAACGCATAGTTGACATTAAAAAATGGTTTGTGTATGCTATGACCGAAAACCGGTTTTGACTACATGAAACAGGAGCGGAAAAGCAGATCATGCAGGAAAATATCATTGTAAAAGGTGCCCGGGCCAATAATCTGAAGAATATTGACGTCACCATCCCCCGGGACAAGCTGGTGGTGATGACCGGCGTGTCCGGCAGCGGCAAATCCTCCCTGGCCTTCGATACGATCTACGCCGAGGGCCAGCGACGGTATGTGGAGAGCCTTTCGTCCTACGCCCGGATGTTTCTGGGCCAGATGGACAAGCCGGACGTGGACTATATCGAGGGCCTCAGCCCCGCTATCTCCATCGACCAGAAAACCACCAGCAAAAACCCCCGGTCCACCGTGGGCACCGTGACGGAGATCTACGATTATCTCCGTCTGCTGTGGGCCCGGGCGGGTACGCCCCACTGCCCCAACTGTGGCAAGGAGATCCGCCAGCAGACCATCGACCAGATCATCGATCAGGTGCTGGCGTTGCCGGAGGGAACGCGAATTCAGGTGATGGCTCCGGTGATCCGGGGCAAAAAGGGCGAACACGCCAAGGTGTTTGAGGATGCCAAGCGCTCCGGCTATGTCCGGGCCCGGGTGGACGGCAGCCTCTACGAGCTGGACGAGGAGATCAAGTTAGAGAAGAACAAAAAGCACTCCATCGAGATCATCGTGGACCGGCTCATCATCCGACCTGACATCCGCCAACGGCTGACGGACAGCGTGGAGACCGCCGCCAAGCTCTCCGGCGGACTGGTGATCGTCAACCTTCTGCGGGAGGAAAAGGACCTCTCCTTCTCCCAGAACTACGCCTGCGAGGACTGCGGTATCTCCATGGAGGAGCTGACCCCCCGGATGTTCTCCTTCAACAATCCCTTCGGCGCCTGCCCCACCTGTACCGGTCTGGGGAACCAGTTGAAGGCCGACCCCGCCCTCATGATCCAAGACGGGGGAAAGTCCATTTTGGACGGGGCGATTCAGGCCAGCGGCTGGAACAATATCCGGGGAGACGGTATTTCCCGGATGTACTTCGATGCTTTGAGCAAAAAGTACAAGTTTTCCCTGACGGAGCCGTGGAACAGTCTCAGCGATGAGGCGAAAAACATCATCCTCTACGGCACCAAGGGGGAGACACTGGAGCTGCACTATGACCAGCCCCGGGGCAAGGGTGTTTTGAAGCAGGCCTTTGAGGGCATCTGCAACAACATCGAGCGCCGCTATAAGGAGACTCAGTCCGATGCCAGCCGGAAAGAGCTGGAGGAGCTGATGAGTGAGTGTCCCTGCCCGGACTGTCAGGGCCGCCGTCTGCGGAAGGAATCCTTGGCGGTCACGGTGGGGGAGAAGAACATCTACGAGTTCACCACCCTCTCCGTGGAGGATGCACTTATCTGGATGGACGGCCTGACACTGACGGAGCAGCAAATGCTGATCGCGGATCGAATCCTGAAAGAAATTCGCTCCCGGCTGGGCTTTTTGAAGTCCGTGGGTCTCGGCTATCTGACGCTGGCCCGCAGCGCCGGGACCCTCTCCGGCGGCGAGAGCCAGCGGATCCGACTGGCCACCCAGATCGGCAGCAGCCTGATGGGGGTGCTGTATATTTTAGACGAGCCCTCCATCGGACTGCACCAGCGGGACAATGACAAGCTGTTGGCGACGCTGAAAAACCTCCGGGATCTGGGCAACAGTCTCATCGTGGTGGAGCATGACGAGGACACCATGCGCTCCGCCGATTACCTCATCGACATCGGCCCCGGCGCCGGTGTTCACGGCGGTCAGGTGGTGGCAGCAGGCACTCCGGTGGAGGTGATGGCTAACCCCGACAGTCTGACGGGGCAGTATCTGTCCGGAAAGAAGAAAATTGAGGTGCCTGCTGTCCGCCGTCCCGGAAACGGCAAGGTTTTGAAGGTCATCGGCGCGGCGGAGAACAACCTCCGCCACATCGACGTGGAATTCCCGCTGGGGACCTTCACTGTGGTCACCGGCGTGTCCGGCAGCGGTAAGTCCTCTCTGGTGAACGAGGTGCTGTTCAAGCGCCTGGGCGCGGAGCTGATGCGGATGAAGGTCCGCCCCGGCAAGTGCGACCGCATCGAGGGCATCGAGCAGTTGGACAAGGTGGTGAACATCGACCAGAGTCCCATTGGGCGGACGCCCCGCTCCAACCCAGCCACCTACACCGGCCTGTTCAATGACATCCGGGATCTGTTCGCCTCCACCCAGGAGGCCAAGAGCCGGGGCTACGGACAGGGGCGGTTCAGCTTCAACGTCCGGGGCGGCCGGTGTGAGGCCTGCTCCGGCGATGGCCTGCTGAAAATCGAAATGCACTTCCTGCCGGATATTTTCGTCCCCTGCGAGGTCTGTAAGGGCAGACGCTACAACCGGGAGACCTTAGAGGTCCGCTACAAGGGCAAAAACATCGCCGATGTGCTGGATATGACGGTAGACGAGGCGCTGGACTTCTTCTCTGCCCTGCCCAAGCTGAAAAAGCGGCTGCAAACCTTACAGGATGTGGGCCTCGGCTATGTGAAACTGGGGCAACCCTCCACGGAGTTGTCCGGCGGCGAGGCCCAGCGGGTGAAGCTGGCCACGGAGCTTTCCAAGCAGGCCACCGGCAAGACTATCTATATTCTGGACGAGCCCACCACCGGTCTGCACTCCGACGATGTGCGCAAGCTGCTGGAGGTCCTCCAGCGACTGGTGGACGCGGGGAACACCGTGGTGGTCATTGAGCACAATCTGGACGTCATCAAGTGCGCCGACCACCTCATCGACCTTGGCCCTGAGGGGGGCGACGGCGGCGGCACCATCGTTGTCACCGGCACCCCGGAGGAGGTGGCGGCCTGTTCTGCCAGCTTTACGGGGCAATACCTGAAACGGATGCTGAATTAAGCGGAAAACCGGCACTCCACGCAGCGTTTGTTGCGGGAGTGCCGGTTTTTTGATACAATCAAGCCAGTAAAAACCGAAAGGGGATACGTTATGCGGCAGACGGATACCGGCGCGCTGATCGCACAACTCCGAAAGGAACAGGGGCTGACTCAAAAGCAGCTGGCGGAGCAGCTTCATATTTCAGACCGCACGATCAGCAAATGGGAGCGGGGAGTTTCCCATAGTTAAAGATACCACACCAAATATGATGAACCCACGCTTATA
>OMGI01001886.1_pt1 | contig 11133 bp, 10 predicted proteins | sample 1645801 | NCBI WGS metagenome assembly OMGI01 (sample SAMN05578584, study PRJEB25193) | human gut metagenome | biome: Human Microbiome; feature: human-associated habitat; material: feces | host: Homo sapiens | place: USA:Birmingham
TCGAATCGTTCAACGACATCCGCGTCGGCGACATCGTCGAGGGATACGAACAGGTAGAAGTGAAACGCAAATAGCTACGCTATGCTGCCGAAACGTCTGATTGTTTTGCTGATGTCGCTCTGCACCCTGTGCGGAGCGGCATCGGCCGTTCAGCCCCGGACCGACCTCACGCAGAAGGAGCAGAAGGCGCTGCAGAAGGCTCAGAAGAAGAAGATCCGTCAGGAAGCCCGCCGCTTCGAGAGCCTGCGCAACGACGCCGTCGTGCAGTTCGCCCGCGAGCACCAGCCCTCGGACATCAGCACCCCTTCGTTCGTGAACGACTTCCGGATCTCGAACGTCATCTGCGCCGGAGACAACATCTCCGGCACCGTCATGCTGCATTTCGACATCACGCCACTTTACGGCGGCTTCCGGCTCTACATGGGCGGCGAGCGCAACGGCACCTACGCCTTTGCCAAAGGTCTCGCCTACCCTTCGTCGGACCATTACGGCCGCATCTACACGATGCGCAGCGGCCAGCCCGAACATATCGTGGTGACGTTCTACAACATCGCGCCGGGCGTGGAGCGGCTCGACCGCGTGGACGTCAGCATGGGTCTGGCGCTCAACGCGCTGAACATCATTTCGATGCGTAACGTGCCGATCTTCTGGACCTACTCCGACAAAGCCATCAAAAACTACGTACAGGAAAACGCAAACAAGGTACCAGCTAACTAAAACCAATACAAACTTAAAGTAAAAATGACTACCCAGATCAAATTTACCACTGCCGAAGAAGCCGTCAAGGTTATCAAATCGGGCGACCACGTACACCTGAGTTCCGTGGCTTCGGCTCCCCAGTGCCTTATCAACGCCATGTGCGCGCGCGGCGAGGCCGGTGAACTGAAGGATGTACACATCCACCACCTGCACACCGAAGGCCCGGCGCCCTATGCCGACGAGAAATTCGAAGGCGTGTTCCAGCTCGACTCGTTCTTCGTGGGCGGCAACGTCCGCAAAGTGACGCAGAGCGGCTACGCCGACTACATTCCGATTTTCCTGAGCGAGACGCAGCGTCTGTACCGCTGCGGCGCGGTTCCCTGCAACGTGGCGATGATTCAGGTATCGACGCCCGACAAACACGGCTTCGTATCGCTCGGCACCTCGGTAGACGCGACGCTGGCTGCCGTGGAGACCGCCGATTACGTGCTCGCCGTGGTGAACAAGCACGTTCCCCGCGCCTTCGGACAAGCCATGATCCACTCGTCGAAGATCGACTACTTCGTGCAGGACGACACTCCGCTGATGGAGGCGCACTTCTCCGAGCCGAACGAGACCGAGACGGCCATCGGCAAGCACTGCGCAGCCCTGATCGAGGACGGCGCGACGCTGCAGATGGGCATCGGCGCCATTCCCAATGCCGTGCTGGCGCAGCTGGGCGGCCACAAGAACCTCGGCATCCATACCGAGATGTTCGCCGACGGCGTGCTTCCGCTGGTGGAGAGCGGCGTAATCAACGGCGAAGCCAAAAATATCGACAAGGGCAAGATGGTCTCGACGTTCCTGATGGGTTCGCAGCGCGTCTACGACTTCATCGACGACAACCCGGCCGTATTGATGATGGACGTGGGCTACACCAACGATCCCTACATCATCTCGAAGAACGACCGCGTGACGGCCATCAACTCGGCCCTGCAGGTAGACATCACGGGACAGGTATGCGCCGACTCGCTGGGCACGAAGTTCTATTCGGGCGTCGGCGGCCAGATCGACTTCGTATACGGCGCATCGCTCTCGAAGGGCGGCAAAGCCATCATCGCCATGCCTTCGGTCACCAACAAGGGCATTTCGAAGATCGCTCCCGTGCTCACGCCGGGCGCAGGCGTCGTCACGACCCGCAACCACATCCACTGGTTCGTAACCGAGCACGGCGCCGTAGACCTCTACGGCAAGACGCTGCAGGAGCGTGCCCGCCTGATTATCTCGGTGGCCGATCCTTCGGCTCAGGAGGAGCTGGACCGCGCCGCTTTCGAGCGTTTCGGCCAGCACCACCACTACGTAAAGAACTACATGAGCAAGTAATAAATTATTACGCAATCGAGAAGCGCCCCTGTTACAGCGGGCGCTTTTTTCGTATCTTTACGCCAACAAAAACACCCCGAAATGAAACGATACGCCTGTATACTGCTTGCGCTCCTGTCCGCCGGATGCGCTACGTCCCGCAGGAGCGCCGTCGCAACCGCTCCGCAGGAGAAACAATACGCCGTCATTCTTTCGATGGACGCATTCCGCTGGGACCTCGCAGGCCGCAGCCACACGCCGACGCTCGATTCGCTCGCCCGCGTCGGCACCTATGCCGAAATCTACCCAGTCTATCCCTCGAACACCTTTCCGAGCCATTACGCCATGGCCACGGGCCTGCATCCCGACCACCACGGGGTCGTGAACAACGGCTTCTACGACCGCACGCAGGGACGCCGGCTCTCGGTTTTCGACTCGCTGGACGTCCGCACGCCGGGATTCTGGGGCGGAGAGCCGATCTGGAATACGGCGGAACGGCAGGGGCTTACGGCCAACATCTTCATGTGGCCGGGCAGCGAAGTCCCGATCGGCGGCCGTCAGGCGACCGTCTGGACCCGCTACTCGTCCAAACCGGACTACTACCAGCGCGCCGACTGGGTGATCGACGCCATGACGCGCCCCGAAGCGGAGATCCCGCAGCTGGTGATGTGGTACTTCGAAGAACCCGACGCCGCGATGCACACCTACGGTCCCGAATCGCCCGAAGCCGTGGGCCGCGCCGAGCATATCGACTCGGTGCTCCGCTACTTCTTCCGCGAGATACGCCGCTCGCCCGTCTTCGACCGCATCAACTTCATCGTCACGGCCGACCACGGCATGGCCGAGCTTTCGCCCGACCGCTACATCAACCTGCTGCCGCTGCTCGACACGGCGCAGGTCGTGCGCGTCGTTCCCGGCACGCCGTTCGGTCTCGAAGTCAAGGAAGAGTATGCGGACCAAGCCGTGCGCACACTGCGCCGCACGGGCCATATGAAGGCATGGCGGCGCGAGCGGATGCCCCGCCGGTTCCACTACGGCACCCACCCCACCCGCCTGACGAACGTCATCGTCATTCCCGAAACGGGCTGGACGCTCGACTACGCCCCGCAGGAGCGTCCCGTACGCAAGCGCGGCACGCACGGCTTCAACAACCGCGACCGGGATATGCACATGGTATTTTACGGCTCCGGCCCCGCCTTCCGCAAGGGCTACCGACAGCGATCGTTCCAGAACCAGAATATGTATCTTATCCTCTGCCGGCTGCTGGGCATCGAACCGGCCCCCAACGACGGGGAGTGGCGCGACATAAAACGCATGTTCAACGAAAATTAGAAATTATTTTTCTATATTTGTGAACTATGAAGATCAATCGTGCTATATGAGAATCAGCACACCCAAGAGCAGGCAGGATCTGCACATAAAAAAGCGCTACCGAGTGCTTGAAATCGGACCGGGCAACAATCCCTCTTTCCGGGCCGATGTCCTTGCCGACAAGTTTCTCGGCGACGACTCCCACCGCAGCGGAGGACTCCGCATCTATCCCCACCAGAAGCTGGTAAACGCCGCGGCCGAAGCGCTGCCGTTCGCAGACAAGGAATTCGACTACGTCATCTGCAATCAGGTGCTCGAACACAGCGACGATCCCGCCCAGTTCCTGCGCGAGGTGATGCGCGTGGGCAAGGCCGGATATATCGAAACGCCGAGCCTGCTGGGCGAATGGCTCTTCCCGAAGCAGTCGCACCGGTACGTGGTCCTCTGCATCGGCGACAAGCTGGTGCTGTACGACAAACAGCGCGTTCCGGGCAACTATGCCAACGACTACGGCGAACTGTTCCTCAATTACCTGCCCTATCAGTCGCTGCCCTACAAATTGCTGCCGTTCTCCGAGGGAGAGCTGATGCACGTGCGTTACGAATGGAAAGACGACATCGACTTTCTGGTAAACCCGACGGACGAATACTACAGCAAATTCTTCCTGAAGAAATGGGACCGCCAAATGGTCTGCACGCTCTTTCCGCCGCGCGGATTCGTCACCGAACTGGGACGTACGCTGCGGGCCGCAGCACACGTCATCGGCGACAAACTGCGCCGGTCGCAGGGACGCCGTCCCATCACGCTCGAAGAGTACAGAAAGCTCCATCCGGGAGAACTCAGGTAGCGTCGTCGGCCGCGTTAGGATATAATATAAAAAATTATATTTTTGTAGAAACCCACAAAATAAAATACTGATATGAAAATTAAACTTTTTTTTTATCACAACACTTTTCTGCTTTACATCTTGCTCGGAAAACACTGAGCCTATCCATCCTTCTATATCAATCTCAGAAGTGACCGTAAGCGAAGACTTCACTCTTACATTCAAGATTGTTTCTGAAAAAGCAGCCCAAAGCGCATATATTGTGACACTCAAGAGCGAAGCTCAGCCGTCTGAGAAAGAGGTTATTAGTAAAGGAACCGCAGTGCAAGCAGAGGGGGGGGGATCTATGTTACGGTAGAAAACCTCATGTCTAGTTCTGAATATGTCATTATAGCAGCGGCAGTCAGTGCTGACGGTTTGTACACTTCAGACGCAAAAAATATAACGACCAGCCAAGAAGCAAAGTTGCCTGGTACAAATCTTGGTGGCAATGCCAACTCATATATAGTTTCTGAAAAAGGCCAATACAAATTTGAAACTACAAAAGTAAACGGATCTGAAATTTCAGATATAAATTCTGCCGATTGGCTTTGGATGACGAAAGGGAACAATAGTTCAAACCCTATAATCAGTGATGTAGTCTACAAAAGTGGAGAAATTGGTTTTACTGTTTCCGGAGTCGAGGGAAATGCAGTAATTGCTGCCCTTGATACAAAAAACAACATTGTTTGGTCTTGGCATATTTGGATAACAGATGTTCCTCAAACTATGGAATATGAAAACGGAACAGTCTTTATGGACAGGATGCTGGGAGCAACAAGTGCAGATAGAGGCTCAAATAAGGAGAATTATGGACTATTCTACCAATGGGGAAGAAAAGATCCGTTCTATGGCGGAACAAAAGACGAGTACAAAACCGGAGCGTTTGCAACTGCAAATACCGAAACAACAATCAATCCGGCCTTAAATATGAAATGGCGGTATACAAAAAAAGGTGTTGATATTGAAACTTCAATAAAAGAACCTATGAATTATTTTATGGGAGATAAAAATATTGATTGGCTTGCAAACGAAGACCCCTCCCTTTGGAACAATATAAAAACCGATTACGATCCTTGCCCTGCAGGATACCGCGTACCTTCAGCAACAGAAATAGAAAGCATAAAGCAAATTGAAGCAGAACTTGATGAAAATGACTATGCCAAAGAATTTTGGTACACTTGGAACAACGAAACAACATATTACCCATCTTATGGGTGCCGAGACGAGAAAGGTGAACTTGTAATGGAAGGCGGCGTATTTATGTGGACATCATCTCAGCATTTGAACCAGTCGAGTTATTCTACAAGGGTTGTTTGTTGGGGATTCTTTACAGACATTAACGGAATCGGCGGCAGAGGCACCGGAAACAACATCAGATGCATAGTTGACTGCAAGTAAAACTATATCTGAAAACAGCACCTGCTATATTATAAAGTTTATAAGGGCAATTGAAGCTACAATGAATTTGTGTGTACCATCCTAAATCCCAATTGCCTATGAAGCATTAAAAGCGTATTATGACTTAATTGCGAATCACTTCCGCGCCGTTCCGCACTAAAAGCGCCGGCACATACATATAAAAAGCGTTAGCTTTGTACCTTGCTTTCTGAAAATCTGGAAAATTTTAAGAGCAACCAAGGAATGAAGTTTGACGCTCACGTTTCCAACGTGGGCTTCATTCTGTATTTGGTTGCACAGGTTATTCCAGAGCCTCAGAAAGCAGATCAGAGTTTTGTCCCACGTTTTTTGTATCCCTATCCCAAACTCCCACTTACATATGCCGGGGGACAGGCATTCCGATATTTGTCATGAACAACTATCTCCTGCTGATCGGCATCAGCTGCGTCCCTGCCGTAACGGGCATGTGCGCCACGCTGCCGCTCTGGTATCAGAGGCACCTGCGTAATCAGACGATTCACACGCTGGGCCTGACGCTCCTTTTCCTCACCTTGGTAATCTGCCTGCTGTCCGTAATCACGAACGAAAGTTCGGGAATCGGATTCGCGGCCATCGCACTCAGCAGCATCAATTTCTTCCTATTCCGGCATTACGAACGCCTGCTCTATACATTGCGGTGCCCCGGCTGCCGCCGAGTAGCGCTCCGCATCCGCGCCATACACCACAAAACCTACAAACTTCACTGCAAGCACTGCGGACTCTACACCGATTGGCACGCATAACCGCTCGGCCAAGTCCCATTGCAATTTCCCGCGCAGGGAGTCGCGGAAGAACAAGACAACAGCCTCAGAGATATAAAACGCCGGCATTAAAAAGCATCATTGAAAAGGCGCAATGCCGATTTCCACGGACTGCGCCACAAATAGAAAAACGGCCGCCTCGGACTGGATTATAAATAGGAAAAAGGGCAGGACAGTTTTTCCCGAACCGTACAACGCGCCCCGTACATCGGATTAAAACCGTCTTCGCCCGGCGGGAGGATCTTCGGATCTTCCCGCTTTTCATTTACCGCTCCGTTCCGACTCATCCTCTCATCGACGGCACAAAACGCGCAGACAGGAATAGTCAGGCAAAAGTGCTCCAGCATCAGAGCTCTTCCATGAAACGACAATTCCTCACCGATAGAATAATTCAGAGATTTTTTCTATATTTGCATACAAGACAAAAAACTGATGCCTATGGAGAGATAATTGCACAATTTTTTCTGTTTACCAGATTTACACGTGCCGATCCGCACTAAAAGCGCCGGTACATACATATAAAAAGCGCCAGCTTTTATTCATACATCTTGAAACTTAGGACACTTCAAACGGTAGTTGTGAATAAAACGGACGCTCACGTTACTGCGTGGGCTATACTGTTTTATTTGACTACCAAGGTATCCTAAGACCGCAAGATGCAAATAAAAGTGTAGTCCCACGTTTTTTATATGTCCAGCACAATGAAACCGCCGAGGGACTGGCACTTCAATACCAGCAAGAAACATGAAAAAAATTTATTTCTGCCTTCCGGCAATCCTGACAGGCGTCTTACAGCTTTCAGCACAGGACATCATCACCAAATGTAACGGCGAAGAAATCGCAGCGAAAGTCGCCGAAATAGGCGACACGCAAATCAAGTACCGGAAATATGAAAATGCGCAGGGACCGCTCTACACTCTCCCGGCATCAGAAGTTTTCCTTATCCGATTCGAAGACGGAACCCGCGAGGTCGTAACGCCGCTGGACGCCCCGGCAGTCTCACCGGCCACGGCTGCGGAAACGACCGGGACGGAGAGCAGCACAACAGCTCCTGCGGCTGCGAATGAAAATTACGCACAGATCAACCGGAGCGTAAAGAGGACGAAGGAGCCGCTTCGAGACAAACATTTCTACATCGGACCGCGTGCCGAATTCGGATATGCGGCAATAACGTCCAAAAGCGGAAATATATCGGGCCCCGTCTGCTCGGCCGGAGTGATTGCCGAGTATATGTTCGACAAAATGAGTCCGCACGGTGCGGGTGCGGGAATCAGCTACGACATGTATATGTTCGAAGAGGATTTTGACCTGAACTGCATGAATATAGATTTGTATTACGTCTATCGGCCGCGCGGCCGCTGGAATTGCTTTGCAGGGTTCAAATTCGGAATCCCGGTCAAATCCGAAGCGTCAGGCGCCGACCTGAAAACAGTGACGAATACGGCCGTCGGTATCGAGATGGGCGCCGGATGGGCCACGCGGCATTTCGATCTCGGCGCGGCAATCTTCATGAACTTCAATAGTACGCTTGATATATCCGAAAGCAATCGGATGGCAGGTGTCAAACTCCGGATAGCATATCGCTTTTAAGCCATGAAACAGTTACTGTCATTCATCGTATGCTGTCTGATCGGAGCAAGTTCGGCAGCACAGGATATCATCCTGAAACGAAATGCCGAGCAGATCGAAGCCGTCGTGAAAGAGATTACCGACACCGACGTCAAATACAGGAAATTCACGCATACCGAGGGCGTCACCTATTCCATAAGACGCAGCGAAGTGTTCTCGATCACCTATGAAAACGGCACCAAGGATCTTTTCGCAGATGAAAAACCGCAGGCTGTCGCCGCGAGCTATCCCTACCCACCCGTTTCCCGCAGCTATTCGCTCGGAGAGCTGTTCGATGAGGGCGGTATCCGGGGCATTGTCATCCGGGTCTCAGAAGATGGCAGGCACGGACTGCTCCTGTCGCTCGTGGAAGGAAAAGCAGCATGGGGTTTTATTAACAAAAACCCATTGAAAGAAAAAGGCTTCGCGAGCGGCTGCACCGATACCGAAGACGGATGGAAAAATATGCTGGCCATACGGGAATTAATCGCAAACACGGACTTATTGTGGTCGAACCTACCTGCATTTTCGTGGTGCAAGGACCTCGGTCCGGGCTGGTATCTTCCGGCGCAAAAAGAATTGGAGTCCATATGGAATTTCGGGAGAAGTAATCCGGCTTACTCGTATAAGGAGCATAAAGAGGCCATAGAAAACCTGAATTTACGGCTTGCGGAATATGGCCAGCCGGAACTCGGCCGTATGCGCGACTATTGGAATTCGACGGAAGCAGATGCGAAGAGGGCGCATATATTGGTCTTTACCAATGCACCCTTCAAAAGCTACACAAAAGGAACAGAGAAATTCGCCGAACGCTTCGTAAGGGCCGTTCACAAATTCTGAACAGAGAGTTCTGATGGGGTGAGGGCCAAGCGGTCCTCACCCATTCTTTTAAAATCGAATAAAAGGCTTTGCGACATTCCCGCTAATTACGCCATTTCGCCAAACCGGGCAATCCAGTCAATTCAGTCTCCCATCAGACCAATAAGGTTCGGTATTTGTAGGTAAGAGAAAATGCAGAAAAGAGTAAATATCTTGTTTACAGGTATTTAATTCTCTGTTCTGCATCTGTTCCGAGCAATAAAATTGCATAATCGGGCAGGTTTGACGGTGAGTTTTGTTACTTATCCGTTACCTGCCCGAAATGCTTTTGTTTGCATTAAGGCGTTTGTTTTCAGCTTGTTGCATCGGATTTCCGCATAACAAATAACTTGACTTAACGTTTAACCCATCCACAAAGTTCAAGTTATCATGCAACGCAGCACTTTCAAAGTCCTTTTCTACGTAAAAAGGCAGTCGGAAAAACACGGTCAGGTTCCCGTCATGGGTCGTATTACGATCAACGGTACAATGTCGCAGTTCAGCTGCAAACTCTCCGTTCGTTCCTCTCTCTGGGATGCCAAAGCCAACAAAGCCTCTGGCAAAAGTCTCGAATCGCAGCGCATCAACGAGAAGCTGGAGAATATCAAGACCAATATCGGCAAACAGTACCAGCGTCTCTGCGACCGGGACTCATACGTTACGGCCGAAAAGGTCCGCAACGCCTTCCTCGGTATGGGCGATGATTGCCGCCTGCTGTTACAGACCTTCGACGAATATCTTGCGGAGTTCCGCAAGCGTGTGGGCAAAGACCGCGCTTATTCCACCTACGAGGATTACTGTCTGCGTCGCAGACGTCTTGCCGCTTTCCTCGAATACGAATACCACGTCAAGGACATTCCTTTCAAAGAGTTGAATCGGAATTTTATCGAAAAGTTCGTCGTTTACCTCTCCACGGTAAAAGGTCTTGCTTCCGGAACGATCAGTGCCGGGGTCAAGAAACTGCGTCTGATGACCTATACGGCGTATAAGAACGGGTGGATTCTCGTCGATCCTTTTGCAGGATTCCATGTCAGGCCTAAATACGCCGAACGGCGCTATTTGTCCGCTTCGGAACTGCAGGCCGTGATGGACGTCGAACTTCCCAACTACCGTACGGGCATTAACCGGGATGTCTTCGTTTTCTGCGCCTTTACGGGTCTGAGCCATGCAGACGTGGTGAAACTTACCCATGCGGACATCCATACGGACTACAACAGGAATCATTGGATCATCGACAAGCGGCAAAAGACGGGTACACAGTTCCGTGTTAAACTCCTTCCTATAGCCGAAATAATCTATGACCGTTATAAAAATCTGCATCTGGAAGGTAATAAGGTCTTTCCGATCAAACGCTACTATAAGACGATGAACATGTCCTTGCGGCATGTTGCCAGACTCGCAGGATTATCGTTCAATCCGACAATGCACATGGCCCGGCATACCTTTGCCACGACGGTTACGCTTGCACAGGGCGTACCTTTGGAAACGGTCAGCAAAATGCTGGGACATAAACGGATCACCACGACCCAAATCTACGCCCAAATCACCAATGACAAGATCGGCCGGGATATGGCGGCGTTGAGCGAGAAACTCGACAGTATCTTCAAGGTCGCGCAGTAAGCCGAGCGAATCGCCCGCAGCCGATACAGAAAATTCAGAAACTCGAAATAAGAAGGATTGTAATTGAATTTACGTATAATTTAACTTATGCAATACCGACATACAATCGTATTAACACAAAGGACTGTAATATGGCGCGCAAATTCGTAAAAGCAGGTTTGCATGCGGAAACATTGCGATTCGGTTATTTAAGATGACCCGACATAAAGACGCATGTAACAATTTGTCTATCTGAGTGTAAGTTTATTGCTGCAAATTGATTCTGATTATTATCTAATGAAGTATAAGGTTTATCCAAATATCTAAAGTTGTAGATTTTTTTTGATCTCTTGCTCCATATTCAGAAGTTTCATGTGTGTTAAAAACATTTGCTCGTCTATACGATTTCTAAATTAACAAAAGCCGCGTATCACTTACGCGATACGCGGCTCCACTAATTGCGATTAGGTACAACTTATAACCTTTCGGCAGATCTTCAGGATATATTGAAAAACAAACAGCCATCAACTATTCCATTCGACAAGTTAATATCCGTTGCCGAAAAGCAAGAACGTCCCGACTACTTTCCGAGCAATTTCTTGACCTCTTCGGCCGGAAGAATCCGTTGCCGAAGAGTCCAAACGTCCCGAC
>OMGI01001893.1_pt1 | contig 11111 bp, 12 predicted proteins | sample 1645801 | NCBI WGS metagenome assembly OMGI01 (sample SAMN05578584, study PRJEB25193) | human gut metagenome | biome: Human Microbiome; feature: human-associated habitat; material: feces | host: Homo sapiens | place: USA:Birmingham
GTACGGTTCTTAGGGGAGAAGGGGGCAGCAATGCCCTTGACTTACCCGATGTGCAGAAGCAGGGCGACTTCTTCGTGGAATCGCCCATAATCCTCTTTGCGGCAATAATTTGGTATCTCAAAATCTACAAAGGCGGCAAGTATTGTACCTTCCCGCACGCCGTCGAATTTCTGAACCGCAGGTACGAGGATATTTTCCCGATACTATCCTCTTACCCCGAACTCGAAAACTACCTTTCGCCGTTCATGGACGCATGGCTCGGCGGAGCTGCCGAGCAGCTTCAGGGGCAGATCGCGTCGGCGAAAATCCCGCTCTCGCGCATGATTTCGCCGCAGCTCTATTGGGTCATGTCCGACAGCGAGTTTACGCTCGACATCAACAACCCGCAGGAGCCGAAAATCCTCTGCGTGGGTAATAATCCTGACCGCCAAAATATTTACGGTGCGGCTCTCGGCCTGTACAACTCGCGTATTGTCAAACTCGTAAATAAGAAAGGCAAGCTCAAATCATCGATCATCATCGACGAGCTGCCGACCATATATTTCAAGGGTTTGGACAACCTGATTGCGACGGCACGAAGCAACAAGGTGGCCGTGCTTCTGGGATTTCAGGATTTCTCCCAATTAGTCCGCGACTATGGCGACAAGGAGGCCAAAGTCGTGATGAACACCGTCGGCAATATCTTCTCCGGTCAGGTAGTCGGGGAGACGGCCAAGACACTCTCCGAGCGTTTCGGCAAGGTCTTGCAGAAGCGGCAGAGCATAACCATCAACCGCAACGACAAGTCCACCTCCATCAACACGCAAATGGATTCGCTTATCCCGCCCTCGAAGATTTCCTCCCTGACGCAGGGAATGTTCGTAGGCTCGGTAGCCGACACGTTCGACGAGCGCATCGAGCAGAAGATTTTCCACTGCGAGATTGTCGTGGACGCTGAAAAAGTAAAACGGGAGGAGAAAGCCTACAAGCCCATACCCGTCATTACCGATTTCACGGACGAGAACGGAAAGGACTGCATGAAAGAGATGATACAGGAAAACTACAACCGTATCAAAGCCGACGTGAGGCAGATTGTCGCCGATGAATTGGAGCGCATACAGAACGATCCGGCATTGGCACATCTGTTACAGCAGAAATAATAGCTGGAACGAAAAAACGGAGGGTAGCCGATTATTCGCTGCCCTCCGTTTCCTTTTGTAGTTTGGCGATAGCCGCCTTCACATTGTCCTGAAAGAATTGCCGCCACTGTTTGTCGTTTTTCAGGACGATATGCCAATCTTCCTCCAATACGCTCAGGGTTCGTTTGCGGATTTCTATTAACTCGTTCTCTTTCGGGAAACTGCCGGAATACTCCCAATGCTCCCGAATACACGAGCGGATATAATCCCGCAACAGCATTTTCTCGTAATTTTCGAGGCTGGCGAACCGTTTGCTCTCCGAAAAAAAAGGCATATCGTCCATGTCCGTCGCGTCATCGAAAATATATCCCTCGTCATAGTGCATGGCTATATCTCCTCTTTTGGGGAATTATCGTGCTGCAAGCGGAAAAACTCTTTCTGCCGTGCTATTTCCTCCCGCAACTCCTTCTCCGTAGGCATATAAAGCATGTATTTCGAGGCGAACAGGCGGTCGTTATCGTGCAGCACGGAATAGCGGGCGATGTCCTCGTCCGTTTCCGAACAGAGGACGATGCCGATAGTCGGGTTGTCGCCCTCGCCGCGTACACGCTCGTCGTACATGCGCACGTACATATCCATCTGTCCCACGTCTTGGTGGGTGATGGTCGTCGTTTTAAGGTCGAGCAGCACGAACGATTTGAGGATATAGTTGTAGAAAACGAGGTCAATGAAATAGTCCTTTTTCTCGGTACGGATCAGTTTCTGCCGCGCCACGAACGAGAAGCCCTTGCCCAATTCGAGCAGGAACCTTTGCAGGTTGCCGATGATCGCACCCTCCAGCTCCGTTTCCGAAAAGTCGCTGTTCGGAGCAAGGCCGATGAACTCCGCGACGGTCGGGTTCTTGATGAACTCCATACGGTCGCGCTCGAACGGCTTGGTCAGCGTCCGCATTTCGGCCTCTACTGTATCTTTGTGCTGCGAGAGCAGCAGCCGTTCGTAATACTGCGAGCCGATATTGCGGTCGAGGGTGCGGTAGCTCCACATCTGCTCGGCGGCCTCTTGCAGATACCATGCACGCGCTTCGGCATTGGAAACGCTCAGCAGACGCTTGTAATGCGACCATGACAATATTCTCCACGGTGTAGATAATATTTCGGGAAAGGTCAGGTAGAAAGAGCGATAGTGATATAATGCGGGAACGGAAAACCCTTTCCCGAACTCCGCCGTAAGCTCTTTCGAGAGCGATTTCAACAACTGCGTGCCGTAATCGGCACGGTCTTTCCCTTGCTGCTCCTGCTCCACGATGCGCCTGCCCATCTGCCAGTACGCTTCGACCATTGCCGAATTGATGGCGGTATATGCCTTCTGGCGGGCTTGCGTTATGATCCGTTTGATTTCCCGAATAAAATCGGGATTATATAAAGATGTTATATTTCCTTTTTCCATTGATAACGAATAATTTATAGCACAAAGGTATGAAAAATAAACGGAAGGACACGCAACAGCCCTCCCGTTTATTTTATCGCCTCGCCCTCTCTCTGGCGTCGTCGCGCTGCATCCGCAGGTTCAGACGCTCGCGCATCTTGTCGAGAAAATAGGTGCGGCTCTCGCTCTTGCGGCGTTTCATGTCCGTATAGGCGTTATAACAATGGCTGTCTTTGATCTCCAGACCGAGCTGCGAGCCGAAAAACGCCGTCAGCTCCTTGATGTCGTTCTGCCCGTCGTTGATACATCCCATCTCATCGAGGGCATAGATGACCTCTATCAATTCGATAAGGCTCCCCGTCCAGCGGAAAGGAGAGGGAGAGTTATCGAGAGAAATGGCGGATAGTGGCGGCACTTGGGCTTGCAGGTTTTCCAGCACACGCCGGACGAGCGCGAGGGCTTTCTTCAGATAGGCGGCTGTACCGTCTTTCCGGTCGGAAAGGGTGTCATGGAGGCTTTGCAGCTCCACCTCCGCATAAATCAACGCGAAAAGCAGCCGGTAGGGATTGCCCGCCTCCACGTAGGAGCGGAATATCGTTTGTGAAAACTCATCGTAGGTCGCCCGAATATCGGCGGCTTCTGTACTCTGGCTGACGAAACGGAAAAAATCGCTTTCTGTCAATGTATGATAGTCCATATCGTTCAGGTTTGTTAGGTTCATATTTCATTATTTCCTGCCCTGTTGCGCAACGGGTTTCATGAAACAAGGGACAAACCCTGAACCTGAAAAGTACGTCAGGAGCATATTCATAAATATCCCCTTGACATTCAACGATATATTTTTTGTTCTCTATATGGAGGGCTGATTTTTCGTGTTGCAGGCTGCAACGTCTTTTCGCATCCTGCAATAGCCTATTGCAACAGATTGCGGTAAACGATCCGGCAGATGCCGTTCCTGTAACGCTTTACCTGTACGGCTTTCCACTCCGCAGGGGAAAATGCCCCGACGATGGAAGCCCCCTTACATGAAGTTACGGGTAGCAGGTAAAAGACGATTTCATCGACTGCATGATAAAGAAAAAGGCCGCGCAACAGGTGCAGGTGTCCGGCATCGTAGATCTCGGCCAGATAGGTCGCATGGTTGTCGGGACGGTCTTTCTCACAGAGGAAATCGACGAAAGGTTCATCGTCCGACAAACGGCGGGCGCACGATTCGTACCAGCGGCGAAAGCCCCTGCGGTCTGTTCTCAACCACTCCAACCGCTCGTCCTCTTTTGCAGGAAGACAGCCGTCCAATGTTACCGCGACAAGCATCCGTACCTTTGCCATATCCTTTGCCCAAATAAAAAGTAGCGTGCATCTACACTACCTCCGACGTAGGCTCTGGAATGCCCTGAAAGGAGTACGTGAGAGCACGCTACGCAAAAGCATAGCATAAGCCTCACGCAATAGTCCCTTTCAGTTAATTTTCCAGATTTACGTCGGAAACGTCTTGCGAACTTATGTATATATACGGCGGCAGGCTGTCGGCCTCCCGTCGCTGTTTTTCTATTTTCAGCCCAAATATACGCTTTTTCAACGATATATAAGGACTATCCACTCTTAATTATCCGTTCAACCCGTATTTTATCATTTTGCGGTAAAGTGTGGCACGGTCGATACGCAGCAGTTTGGCCGCCTCCGTCCGGTTGCCGCCGCACCGTTTCAGGGCTTCGACGATACGGCGTTTTTCGCCCGCCTCGTCACGGATGGCCAGCGAATGCCCCGCGTCGCTTGTCGGTTCGGCAGCTTCCAGCCCCATGTCCTCCACACGGACAAATCCGCTTTCGGCCAGCAGCACCGCACGCCTGACTTTATTCTGTAACTCACGCACATTGCCCGGCCACGCGTAGGCGAGCAACTGTTCGGCGGCCTTCTCCGTGAACCCGCATGTTTCGCGCCGCAGCTCTTTCGAGTACCGCTCCCGAAAAAACTCGGCGAGCGGCAGGATGTCGTCGGGACACTCCGACAGGAGCGGCAGCCGGATTTCAAATTCGTTCAGTCGGTGGTACAAGTCCTCCCGAAAACGACCGTCCCGAATGGCTTTTTGCATATCCTCGTTCGTGGCCGCGACGATCCGCACGTCCGCTTTCCGCTCGTGCCTGCCGCCAATAGGCAGGTAGCTGTTCTCCTGCAATACCCTGAGCAACATGGCTTGAATTTCATAGGGCATCGTGCCGATTTCGTCCAAAAACAGCGTCCCGCCTTCGGCCATACTGAAATATCCCTCCTTGTTCGCGTCGGCTCCCGTGAACGCTCCCTTGACATGGCCGAAAAAGAGGGACGGGGCGAGTTCTTTGGGCAGCACGCCGCAGTTTACGGCCACGAACGGCATACTCCGCCGTTCGCTCGACCGATGGATGTTGCGGGCGACGGATTCCTTGCCCGTCCCGTTCGCACCGAGAATCAAGACCGACATGTCCGACGGCGCAACCAGCGCGGCGAGCCGTTCCACATGGCGGGCTTGTACGCTGCGGCGTTGGAGCAGCACCTTTTCCTCCCGTTGCACGGTCGAAAGCGGGCGCAGTATCTCGTCGGTCATTTCCAGCAACCGCTCTTTATATACGGGCTTGGGCAGGTAGTCTTTCGCTCCCGACCGGATAGCGCGTACCGCATCGGACACCGTTGCGTATCCTGTCATAATGATATACGGTGTCGTCATTTTCTCCTTGCGCATCCATTCCAGCAAGGAAATGCCGTCCCCTTCGGGCAGACGCACGTCCGAGAGGATCAAATCGAAAGCCGTCCTGCGGATCAGACGACGTGCCGCAGGCTCGTCGATGGCCGTCGTTACCTCGTATCCGGCTTGCAGCAGCCAGTCTTTCTGCATCTGCGACAGGCTGACGTTATCTTCAACTATCAATATCTTCTGTTTCATGCTTCATTTCGTTTTCCGCTTCCGCGATGAGCAGGGCGGTATGGTCTATGACCCGTTGCGTGTATTCCCCGACCGCTCCGTCGTCCGCCTTGTCGTCATGCAGCACGTTCCGGTAGGAGTGCAGCAGTTCGTCCGTTTGCAGCAGCTCCCACATCGGCAGCATACGGTGTACGACCTCACGCAACCGTTCACGGTCGTTGCCCGCCTCGCGGAGCTGTTCGATGTCCTCGCTGGACTGTCCGATGAACGTCAGGAGCAGTTTCTTTTTATACCTTACCTCAGCCGTGAGAGAGGCGAAATCCGCAGATACAGCCTCCGGCTTCGTGTAGTCGGTAACAGAGGCGATAAGGTCGAGCAGCTCGCGCATCGAGAACGGTTTGTAGATGCAGGCCGCAAATCCGGCAGAGGCGAAAGCCTCCCTTTCCTTATCGCCCCGTGCGGTCATGGCGACGACCGGAATCGTGCGCGAATTGCCGATATTGGAGTTACGCAGCAGTTCCAGCAGGTCGAAACCGTTCGTTCCGGCCATCTGTATATCCGACAGGAGCAGGTCGTAGTCCGCTTTGCGCATCTCCCCGACAAGCGCACGGGTATTTCCGCAGGTTGTGCAGGAAACGCCGTTGCGTTCGAGCATCTCCTTGACGATTTCGAGCTGCAACGGGTCGTCGTCGATGGCGATGACCCGTTGCGGAAGATGCAAAGACGTATTATGTACTTGTACCTCGCTTTCCACCGCTTCGTCCGTCAGCGGCAGGGGAAGCGACACGCGGAACGTGCTGCCCTTGCCGACCTCGCTGGCGACGGTAATTGCCCCGCCCAGCAATCCGACCAGCCCTTTCGTGATCGACAACCCCAATCCGAAACCTTCGGAATTCGCATCGGGGGCAGACCGCTCGAAAGGATTGAATATGCGTGTCGCCGTTTCCTCGCTCATGCCGATACCCGTATCTTCGACGGTCAGCAGGAGCGTCCCGTCCTTGTAACGGGCTGTGAAGCGGATGTTTCCAGCTTCGGTGAACTTGACGGCGTTCGATAGCAGGTTGTCCGCAATCTGTTCGATTCGGTCGCTGTCGCCGCAGACCGTAACGTCCGTGCCCTCGAAATCGCAATGAAAGAGAAGCCCTTTGTCGTTGGCGGCGTGGGTAAACCCTGTTGCGATACGTTCCAGCAGGTCGGAAAGCCGGAAAGGGATGTCGTTGCGTACTTCTTTCGCTTCGTTGAGACGGTACACGTCCAAGAGGTTGTTCAGCAGGTGCAGGATATGTTTGCACAGCACACCGATATTGGCCAGATGGCTGTTGCGTTTCTTGCGGTCGCGCGTGTCCATTGCCAGCTCCGCGCTGCCGTTGATGATGCTCAACGGGGCGCGTATGTCGTGGGAAATCGTCAGGATGATTTTCTTGCGCATATCCAACAAGTCGCGGTTCTGCCCGATAATCTCTTTCAGTTTACGGTGTCCCGCTTCTTTTTGGCGTATGTCACGTTGAATAATGATATAGGAAAGGATAAGCAGCAGGATAGCTATCCCTATGACGCAGGCCAGCAAACGGAAAGAGTTCTGCCTCATGTCGGCTATTTGTTTCTCTTGTATGTCAAACGATTTTTGAGCCTGTCCGTCCAGAAAAGTGATAAGTGCCGACAGTTTACGGTTCAACTGCCTGTTTTGCTGGCGAAGGCTGTCCACCGGATCATTGAAATCAAAGGTCGGGGTATCCCGCAAAGTATTTATTTGGCTGTTCAGCGTGCGCAGGTTTCTCGACGGTGGATATACCCTTATCGTGTCCTTCTTGCCGAAGAATCCAGCGATACCTTTCTTGCGTCGTATTTCTATACGGGGCTTGACTGCACTTGTAACGGCCGTCGGCAGTTGGTGGGCGATAAGGCTATCTATTGTCTCCCGCTGGCGAAAGCTCTGCATAATGCGCAGCAGGTGCGTTTCTTTGGCCGCAAGCAGCATCCGCAACGTGTCGATTTGCTCGGGCTGCACGAAATGACTGCAATTTTCTTTCAATGACAGTAAAAGGCTGTCCACTGAAAGACGACGGAGGCGGTATGTCCGGCACTCATTATCATCCCAGCCGAGTACGGATTCTCCTTGTGTGGCAAGTGCCGTAATCTGGCGGTGGATAGTGGTAACATTCCGGCGAATGCTATTTATTTCAGAGGTATCGGCCTCTATCTCTCTTGCCCTATTCCGTTCATGCAACAGAATGGCGACCATGCTTCCGATGACCGCCACTGATATGATATATCCGAAAAGTATCTTATGGTGGATCGTCATGCCGTTCTCGTTTCAATTGTCACCGTGCCATGTCGTGCCAGCGGGACAGGAAAAGCATACATTCCTCTCTCATTGGGTTATAACATGTTGCACGGCGCAAAATTACGAAAGGCAGACGGTTACCCTGTTCTGGTTCCTGTCGTATTATTTCAGGTTTCTGTCAGGTGCGTGTCTTTTTCTTATTTCCGAAGGCGCGGAACCGAAATTCCTGCGGCAATACTCCGAGAATGTGGAATCATTATTAAACCCGTTTCGCTCGCCTATCTTCGATATGGACAGGTCGGTGTGAAGCAGCGAGTTCAGAATCCTGTCTTTCTTCTGTTCGCGCAGCCAGCAGGATACCGTCATCCCGAACGTGTCCTTGAAACGGGCACGGAAAGCGGTGTTTGACATGTGGCATCGTTTGGCAAGTTCTTCTCCTGTCATGTTCGCGGTCATCCTTGCCAGCACCATCTCCCGAAATCCCGAAGCCTTGAAATCCGGCAGATACCGCTCCGCCTCGCGGAAGTCGCTCTCGGTCATAAAACTGCCGCCATTCCATCCAGAATCGAGGAAACGGGAAAACTCTTTCAGGAAAAAGCCCATCATTATATTATACAGCCCGTTCAGGTGCGGGTATTCCTCATTCCTGTTTACCGCCGAATGTATTCGGGCGCACATCAACATTCCTTTACTGTCACTTGTCCGGTAACAATACATTAAGGTATCCACGACATACCCCAGCACACGATTGTCCGGGCAATAGCAGGCAAGGATGAATATGGCGGCCATTGTCGGAGGCTCTGGGGACGGATTTATGTGATAACCATCCAGCTTACTTACCAGCCACCGCATGGCGGGGATATTCTTGGAGAGCCTTTCGAGTTCCGTCCATGTTCCGAACCGGCAAGTATCCGTATGACGCAACGCTTGCGTCGTTTCTCTCATCCATGTATGCCACTCCGTTTTCATGGCATCATATTCAAGCCTGTCATATAGTGTGCTGCCCATAATTAATGTTCTCCATTTATTTGGTTCGGTTTCCATTTTTGTCGATATAATACCATTCGTCGCTCTCCCAACAGTGGTATTCACCCCCTGAACCGGGCACTTCTTTCATCGCTCCCTTGTCTGTTACCTTTGCCTTGCCGTTCTTGAAAGGAAAGCCGAAGGCAAAGCGAGGTGTTATGACCGTCCTGCCGTTCTCGTCCGCATACCCTATGCGCCCTCTCTTGTCCACGATGCGGTACAGACCTTCCTGTACGGGGTCGTTGCCGTTGTCATATCGAAACACGCTGTAATGCTTCATGGAACTGCAACCGCATAATAGCATTGCTATAATTATCGTCAGAATTTTGCCCATATAAATCTTCATACATTAGAATTCCCAGACCGTTTCACAAAATTACTGTTTTTACGGCAGACGGGGAGCGTTTAGTGCAATGTTTCTTTGCATAACGTGGTGATTAAGTGGACGGAAAACATTATTTTTGTTACCGAAATCACGATTATCGGTTATGGCAAATAGATTTATGCAAGTATTAATGACGGCAGTTGTAGTGGCTTTCATGGCTGCGGGATGTGGCAACAGGGGGTTCAATCCTCCGTCTGACGAGGAGATGATGCGCAATTTCCTTGCCCACGAAGATGCGTTCACCGAAATAGCCGCCATCCTGCCGAAGTGTCCGTATGGCAGCGTTTACCCGCCGTTCCACCCGATTGAGAGGGCTGAGGATTCCTTGTGTCTGGCAAGTCTCGGCGCGGAGCAATGCGCCCGCCTCGACTCCCTGCTTGCGGCCATCGGGTGCGAAAGGGCGTATTTCAAAAGCCGCCATGCCTTGTGGCAGATTGAACAGGGCGATTTCAGCTCAATTCCTTCCATTGAGGAACTGCCGGACACCCTTGCGCCCGCCGTCTCCATCCTCTACTATGCCGCCGGCTGGTCTATCAGTCCGAGCGTGTACAAGCAGTACGTCTATAATCCGGAAAGCGTCCCGACCGACACGACCGGCCGTGAGCTGAACGAATGGATTGGGATTGTCCGCGACGACCCGGATACACCGGGCGGCATGGCATCAAGGCACATTAAGGGCGATTGGTATATTGAATTATGTTATGACAAATGATAATTATGCAATGAATACGACGATTACCGACCTATACGAGGCGATGAACAGCAAGGCTGAATCTTTTTCCGAGTGGACGCAGGCTCACCCGAAAGTCGGGCTGCTGTTTGCCACCGTGCTGCTTGCCCTGTGGCTGGTGGGGCTGTTGCTCCGTTGGGAATGGGCGTGCCGCTGGCAGTTTGGCGGCAAGTTGTGGATGTTCGACGGCTGCAAGCCCGAGACGCGCCGTCGGATTCAGATGGTGCTGGTCGGCGTGGCGCTGGCTGGTTGCCTCGCGATGTTCTTCCTATAAATAAGGCATGACAATGCCTGCCGCTACCGCCACCGCCACGACGACGGCATAGTACACCGCTATCGCCTTTTTCCAGTACAGAGGACGCAAATCGAGTTCTGTCCGAATTGCCATGCCCCAATTACGAGGTTTGCACTGAAAATCGGAAGTACACCATACAGCGATGGCAGCCCAACCGACGAGGATAGAGAAGACTGTTTTCTGACAAGCGTTTTGTCCTTCCGTCAGTGTAAGCAACGCCGCCAGTATCAATGCGAGATAGGGCAGACAGATTATTCCTACTGCCCGACGCTCCACCCAATTCCGTACACCTTTCCTGCACAGCATATCGTAAGCGAGGATGAAAGCGGTTTTATGTATCATCGCTATTGTCCAAAAGAAATGTCGTATAAGTGAGAATATCTTCATACAGTCCGTCTTAAAATTCCATATCCTCCGTCCATTTCAAAGAGTCCATCGGACAAAGTTCGGCATACCTCATTTCGTACCACCCCGTCAGCAGTATCTTTACGCTGTCAGGCGTATATCCCTTGACCCACGTGCATTCTACAAACTTCCGTGTGCCGTCTCTGATTTCATCAATGGTGGCATGGTTCAACAGCCTTGTGCGGAACTCTCCGCCCATATCTTTCTCCCGTACCTGCATGGCATAGACCGGTTGCCCGTAGCGGACTGTGCGTCTGTCTTGGTCAATCTGACGCTGCAAGGCTTCATTGGGCGTTTCTTAACGGGTTCCTATCTTGAAACGCAGTGAAAGATAATCCCTCCACCTTTGCGGCACTTCGACCTGCTCATTCTCCGTCGGTATTGTCTTATCCGAGAAAACGGGAAACGCCATGTTCGCCGCCATCACCATTGCCACGATAACCACCCAATAGACCGCTAACGCCCGTTTCCAGTAGCGGGGACGCTCACGGAGTTCCTGACGGACTTCCTTGCATATCTTCTTATCATCCAAAAATCCCAAAGGGAT
>OMGI01001902.1_pt1 | contig 11067 bp, 10 predicted proteins | sample 1645801 | NCBI WGS metagenome assembly OMGI01 (sample SAMN05578584, study PRJEB25193) | human gut metagenome | biome: Human Microbiome; feature: human-associated habitat; material: feces | host: Homo sapiens | place: USA:Birmingham
TTGGTAATTTACAAGACAGGCCTGCGCCTTTTTCATTGCATCATCATGTAATCTCCACTGGGATATATTTGCAAGTTTGTGATAATCAAATTCTTTTGTGCAGTCTGCCATTTTACTTAACCCTATATTTGTTCCTATTGCCATCAATGCTGCCATAATGGATGGTATTTCATCTTCCTTTGGAGTGTTACCGGAAGAGGCATGTATAAAATAGCGATCAAATCCTGTCCACTTGGATACTTCAAAAAGTATTTCAGCCAGTTTTACATTCGGAAGCATCCCATATAAGGAGTCGTTTAAACTCTTAACTTCTTCCGGAACTTCCTTTTCAAGTTTTTCTATGTGAATCTTACCATCATCTATTTCCAGATCTTTTAGTTTTGTAAGGTTTTCAGAAAGAGCTTTATACATTGAATCCAATGAGGAATACCTTTCTTTTATATACTCGTTAAAATTACTGCTTACTGCAAGTTTTTCTGAAATGTCCGTTTTCTTCTTCCATTGGGATACCGGAAGCATATAGTCGTTGAAATTCCTGTAGTTGCAACTTCCTTCTACTGCAACATCACCGGAACGTATCCTGTTTTTCAGTTCAGCCAATACTGCCATCTCATAATAGTGACGGTCAATACTGTTGTCATTTCCATAAATATGCTTTCTCCATCTTTCAGGTAGAAACTCAACAGATGTATCTTCTGGAACATTACGTCTGTTGCTCCTGTTTAGCTCACGCAAAACATCCAGACTGTGAATTAAAGGAGACATGGAGGTGTTTGTTGAGGAAAAAGTCAATGTGTCCAACAATGTTGGAGAATACTTCCGTAACTGGGAATACCATTTGTCAATCAGATCGAGGTAGTCATATCCTTGTGGTCTTACCAGAATCTTGGCATCCTCGATATATTCCACCATCTTTTCCCATGGCATAATGTTCTCTATTGCTGCGAACGGATCTGTTCCTTCTTTCCTTGACCTTATCAATGCTGCACCGATATTGATAAACAGATGTACCTTCTCATTGATTGATTTTCCGTTTTCCTGCTGCATTTTATCCTGCAACTTACGTCCTTTTGAGAGATAGGAATTAATCAGCTTGTCATGAATTTCAACAGCCATATCTACAAGCTTTTGCTCCAACATTTGCAGATATATTACCAAAAGAGCGTATTTTTTCTGATTAGGGAAACGCCTGAACATGTGTGGCTCATATCTGGAAGCAGCACGATATATCTGTTTAATTCTATTGGGGTGAATAAAGCTCAAATCAACATTTAAGTTCAGTTCACGTACCTGCTTGAGTTTGTCCGCTACATCATTAAAAGCTTGAGGGGAGCATTGCCCGGAAACATTCCTCAGCATTCCCAATACAGTCATAACCTTCTCATCCTGAGATTCAATAATCTTGTCTAACAGTCTATACTGTTCCGGAACGAGGCAGGAGTAAATATCAGAGAACAATGACGATTCAATGTTTATACAGACTTTTCTTACTATTCTTTCTATAGTTGTTATTCCAGGAAGTATTATTTTTTTGTTTCTAAGGAAGTCGATACCTGATTTTACAAGAGAAAAAGGTTCATCACTTGCTATAGCTTTTTCTTCAATATATTCTTCAAGAACCCGGCTTTCAATATCAGTAAACGGTTTATAACCATACCACGTACATATTTCTTCTATATGGGTAAATCTTGTAGCTCTCCTTTCCCCGTAATGATTAAAGTCCGTATAAGATAGATTTAGTTGTTTAGATATATAGCTTAACATTTTATGAGGAATGCTCTTTACATCCGTAAAAGTCCATCCTGGATATCTTAGACAACATAGTTGAATGGCAAATCCTATTTTGTTTACATTACGTCTGTGTGACAAGGCATAATTTATATCTTCTTCAGACAATGTATAATACTTTGCTATTGTATAATCGTTAATATCATCCGATATACTGGTAAGTTCTTTTCGCTGTTCTTCGGAAAGTATAAAGTTGTCCATGGTTCATATATTAGAAGGTTATTTTCTGTCATTCAAATATCGGTATAATGTACTTTTACTTACACCTGTAGCACTTTCTATTTCACTAATGGAATAATCATTGCTATCATACATCTTCAATGCGAGTTCTATTCCTTTTGAAGACTTTCTTGGCCTTCCTCCTTTTCTTCCTCTTGCTCTTGCACTGGATAGTCCTTCCATTGTCCTTTGCCGTATTATGTCTCGATCAAATTGACTTATTCCGGCAAAAATGGTAAATAATAATTTTCCTTGAGGAGTTGTTGTATCAAGCCATGGTTCTTTTAGAGATTTTATGTCTGCACGTCTGGAATGGATAGTTTCAACTATTTCGAATAAATCTTTAACCGAACGACTTAATCTTGTCAGTTCAGTTATTACCACTGTGTCTCCATTCCTAAGAATATCAATCATTCTCTCAAGTTCAGGTCTTTCTTTTTGAGAACCGGTGATTTTCTCTTGAAAAATACGTTCACATCCATATTCAAATAATTGATCCAATTGTCTATTCAAATTTTGATCATTAGTACTAACACGGGCATATCCAATTTTCATGTTTAAATAGTATTTTATTCCCAATATCGTAATTCTTATACATATTACGGGAAATAGTTTTTGAATATAGTTTTGGGAATAAAAATACAATATATTTTTGTATAAACCAAATAAAAATTATAACTTCTCTAAAACCTTCGTTTTTAGGAATTATCTGGAATGTGAAGTTTTTGATATAAGTGTTAGCTTATATTAAACAGTAACATACGTAGTAAATGTTGGTGATACCCCTAATAGAACTTATACGGATAACCATGCTTTTTTACGAGGTTGTACGCCGTGCGTGTCAGGTCAAAATCCTTGTAATCATAGACAAACCCGGCAAAGCGGCTTTTGACAAACTGCTCCAGCAGGGGCTTGCCTATTGATTTGGTCTTGCCGGATTCAGCCCCACCATAGACGAGAAAGCCGTTAAAAGGGTTGCCGAATGTGATACGTCGGCCACCATCGGCGAACAGTTCAAAACGGTATGTGCCATCCTGCTTCTTTTTCTTGTCCGTGCCGGGCAGGAGAAGCACGGTAACAATCACAAGGGCGAGTGCCGCGATTGCAATAACGACATACATCATCATAAGCTATAATTCTTTAAATGGATTCAGGAACCTGCCGATTTGTCTAACCAGCATCATCTTGACGTTGGCCGGATTCTTAGCCAAGCTGACGGCAGTCTTCACTTTCCCGGCGATCATGCGCTCAGTCCTGAAGCTGTCGCCCAGTATTTCGTTCATCAGCTTTTGCTTGACCGTACCCCCCAAAATGCCGACCGACCTGTCCGCTGCCGTGCGGCTGCTGCGCTGGCGTTCACGTCCGGCATTGTCTTTCGCATACCCGGTAAACGCCAGCAGGTCGCGCCTGTTAATGGAAAAGGACGTATCGCCTCTGGTATAGGTATAGTTGCCGGATTCGTCGCGGCTGACGGTATAGCCCCTCTCCCTCATAGCCTTGTTTATCTGCCGGACAGTACGGTATTCAGGATTCTCCAGACACGCCCTCAAATCGTCATTGCGCACGGCATAGGCGTGCTTGAAACGGTCTATCAGTGCGATGTCATTCTCAAAAGCGTATTTGCGGATTGACGAAATCGGCACATAGGTTTTTGTCTGTTCGTCAAACAGCACATCGTAGGAAACCTCTTTCAATACCTTCACGTAACGGGGCTTCTGCCCGTCCTCCGGTGGCTGGGCTGAAGAACCGCCATCTGCCCCAGATACGCCGTTTTCAGGTTCTTCAGCCATCACACGGGTATCTTCTCCGACTTCTTCCAACGGTATCTTCTGATAGGTCTTGAAAGATATATTTTGCGCCTTCAGGCCGTTTTCACGATAGGAAACGCCCTCCTGCCTGTACTTATACAGGTTGAAACGCCCGATAATGTCTTCCATGTGTGCGCCCTCCAGTTTCGGGTCGGCAAACTTTGCCAAATCCTTATGGCGTATGCTTACACGCTGCGCATCACTGGAAAACGTATGTATGCCCTTGCGAACCTGATGTTCATAGCCCTGCTCCTTCATGGCGACGACTATCTGATTTGCCGAAGTGAACCGATATTCGGTAAGCAGCCTTCTCAGGTCGGCGTTCCTGACCTTGGAAAGCACGGCTTCGGCTGTCGGCTCGGTCTTTACCAGATTTATTTTGGTCTCATAGGCATACTGCCGGACAGTGGCGAAAGAAACGGTTACCCTGTTCTGCTCGTCATAGACCACCTTATAGGCAACCGCCTTTAACTTCTTGTCCTGCTGTTCTTCTCCCTCCTTCACATAGGTAGAGAAAGAAATATCCCTGACCTGCAATCCGTTTTCATGGTAGCCTGTCGGATTCGCCTCGTAACGTGTCAGGTCGAACCGCTCGGCAATGCTGCGCATCTGCGCATCGGAAAGAGGCCGCTCAAAGGCTTTCAGTTCCTTGTGCGCCACCTGAAAGGAACTGCCGTCCTTAGAAAAGGTGTGTACGCCCCGGCGTACCTCATGCCCATAGCCCAGCCCTTTCATGGCGACGACTATCTGATTGGCAGCGGTAAACTGCTGCTGCCCGAGCAAAGCCTTCAAATCAGGATTGCGCACCGTATCAGGAACAGAAGGGGGCACATAACAGTCTGCCTCTGCCGCCTGATATTGGAAATCCTCGTTAAAACGCTCCTGCACCCGGATTTTCCAGTTCTCGTGCGAGAACCCCCTTCTTACCGTACCCCTTCCCTCCAATTCCCAAGAGTTCCCGGCAGACTTGGCCGCCGGAGAAAGTTTCACTTTCCCGTCAAGGCTCTTGCGTGAAACAAGCACATGAACGTGCAGGTTCAGCCCCGGCTTCACCTCCCCTATCTTCGCCATGCCCTTTTTCACTTCCTCGTCGGTCGGACTGTAAGCCCTCTTGGTTTCGATTTTGGCGTAATACAGCAGGTCGCCGCCGCTGCGCACACTTTCCCTCTGGAAGTTTGCCGCGTATTCATCCATCGCTGAGCGTGTGAAACGCTCCAGCTTACGGAAAACCGCCTGCCGTTCTTCCGGGGTCAGTTCTTCAAGGCTCCCGACCTCACGTCCGATCAGGTGTATCTGTTCGGACCGGGAGGGATTCAGGGAAAGCATATAAAACTTAGCGTCGTTGGCCGAGAGCTTGCTCCTGTTCGCGTCAATGTCGCCAATGACCTTTTCAGGGCTGACCTCCTGCTCCGTATGGGAGAAGAAGGACAGCCCGTCGCCGGATTCCTTCTGCAAATAGCGCACAAGGTCGTGGCAGCTTCCGGTATTTCCGCTCTGCACGTCTTCAGGCGGGTGTACTTTGGCAAACATAGGCTACGCTTTCAGTTCTTCCTTTAACCTCTTAATCCACAAGTCAAACGTATTGCGGTCTATCTCATAGGCTGCATCATTGAAGGTCTGCACCTTTTTCATGCCGTCGATGCGCTCGACCACTTCCAACAGTTTACGCACATTGACCCCCTGCCCGTTATCGGGGTGTCTGCGCACGCTTTCAAGTTCGGTTTGCAGCCCTTGAACCTGCTCCCTGTAATGGGAAAGTGCCTTTTCCTGCTCTTTCGCCCGTTCCAGAAGCTCCTGCACCTGAGAAAGATGCATAAATTCGTCAGAATTATGCAGGTTTTCCGTATCCGGCTGCATAGGAAACAGCCGGGAAACCATCTGCTCGATATTTTTCAGCTTGGTATTGGTCGCCTTTTCGATGCCCCTCACGACCTCTATCACACGGCTTGCCTGTTCTTTAACCGCCACTGCCGGAGAAACGATTTTAGACTGGGGCGTGATGCCTGTCGTTTCAAAATAAAGCAACATATCGGAGATAACAGCATCATAGGTGCGGCTGTTTTTCAGAAGGTCAAGACGTAATTTCGTCGTTTCCTTGACCTTGATTTGAGTATTGTTGTTTGTAGCCATAGGATTATACGGTTTATCATCGGGTAAACTAAATTCACAGCTATAAATATCAGGCTACAAAGTAGTTATAAAAAATCAGTAATCCAACAGTAAACTGCTGGTTTACCTGATTTTTTATATATTATTAATAATCAATACATTAAAAAAGTATCATTGGGGTTTGCCCAATGACTGCTTGCTCACTTCGGCAAGCCTCGTTTTCTCACTCCTCGCCCCGCTCGTCGTTCCCCTGACCGCTCCGTAAACTTCGCTCCGATAGCCACAGAAATGCACATTACAAATGCACACCCCACGCACCTGAAAAAATGTGCATTGCCGCCAACGGAAATCCTTTCGGATTCCGCAAGAATTAATAGAGAAAAACGGATTTTTACATAATTTAACACGCAGAAAAATCGCCTTCCTAAAACAAGAAAAGCAAGCAGAATTTTCATTCACCGGGAAACGCATATTTATTCACTCGGAAAAATTCGATGCACATTTTTCGCACTCCGCATGGCCGTAAAAAAGGAAAAAACCGTATGTTGTGTGTTTTTTAGTTGTTTTATTTTTGTTTTATAGTTGTTTATCTGTCGGCGGTTGTAATTCATTGAAAAACAATCTACTACTACTGCAAATACCACCATTTTGAGGACGATTGTACCACCATTTTGAGGATAACATACCATCAAATTGAGGACGTTTATACCACCATTTTGAGGACGATTGTACCATCATTTTGAGGATGGAGAAAATAAATATTACCACAAATTTAAAAATAAGTGGTATTAACTTATATTAGCAATTTACCTGACTTAAAATGCTGATTTTTAAATCAATGACGGACAAACACAAACTAATCCTCAAAATAGTGGTATATGCTCCCATATCCAAGCAAAGCATATTCAACAAAAGAAAAACATCATCAATATAGTAATCAAATATTTTACATATCTGAAAATCAGCATTGCTAAAACAAACAAGCATTAATTTCCTATGGTTTTGAGGTATTTTCAATCTGCAATAATAATATAAAATATTATTATATATATCACTAATATTCAGCGTATTATGAACGGACACACAAGTTTTGACAGGACTTTAATTTCTACCTTTTTGAGGTATCTATTTTACATTCTTATTATTGATAATCAATTATTTATTAATAATATTCACGTCATTTTCCTTATTTCTTAAATACCACCATTTTGAGGATTCATAGGAAATCACTTATGACAGTATAAATACCATCCATTAGTTGCACAAGTGGTATTTAATACATATATTTGCCCGAAAATCAAATTGCCTATGGATTCAGATAAAGAAAAAAGCATTACACAATACAATGAAAATAAGGTAGTAAGGGTATCACAATCCCTTTACCAACTTGAAAAGATGCGCTGGAGAATGTCCACATTGGGATATAGAATGCTTTTTGCCATAGGGCAAAGTATAGGAAAAAACGATGATGACGCATACCAGAACATTGCGTTTGAAGTACAAAGCATGTTCAAATATCTTGGACTTGACAACAACAACGACAGGTACGTCCGTTTGGCTGAAACATTGGAAGAAATCAGCCGAAGCCCCCTTCTGATCAGCCGAAAGAAAAAAAGCGGAGCACGAATCTGGCAAGGGTACGCATGGATAACCTCATACCTCCTTTGCGAAGATGACAATTATGTGCATATAACGGTCAATCCTGATGTAAGGTCATTTCTGATAAATCTTGCACAATACGCCTGCATACAGCCCAAATACTACCTGAAGCTGTCAAGCGACTATCAGAACTGGTTCTATCCGTATCTGAAGAACTATGTCAAGTTGCATAAATGGAAAGTATCGATAGAAGATTTAAAAAACGCGCTGGATTTGTTGGATACCCCCACATACGACCCCAAGCAGTACAGAAACGCCAATGAAAGGTTTTTAACACGTGTTATAGGCATCAAGCAATCAGCGCGGGCAAAAGCTGAACAGAGGGCTGCAAAAATGGAGAAAAGAGCAGCCAACCCCATTGAATGGGATTACATAACAGACCCAAAAAGTAAAATGCCGATAGGAACACTCGCATCAATCACGCAGCATACTGACATCAACGTAACCGCCTGTCCTATCAAGACAGGAAGAAGCTACACGCATATCATGTTTTTCATGTCAGAAAAGGCTGCCACCGTCAGCCAAAGCCGGAAAGAACAGGAGGCTGCCAAGAACCAAGCGGAAAGCGACATGGGCAAGCGTCAGCAGACACGCAAGCGGAGTGGTAAGAACCAAGACATGAAAGCCATCATGCAAGACCTGTTCAGCAGTGAACCTACTGCACAAGCCATACCAAACCCGGCATACGACCCCATGCCGGAGAAAGCCCCGAAACGCTTCAACTATGACGAGGAACAAGTCCGGGAAATGGCAAGGCTCGCCAAAATGACCTTCCAGCAGATGGTGGAAAAGCTGAAGCTGGAACATGACGAGAACGGCTACTATAAAATGGCCTGAAAATTTGGATTCCAGAAGCAAAATACCTATATTTGAGAACTTTCGGGGTGGTAGCCGGAAGTCCGGGGGCTGACGGCTATTGCACGTTACGCCCGAAAGTGGGGTGAATTGACGGATTTCCGACATCCCACTTTTTTTATGCCCTATAATATAATGTGCATTACAATTATACTAATATACTAATTTTAGTAAATACTATGATTAGTATATTAATAAAAGCCGCCTCCGGCGGGGTAATTGCCGGGGGCTTCATGCCCTTGCACGGTCATTGCTCGATGAAGTCCGTCCCGCACAGTCCGCACTTCAGGAGAAGGCCGGACTTTCCCCATACGTTGCACCCGCAGCCGCACGTGTATTTCTTGCGCTTTCCGCTCCAGCTTTCGTCGTCGCCCCCTGCCCCGGCTTCAGGTTCTCCGCCATCATCCCCGCTGGAACTGCCGATTCTGACGGGCTTTGCCGACAGTGCGGCCAGTGTAGGCTTATAGCGCAACCTGAGGTTTTGCAAGTCCTCGCTGGAGAGGGTCTTGAAAACCTGCTCAAACCTGCCGTCAGGGATGATATAATGCGTAACGTACTGCCCCGTCTGCTTGCCTCCCGGTTCTCCCGTGTCGGTAGGCATAAGCCCCACCTGCACCATCTTGTCAGCCCATTGCCTGTTGTGATAACCGCCCCGGCTGGGCTTGCCGAAATCCTCCTGCCAGAGGTGGCACATTTCATGCACGAGCGTGGAGTGCCACTCGATGTCCTCACGGTTCATGAAGTCCGGGTTGATGCTGATTTCGTGGATAATCTTCTTCGCCTCGTTCTCGCCCCTCCAGCGGTTGGCGGCAAAGAACCCGTAAGCCCCGCCGTGCCTTGACATATTGACAATGCAGTCGGAGAGCGTACCTCCGAAAATCGCCTGATTGTAGAACCTGTACAAATCGTCCAGCGTCTTGAATTGAATCGTCGTAATCATAAACAGCCGTATTGGTAACACTGCAAAGATACAAATTATTTTTGTAATGCACATTATAAAAATACTAAGATACTACTTTTAGTATTTAAAACTAAAAAGAGAAACTTCATAATAAAAGTCTAAAAACCATATAAATAAACAATAAATGTAATGCACATTACATCATTACTAAAATTAGTAAATACTATTATACTAATTTTATAGTTTAGTTTTACATGCCTAATTACGAAATAAGATTACAACCATTTGGATGAACGACACCCATTTCAAAACCTTCTTCCTGGAGCTTTGGAACAAGCTGCAAAAGTCTTTAGGATTAAATAATGGCTTCGGTTTCCATAGATAAGTGCTTTTTATTCTTAACTTTGCAAAAAAAGCCATGAAAACAATTACCAAACTAAATGTATTCATCACACTGCTTGTATTGTTATCAAGTTGCATTGAAAAAGAAGGATATTACGGAGAAAGCGGAAACACTATTATAGAAAACCTCACCGAAAAGGAATGGAATAGAAAATACCATTCAAAATTAGATAACGGTACAGAAATAGACATGGATGAAACTTACATTTTTAAGAAAAATGGGCAAGGAACTTACAAAGAAATAGCCACTTACAAAAATGGAAAAGTAGAAAATAGAACTTCTTATTTTCATTGGAGTTTTACTACTCCAAACTTCAAATACATATACTTAGACTTAGATTGCTTTTGGGAAATTCAAGAGCTAACCCCAACGAAACTACACATTTATGAAACTTGGGAAGACCCAATAACAGTACCTAATCAAACATACCGAGATTATCAAGAATACCATTACAATAATCAAGAGGCAAGAACTTTCATTCCTGCCTCTTGATTACATACATATCTTCAATTCTAATTAATCAGTAAATTCTACTTGAGCATAAGCGCCAAAAGGCAAAGTTCTTCCTTTTCCCGTAAAATCCCAAAGAGTAGAAGCGGAACCGCTTTCCCATGTATAAGTTGTATTCTCATAATTAGTACCAGATAACACAATTCCTGTAGAATGATTATTTATACATTGTGCACCCTTGGTATTACACTTCAATTCACACAAATAAGGTCCATTACAATTAATACTTACAGCTGAATAAATTTTAGAACCAGCCTTAAAAGAAGCATAAGTTGGAGAAGTACCCTGCATAAAAGTTAAAGTTTGGTATCTCGCTCTACTTGAAAGAACATTACTTTCTGCTTTTTCAATCTGAATAGAACAGTCATTGTTCAGTTCTTTAATATAAGGCTCATTACCATATGTAGAATAAACAATCTTACTAATTTCCGGATTATTAGCATAATTAGCAAGCTCTCGATTCAACTCGGTCAATTCCTTTTCATATCTTTTATAATTGACAGGGTTTACTTTCTGTAATTCAAGCCAATCTTGATCTGTCAAATAAGACATCATAGTAACCCTCTTTTTTTCATTGATATAATACTCACCACTCGCTTTATTTACATCAACAAACTTAGAAAGAACTTTACAATCCGTTTCATAATCCCTCGTTACTGGAGCTTCTGAAACAATTTCATCATCTTGACATGAGGAAAATAAAAAGCCCCCAAATGCCAAAACAGCTAAAGATAAAAATAATTTCTTCATAACTTTTAGTCACTGCTGGGCACTTAGTCCCAGCTGATTTTCAATTGTTTATAATTTAGTTCTTT
>OMGI01001910.1_pt1 | contig 11027 bp, 11 predicted proteins | sample 1645801 | NCBI WGS metagenome assembly OMGI01 (sample SAMN05578584, study PRJEB25193) | human gut metagenome | biome: Human Microbiome; feature: human-associated habitat; material: feces | host: Homo sapiens | place: USA:Birmingham
TCGGGACGGGTGACTGGAGTTCAGACGTGTGCTCTTCCGATCTCGCCTCCGTCCTTCCACGGAGCCGGGGGATCGGTACTGTGGACGTGGTGGTGTCCACCCACAGCGGGAAGGCGGACCCTGCCCTGCTGGAGCAGATTCAGGCCTATTTCCAGAGCAGGCGGGAGATCGCTGTGGACGTCCAGGTGCGCGCCCCGGAGCAGGTGAAAGTGGACGTTGCCATCCGGCTCCAGCCGGCGGAGGGTTCCAGCCTAGAGACCGCTGCCGCCGGGGTAGAGGCCGCGGTGCGGAGCTGGTTTTCCGGCGAACGCCTGGGAAAGCCGGTGCTGCTGGCGCAGCTGTACAGTCTGATCTTTGCCTGTGACGGGGTGGCCAACTGCAGGCTAGCCGCGCCGGCTGACGACGTGGAGATCGCCGCCCACCAGCTACCGGTACTGGGGACCCTGACCGTGGAGGAACTGACATGAGCGGGGCCCAATATCTGCGGCAGCTGCTGGCTCCCCTGGGGGTCTACGACCTGGAGGGACCCTTTCAGAGCGGGGAGCTGGAGGCACTGGGGGAGGCCCTGGACCAGGCGGAGTCCGCGCTGGATGAGCTGCACCGGGAGTCCTGTCTGGCCACGGCCCAGGACTGGGGCCTGGAGCGGACCGCCGCCCTGTTCCGGCGCAGGCCCGCTGCCGCGACGCCCAAGGCCATGCGGGAGGCTTTGGCAGCCCTGCTCCGCATCGGCGGAGACAGCTTTACGCTGGACGCCATCAACGACACCATCTCCGGCTGCGGCGTCAATGCTCTGGTGCGGGAGACCGGGGAGGCCGGGACGGTGGAGGTTTCCTTTCCCAAGGTGCCCGGGATCCCGCCCGGCTTTGACGAGATTCAAAAGATCGTGGAGGACATCCTCCCGGCCCATCTGCTGGTACAGTACCACTTCTGGTATCTTACCTGGGCGCAGCTGGAAAGCAAATTTTCCTGCTGGAGGGAGATCGAAGACAAGGCCCTCACCTGGACCGGGCTGGAGACCTATGTGGAGCCGGAGGACGAAGGCGGATAAAATATAGGAGGGGGACCCGCATTCCATTGCGCGGTTCCCCCTCCTTCTGTCATTTTTGAGCCATCAGCTCCTCCAGCGCCTGGACCATCTCAAAGACCAGAGCGTCACAGTGCTCCTTCCGGGTGACGCCCGCCTCCTTGGCCCGGGTGAGCAGCGCGGCGCACTCCGTGGCCTGGTGCTCCTCCCGGAAGCGGCGGAGCAGCTCGCCGGCCTCCTTGGCGCTGTACCCCTTCAGCCCCAGCAGCATCAGGGCGCTGGTAAGCACACCGCAGGTGGCTCCATGATTCATGCCGGAGCCAAACATGGCCCCCAGCTGATAGGCCTGCTCCTCCCCCAGTCCAGCCTCGTTGGCAAAGGGCACCAGAATGGACTGGGCGCAGTTGTAGTGGCGGCCGCCGGGGTCCGTGCGCAGATGTTTGACTTGTTCCATACGATCCATAGCGGGATCCTCCTTGTAATATAAATTGTGGTCTGTCACCATGGGAAAACACATTTCGACCCCCGCTTTTCAGGGCGGTGGGCATAAAAAGCGGGGGGCGGCTGGGTCCGCAAAAGTGAGACGCGTCCCTCAGTTGAAAATATCCGGGGTGTCGGCGAACAGCCGGCGCACCCGCTCCAGCACGGGGCGGTTCTCCGGACGGGTGAGCCCCGGGTCGCTTTGGAGCAGGCCGCGGGCGGCGGCCTGGGCCTCCTGGAGCAGGCGGAGATCCCCCGACAGGTCGGCAAGGGCCAGCTGGGGCAGCCCGTGCTGGCGGCTGCCGAAGAAGTCGCCGGGGCCCCGGAGCTTCAGGTCCTCCTCGGCGATCCGAAAGCCGTCGGTGGTGGAGGCCAGCGTCCGCAGGCGGGCGAGGGAGTCCGGGCTGCGGGTGTTGGTGATGATGACGCAGTAGGACTGGTGCTTTCCACGGCCCACCCGGCCCCGGAGCTGGTGGAGCTGGCTGAGGCCGAAGCACTCGGCGTTCTCCACCACGATCAGGGCGGCGTTGGGCACATCCACCCCCACCTCCACCACGGTGGTGGAGACCAGTACATCGATCTCTCCGGCGGAAAAGGAGGACATCACCGCCTCCTTCTCCCGGGGCCGCATTTTTCCGTGGAGAAATGACACCCGCAGGTCGGGAAACACCTGGGTGCGTAGGGTCTCGGCGTAGGTGGTCACCGCCTTCAGATCCGGACGGGGTTCCGCCTGCGCCCACTGGGCATCCCGCGCCCCATCCTCTGTTCTTTCCTCCACCGCGGGACAGATGATATAGGCCTGACGCCCTTCCCCCACCAGGCGGCGGACAAAATTGTACATCCGCTGGCGCTTGTCCTCATGGACCACATAGGTCTCCACCGGCGTGCGGCCCGGGGGGAGCTGGTCGATGATGGATACATCCAGATCCCCATATATGATAAGGGCCAGCGTCCGCGGGATGGGCGTGGCTGACATGACCAGCACATGGGGGGGCAGCATCCCGCCCTGCTCCGACTTGCCGGCCAGAGCGGCTCGCTGGGCCACGCCAAAGCGGTGCTGCTCATCGGCTACGATCAGGGCCAATCGTCGGAACTCTACCTGGGGGGAGATCAGGGCATGAGTGCCGATGATCAAATCGATCTCTCCGGCGGCCAGGGCCTTCCGGGTCTCTCGCTTCTCCTTCTGGGTCAGGCCTCCGGTGAGAAGCCCAACCCGGACCCCAGCCGGACCCAGAAGGGCGGAAAGAGAGCGCCAGTGCTGCTCCGCCAACACCTCAGTGGGGGCCATCAGAGCAGCTTGGTACCCCGCTCCTGCGGCGAGCCACGCGGCGAAGGCGGCCACCACCGTCTTGCCTGAGCCCACATCCCCCTGGACCAGCCGGTTCATGGGCCGTCCGGAGGCCATGTCCGCGGCGATCTCCTCCATCACCCGGACCTGGGCCCCGGTGGGCGGGAAGGGGAGCAGGGCAAGAAAGCTGTCCAGGGGGCGGGGGGGAACTGCCTGTCCGGAACCGCCGCCCCGGCGTGTCTTCAGCATGGTCAAACCGGCGGAGAGGTAAAACAGCTCCTCAAAGGTCAGCCGCCGCCGGGCCAGCTCCAGCGCCTGAAAGGTGTCAGGAAAATGGATGTTCCGATAGGCAAACTCCGCCTGGGCAAGACCGTGTTCCAGACGGATCGATGGGGGCAGCGTCTCCGGAACGGCTCCGGCGCAGGCCTCCACCGCCCGCTGGGTGAGGGCGAGCATCAGGTGGTTGGAGATCCCGGCGGTCAGGGGATAGACGGGGATGATGCGGCCGGTGGCGTTCCGGCGGTCCGCAGGCTCGAAGATGGGGTTGACCATAGCCCGGCGGCTTCCCTGCTCCTCCACGGTCCCAAAAAAGATATACTCCTCCCCGGCGCGGAGGGCCCGCTCCACATAGCTCTGATTGAAAAAGGTGAGATGGAGGGCCCCCGCCTGATCCACCACCCGCAGCTGGACCAGCTCCAGCCCCCGGCGGATCCGGGCCAGACGGGGATGCTCCGCGGCCATGGCCCGGACGCACACCTTCCGTCCCAGAGGGGCGGAGCGGATGGAGTAGATCTCCCGGCGGTCCTCGTAGTCCCGCGGAAAATAGGTGAGCAGCTGGGCGCACCGGGTCAGTCCCAGCTTTGCCAGCTTTTTCGCCCGGGCCTCCCCCACTCCGGGGAACTGGTCCAGGGGGGTATCCAATGTGATGGCCATGGGCGCGCCTCCTTTCCGTCCGGTCGGGGTCCTGTGCGGCAGCGATATTTTACCACAAGTTTATGAGAGCGTAAAGGGCGGGGCGGCAGAAGGCCCCGGCGATCCGCCGGGGCCTGAGACTCTCCAACAAGCGGCGCAGCCGCTTGTTGGAGAAGGGCTGCACGAAAGCTTCGCCTCGATTTCGCACGAAATTGTCGGCGCAGCTTGCGTGAGAAGTGTCATTTCCGAGGTACACGCCCCCGGAAATGACGCATTTTGATTTTATTTCGCCGCTTGTCAGCGGCGAAACTCTGCGAGGCATCTGTTGATCGGGAAATTTTTCATCAACTGCGGCAGAAGGCCCCGGCGATCCGCCGGGGCCTTCTGCCTGTGTGTGTTGTAAAAGGAGAGAGAAAAGAAATGGAGAAAGATTGTAATCACTGAGTACGCTTATATCCTAACGGATAATTACGTCAGAATCGTGACCAACCTGTGAACGTTTTGGAAACAATCCCGCTCCTTTATGAACAATTTATAAAAACATCCTCATTACAGCCCGGTGAGGTCAAAGGGAGGGGTGTACTCCTCCCGGGCGCTGGTGCGCTCCTGACAAAAGCCGGGCAGGTCCAGATTCCGCATATAGTCCGCGCAGCTCTCCATCTCCCCTCGGCGGAGGCGGCGGTCCAGCTCGGGAAACGCGCTCAGGTCCCCCCAGGGGGTGTACTGGCTCATCAGCGAGAAGAGGACCGCCCCCTTGGGGAAGGTCCGGGCCACCCAGTCCATCACCGCCTTGGCCTGGGCGGTCTGTCCCGGAAGGATCAGGTGGCGGATCACCACGCCCCGGGTGAGCAGTCCCGCCTCATCAAACCGGCAGGGGCCGGTCTGGCGGAACATCTCCTCAATGGCGGCCTTGGCGGCCCCGGGATAGTCCGACGCGGCGGAGTAGCGCCCGGCAGTCTCCGGATCCAGGTACTTCAGGTCGGGGAGATAGACGTCCACCCGGCCCTCCAGCGCCCTGAGGGTCTCCACCCGGTCGTACCCCCCGGAGTTCCATACCACCGGGACCGGAAGGGGCTCCTCCAGGACCTGGCGCACGACATGGGCATAGTGGGTGGGGTTGACAAAATTGATGTTGTGGGCCCCCTGGCGGACCAGTTCCAGGCAGACCTCACGCAGGCGGGGGACGGTGAGGGCTTTTCCAAAGTCCCGGTGGCTGATGGCCTCGTTCTGACAGAACACGCACCCCAAGGAGCAGCCGGAGAAGAACACGGTCCCGGAGCCCCTCTTACCGGAGATGGGGGGCTCCTCCCAGTGGTGGAGGGCAGCCCGGGCGGCCACCGGCAGGGCTGGCATCCGGCACCAGCCCTCACCTGTCGTATCAGTGCGCAGAGCCCCGCACCGGCGGGGACAGAGATCGCAGATCATCGGGCGGCCCCCCTCCGGCGGTAGACGCACTCCACCATACCATTTTCCGCCCGGTGGGAGACCAGCTCCAGAAGCTTCGGAGCCGTCAGTCCGCCAAACAGAGGGATCCCCGCCCCCAGCAGGGTGGGGATGATGGTCAGGCGCAGCTCGTCGATCAGGTCCAGCTCCAGGGCCTGACGCACCAGCTCCGCCCCGCCGCACAGCCATATATCCCGGCCGGGGCACTCCCGAAGCCGGGCCGCCAGCCGGTCCAGGGACAGGCTGGTGAACCGGATCTCTCCCTCCGGCTCCGGCGCGCTCCGGTGGGTGAGCACCCAGGCGGACAGCCCCTCATAGGGCCAGCTCCCGGGGGAGAGCTGGGTGGTGATCTGATCGTAGGTCCGCCGCCCCATGATCACTGTGTCCACCGTCCGGATAAAGTCCGAGTAGCCTCCGTCTCCATCCCAGGCGGGGTCCTGGCCGGTCAGCCAGTCCACGCCTCCGGCGGAGTCCGCCAAATAGCCGTCCAGGCTCATGGCGATGTAGAGTACGATGCGTCTCATTTGAGTTCCCTCCCGTCAAAAATATCCCAGTTGCCTGTCCACAAAGTCCCGAAAAGCCTGAAACGCGTTGGGCACAGCGTAATCCCGGGCCAGGGCCTGCCGGTCGGCCCACACCCAAGACTCCGGCAGGGCTTCTGCGGGAATACGGGCGGTCCAGGCCTGCATCCGCCACTCGATGTGGGTAAAAATATGCCTGCCCTGTCCGGCGGGCACCAGCTCCTCTTGCTCAAGCCCAAGGAGCGCAGGGATCGCACCTTCCTCCGCAAGCTCGTTAGGATACTCCCACAGTCCGGCCAGAAGCCCCTTGTCCGGCCTGCGGCGCAGGGCCACGCCCTGCTCTGAAACGATCAGATAAACCGACCGCCGCTCGATCCTCCGGGCCTTTTTGGGGGCCTTGACCGGCAGCTGGCCGATGCGGTCCTCCAGCCGGGCACGGCAGAACTCCGCCGCTGGGCACCGGCCGCACAGGGGAGCGCCGTTGGGCAGGCACACAGTGGCCCCCAGCTCCATCATGGCCTGGTTGAACTGTCCGGGCGCTTCTGTGGGAATGATCTGACGCAGCGCCTCTGTGATCCGCCGCTTGACCGCGGGCGCCGTAATGTCCCCCGCGTCCCCGGTGACCCGGGTCACCACCCGCAGGACGTTCCCATCCACCGCCGGAACCGGAAGGCCAAAGGCAATGGAGGCCACCGCCCCCGCGGTATAGTCCCCGACCCCGGCCAGAGAGCGGATCCCGTCATAAGTGTTTGGGAATACTCCCCCGAAGTTCTCCATGATCTGCCGGGCGGCCTTTTGGAGGTTGCGGGCCCGGCTGTAATAGCCCAGCCCCTGCCACAGCTTCATCAGGGCGTCCTCCGGCAGCGCGGCCAGGTCGGCCACGGTGGGCACTGCCTCCAAAAACCGCCGGTAATAGTCCAATACCGCCGCTACCCGGGTCTGTTGAAGCATGATCTCCGAGATCCAGACCCGGTATGGCGTGGGATCGCTCCGCCAGGGCAGCACCCGGGCGTTTTCCCGGTACCACAGCAGCAGCGGGATGGGCAGCTGGTTTAATTCCTTCATCATGGGTCCCTCCTTGCAAACCTCTGCCCGCCGGAGCGGCCAAAGGTATAGTTATTTAGTTATATGATCTATAATCAAATTGGGGATAGTATTTTCGCTGGAAAGGTGGTAAAGTTCTACTTGCAAAAGGTTAAAAAATTAACGAGCCCCCGATAGCCGCTCTTGTCGGTGGGTTTGTCAAAAAAACCTTTGCAGCTCGATTTTCCATTCCTTCCTTCTCACAAAACAGCCAAAAGCGGAAGCCCGGCGGGGCTTCCGCTTTTGGCATTTTCAGGGCCGCGGTCAGCCTCAGCCCCGCGAGACCACGTTTTTCAGGGGCTCTCCGGCCAGATAGCGGCGCAGATTTTCCAGAGCCAAGCGGACGCAGTTTTCCCGGGTGACCGGCAGGCGCAGGCCGCCCGCCACATGGGCGGTCAGCAGCAGGTTGGGCACGTCCCACAGGGGGCTGTCCTCCGGGAGCGGCTCCGGCGTGGTGACGTCCAGAGCGGCTCCCCACAGGTGGCCGCCGTTCATCAGCTCCACCAGGGCGTCCTGGTCCAAAACGCTGCCCCGGCCCGCGCTGAGGAGAACGGCATCCTCCTTCATGCTGGACAGCCGTGCCCGGTCCATCAGGCCATCGGTCTCCGGGGTGTGGGGCAGGGTGAGGGCCACCACATCGGCCTGGGGCAGCAGGCGGTCCAGCTCAGACAGGGGGAACAGCTCGTCAAAGCCCGGGACCGGGATATTCACCGTGCGTTTCAGTCCGATGGTGCGCCCGGCCCCCAGGGCCTTGCACAGCTGGGCGAAGGCGGAGCCCACATGGCCGGCTCCGGCCACCAGAACGGTGGCCCCCACCAGGGTGCGCACCTGCCCGATGTCCTGATCCCATTTGTGCTCCCGCTGGCGGTCCCGGCACAGGGGAAGCTTGCGGTATAAGGCCAGCAGGCTGGCCAGCAGGTGCTCTGACACCGACTGGCTGTTGGTCCCCGCGGAGGAGGTGAGTGCTGCGCCCGCAGGCATCACAGCCATGTACTCCTCTGTCCCGGCCCACATACAGTGGAACCACTTCAAATGCTCTGCCCTGGCCACCATATTCGGCCTGGGCCAGCCCAGGATCACGGTGGCTTGGGCAAACTGCTCCGGCGTGGCGGTACGGCGGCCCGCATAGAGGTGGACGGCGTCTGGGGCGGCGGCCTCAAAGGCGTTTTTTTCCTCCTCCATGAGGGGGAGCATATTCAAAATCGTTTCACTCATGGCGATCCTCCTTACTGTCCATACGGCACGCGGTGGGATCATTGTACCACACCCGCGCCGGCTTCGCAATGAATATCACGCGGCGGGCGCCGCCCGCCCGGAGCACAAGCCCTCCCGCAAACAAGCAGGCCGCCAGAAGCCTGACACCGTAAAGCTTCCGGCGGCCCGCTCCGAGCAGCCACGTTATTTTTTCTCAAAGCGGTAGCCCACTCCGCGCAAGGTGACGATCCGGTCGTTATGCGGCGTGATGGCCCGGCGGATCTGCTTGATGTGGGTGTCCAGCGTGCGGGTATCCTCGGGCAGGTCGCCGCCCCAGACGGTGTCCAAAATTTTCTTCCGGGAGAAGACCACATCCGGATTGGCGGCCAGCAGGGCCAGCACATCAAACTCCTTCGGCGTCAGGCCGACCTGAGTTCCGTCCACCGTGACCCGGCGGGCGATCAGATCGATGTAGATGCCGTCCTGCTCAATACTCTGCTGGCGCATGGAGTCCAGCAGGGGGCCGCGCTTCATAATGGCGGAGATACGCAGCATCAGCTCCCGCGGCGAAAAGGGCTTGACCACATAGTCATCCGCCCCCAGCTCCAGCCCGCGGATCCGGTCGGCCTCATCGCCCCTCTCGGACAGGATCAAGATCGGGACCTGTGAAAAGCTGCGGATAGTCTGACAGACGGAAAATCCATCCAGCTCCGGCAGCATCACGGCGAGGATCACGAAATCAAATGTGCTCTGCCGGCAGAGCGCCACGGCGGTATAGCCGTCGCTTGCCTCGGCTACATCATATCCCTCCAGACGGGCATACCGCCCGATCTGAGCACGAACGGTCATGTCACCGTCTACTACCAGGATACGCTTCATAGAAGTACCTCCTCTCGATTTCTGAACCGCCTATTGATCTTGGCGATATTGGTTCTGGACCAGGCGGAGCCGTTCACGGTATTGCGCAACGGCACGGGGCGGCGCGACGAGCGTAAGCTCTGTCTCCAGCGCGAACAGCCAGCCGAAGAACTGAGGGCTCAGCACCAGAGGGATGCTGACGTTGAAATGCTCCGGTCCGTCCGGGACCAGGATCACATCCTGGCCAAAGCGGTCCAGGACCACGCCCACCATCGCGCGCGTTCCCCGCAGCGTGACCGTCATCTCTTCCCCGCTGTACATTCCGAAATGCTTCTGTCCGTACGCGGCAATATCAAAGGCGGGATACTGCTCCGTCCCCTCCAGAGGGTTGTCCGTGACGGTGATCCCCGTCATCTTATCCACACGGTAGTGGCGCATCTCCCGGTTTGCGCTGTCGTACGCCACCAGATAGTAGTTGTCATTGTTCCAGATCAGTCCGTAGGGAGAGACGGCGTACTGCTGTCCCCCGCGCCGCAGGACCTTCTTCCGCTGGAGGTCGTAGTCAAAATACTGAAAGGTGATGGCCCGCCGGGCGGCAATTGCGGTATGGAGCCGGTCCACATTGAAGTAGATGCTCTCATTCATCACCTTGACCCGGCCGCTGACAAATACCTGCCGCTGTAACTGGCGGGCCTGGTAAACGCTGGCCAGGCGCTCCAGCTTGCGGATCAGCGCGTCGCTCTTCCGCCGGGTGATAAACCGCGAGGACTGCACCGCGTCCACCAGCAGCTTCAACTCCGGCAACTCAAAGTCCCGGGCGCCTACAAACCACCCGGGATGCCTTCCCTTCCGGCATTGGACGTCAACGCCAAAGCGGGACAGGGCTTCCAGATCATCATAAACGCTTTTGCGCTCCGCCTGAATGTCATAGCGGGCCAGCTGGGAGATCAGCTCCTGTACCGTCATGGGGTGCTCCTCGTCGGTCTGCTGGGTGAGGATCTGGCACAGGTACAGCAGCTTCAGCTTCTGATTGGCGCTCCGGGCCATAGGGACCACCTCCGCAGCTCGGGATCAGGACCAGGATGCCCAGATCTCAGGGCAGTAGCCCACCGTGGCCTGCCTCCCGTTTCGGACGATGGGGGTGCGGATCAGGGTGGGGTCCTGGAACAGCTTGTCCAGCTTGGCCTGGTCAGAGGCCAGGTACTGGAGCAGTACAGCGTCCGGATGCTTGGAGTCCACCATAGCCTCCAGACCGACAGCCTGGCGCACACTGGTCAGTTCCCCCAGGCTCATGCCATATTTTCTCACATCAATGGACTGAACGCGGATCCGCCGCTCCTTGAACCAGCGTTCCGCCTTTTTCGTGTCAAAGCTCTTGGAACTTCCAAAAATCTGGATATTCATACAGGGACCTCCTGGAGACCGGCGGAGCGGCCAGGAACCGCGCAAACCAGATCCACGCCCTGAATAGAAGGAAAAAACAGCAGAAATCAACCATAAATGGAGTATATTTGCCCCGACGGGCCCGATGACTCCGGCCCGGTTTTCCTTCCCCTGCCGGCGCTCCCCCTCCGCTCCTGAATTTACTAGGAAAAGTATACCATATTTTGCCGGGAGAGACAAGATACTTCCCGCAAGAAACGGACCTTTCTCAGAAAAATGTCAGCGTGGCAAACTTTTTGTCAGTTTTTGTTTCAGAGGTATACAGCGGAGGAAAGTTGTGGTATACTAAATTTAATTTAATTCTCATACGGGCCGTGTTTACAGTACGGCCCCGGAGTGATTTATACGCGGACGGAGTGCTCGAGCGGCCGCGCTCGCCCCCCGCGTTTAAATAGCGGATTCCCGGACCGTGCGGAACCGGCCGGACGGGATCACGCCGGGCGTGTCAAACAGTTCCCCAAAGACGAAGAAAGACCGTTTTCCCCAGGCGAGGCAGGGCCGTGGGAGGAGGCTTCTTCGTCTGGTCATTGTGCAAGCCGCACAGGACAGACCGGGAGCTTTGCGCCTGTTGACGACAGAACAATGCTGTGAAGCGACGATCAGAAAGGAAGTAACGAAAATTTTATGGCTGAAAAATTGAAAATCATCTCTCTGGGCGGTTTGAATGAGATCGGCAAGAACCTGACAGTCTATGAGTATGGCAACGACATCATCGTGGTGGACTGCGGCATGGAGATCGGAAGAGCACACGTCTGAACTCCAGTCACCCGTCCCGATCTCG
>OMGI01001913.1_pt1 | contig 10989 bp, 11 predicted proteins | sample 1645801 | NCBI WGS metagenome assembly OMGI01 (sample SAMN05578584, study PRJEB25193) | human gut metagenome | biome: Human Microbiome; feature: human-associated habitat; material: feces | host: Homo sapiens | place: USA:Birmingham
AGATGATGGAGGCCATCAGGTGACCGCCGAAAGCGGGACGGGTCATCTTCAGGTCACGGTCCACGGGATGGGGCTCGCGATTGATCATCACGGTGCCCAGCTTGTTGATGCGGTCCTCGGGCAGAGTGGAGGCTTCCTTCAGGAAGTTCTTATAGTTGGGCAGGTCGATGTCCAGGTGGGTGCAGTCGGCGCACAGACCGGTGTGCAGACGGGCGGCGCAGCGGGGAGCCAGATCACGGCCGATGTTGGAGGCGCCGAACAGCAGCACCTCGGGCTTGATCTCCTCCACGGCTTCCACGATCACCTTGGTATAGGCGTCGGTGGTGAAGTCCTTCAGCAGGGGGGAGTTGTACACATAAACCTTGTCCGCGCCGTATTCGCCCAGCTCAGCGGCGATGCCGTCCACGTTGTCGCCCAGCAGAATGCCGCACAGCTCAACGCCCAGCTCGTCGGCCAGCTTCCGGCCCTCGGAGATCAGTTCAAAGGTGGTGGGCATCATCACGCCCTGACGCTGCTCGCAGAAAACCCATACGTTTTTGAAGGCAGCGGTATCAGCACTATTAAAAGCCATTTTCTTATCTCCTTCCTCAGATGATGTGCTTGGCGGCCAGGATGCCGGCCAGCTTGTCGGTAGTCTCCTTACCGGCGCCCTCGAGCATCATGCCGGCGCCCTTCTGGGGAGGCGTAAAGGAGGTCAGAATGTTGGTGGGAGAACCCGCCAGGCCGATGGTGCTCTTGTCGATCAGGGGATGATCCTTCAGAGTCTCATAGGTCATGGTGACCAGGGGCTTGCTGTAGGCTTCGAAAGCGCCGCCCACGGACAGGTAACGGGGCTGATTCAGCTCCTTGATGCAGGTGATCATGCAGGGGGTCTTGACCTTGACGGTCATATAGCCGTCCTCCAGCATGCGCTTGACGGTCAGGGTATTGCCGTCCTTGGTGATCTCGCCAGCGTAGGTCACCTGGGGCAGGTGCAGCTTCTCGGCGATCTGGGGGCCAACCTGAGCGGTATCGCCGTCGATGGCCTGACGGCCGGCCAGGATGATGTCGTCCTCCTCCACGCCGTAGGTGTCGATACCGGCGGCGATGATCTGGGAGGTGGCGTAGGTGTCGGAGCCGCCGAACTCACGGGCGGTGATCAGGACGCCCTCGTCCACGCCCATGGCCATCAGCTCACGCAGCATGCCTTCTGCGGGAGGGGGGCCCATGGTGAACGCGATGACCTTGCAGCCCAGCTGGTCCTTCAGGGACAGGGCGGCTTCCACGGCGTTCAGGTCGTCGGGGTTGATGATGGTCTGCATGGAGGCACGATCCAGGGTGCCGTCGAGGTTCACTGCCACCTTACCGGAGGTATCGGGAACCTGCTTCACAGTAACAAGAATTTTCATTTTACCTTTTACCTCCTCAATTACTTAACGCCCAGGTGGCTGGAGATGACCATGCGCTGGACCTCGGAAGTGCCCTCGTAGATCTCGGTGATCTTGGCGTCGCGCATCATGCGCTCCACGGGATACTCACGGGTGTAGCCATAGCCGCCGAACAGCTGCACGGCGCGGCGGGTCACATCGGAAGCGGCCTCGGCAGCAAACAGCTTGGCCATAGCGGCATCCATGGAATAGGGCTCGTGGTTCTGCTTCTTCATGGCAGCAGCGTACACCACGTACTGAGCGGCCTGCATGCGGGTGTGCATATCAGCCAGCTGGAACTGGGTGTTCTGGAACTGGGAGATGCGCTTGCCGAACTGGACGCGCTCCTTGGTATACTTGATGGCTTCCTCAACGGCGCCCTCGCCCAGGCCCAGAGCCTGAGAAGCGATACCGATACGACCGCCGTCCAGAGTCTTCATGGCGATCTTGAAGCCCTCGCCCTTCTTGCCCAGCATACGATCCTTGGGGATCACGCAGTCCTCGAAGATCAGGTCGCAGGTAGAGCTGCCGCGAATGCCCATCTTCTTCTCGTGCTTGCCCTGGGAGAAGCCCTTGTCGGTCTTCTCGACAATGAAGGCGGAGATCTCCTTCATGGAGCGGCCGCGCTTATCGGTGGTCTTGCCGGTGACGGCGATGATGACGAAGGTATCCGCCACGTTGCCGTTGGTGATGAAGCACTTGGAACCGTTGAGGATGTAGTTCTCGCCGGACTCATCCAGGACGGCGGTGGTCTGCTGACCCTGGGCGTCGGTGCCGGCGCCGGGCTCGGTCAGACCGAAAGCGCCGATCTTGCGGCCGGAGCACAGGTCAGGCAGATACTTTTTCTTCTGCTCCTCGGTGCCGTTCTCAAAAATGGGGGCGGCGCACAGGGAGGTATGAGCAGAGACGATAACGGCAGTGGTGCCGCAGACCTTGGCCAGCTCCTCCACGCACATGGCATAGGACAGGACGTCGCCGCCGGCGCCGCCGTACTCCTTGGGGAAATAAATACCCATCATGCCCAGCTTTGCCATCTTCTCGACGGTTTCCATGGGGAAACGCTCTTCTTCGTCGATCTCAGCGGCCAGAGGCTTTACTTCGTTCTCTGCGAATTCGCGGTACATCTTGCGAACGAGCAGCTGTTCCTTCGTCAGATGGAAATCCATACTCTTTTCTCCTTTACAGATTTACTTTTTGTAGTTGAAGAAGCCCTCGCCGGACTTGATGCCCAACTTGCCGGCACGAACCATCTTCCGGATCAGCACGTTTGCGCGATACTTGCTATCGTGGGTCTCGTTATACAGCACGTCCATGATGTTCAGCACGATGTCCCAGCCGATCAGATCGCCCAGGTGCAGGGGGCCCATGGGGTGGTTGCAGCCCAGCTGCATAGCAATATCGATATCTTCCGCAGAGGCAACGCCCTCCTGCAGAACGCAAACGCCCTCGTTGCAATAGGGGATCAGGATCTTGTTGACCACAAAGCCGGGAGCCTCGTTGACCACAACGGGGGTCTTGCCGATCTCGGTGGACAGGGTCTTGATCTTCTCGACCAGCTCGGCGGGGGTGTTGCCGCCGGCAATGACCTCCACCAGCTTCATGGCGGGCACGGGGTTAAAGAAGTGCATACCGATGAGCTGATGCTTCAGGCCCTGACCCATCTCGGTGATGGACAGAGAGGAGGTGTTGGAAGCGAAGATGGCATCTTCCTTGCAGATGGCATCCAGGCGGCCCAGCAGTTCCTTCTTGGTGGCCATATTCTCAGCAACGCACTCGATGACCAGGTCGGCATCGGCGGCGGCCTCGAACTCCTCCACCAGGACGCGGCTCATGATATCATCAGCGGCTTCCTGGGTCATCTTGCCGCGGGCGACCTTCTTGTTCAGAGAGGCGGCCAGCTTGTCCTTATGACGCTGAGCGCTGGGGACGCTGGAAGCATACATCAGAGCGGTGTGGCCCTTCGCTGCGAAAACCTGAGCGATACCGCTGCCCATAGTACCTGCACCAAAGATTGCGACTTTCATGATTGTTCCTCCTAAATAAATTTTTATTTAAGTAGCGATTTTAATCATCAGGCCCGGTAAGGAGCCTGTTAATTAACCAAATGGGGTTACTTGTTCTGATAGGGCTCGTGCTTGCGCTTTTCCAGGAAGGCGCCCATGCCCTCCTTCTGGTCCGCCGTCTCGAAGCAGCTGCCAAACAGGCCCTCCTCGATGGCCACGGCCCGGTCGATATCCACCTGCATACCGTCGTTGATGGCCTTCTTGCAGGCGCGGACGGCGATGGGGGCGTTCTTGGCGATGGTCTCGGCCATCTTCTCGGCTGCGGGCATCAGCTCCTCCAGGGGATACATGGCGTTCACCAGGCCGATGCGCAGGGCCTCGTCGGCCTTGATGTTCTTGGCGGTATAAATCAGCTGCTTGGCCATGCCCATGCCCACCAGACGGGCCAGGCGCTGGGTGCCGCCGAAGCCTGGGGTGATGCCCAGACCCGCTTCCGGCTGGCCGAACACGGCGGTGTCGGCGCACAGGCGGATGTCGCAGCTCATGGACAGCTCACAGCCGCCGCCCAGGGCAAAGCCGTTAACTGCGGCAATGGTGGGGATGGGCAGCGTCTCCAGCTTGCGGAACACGTCGTTGCCCTTCTTGCCGAAGGCCTCGCCTTCCGCCTTGGTCAGGGTGCTCATCTCTCCGATGTCGGCGCCGGCCACGAAAGCCTTCTCGCCGCTGCCGGTGATGACCAGGGCGCGGATCTCGTCGTCCGCCTTCACCTGCTCCACCAGCTGGTCGATATCCTCCAGCACCTGGGAGTTCAGGGCGTTGAGGGCCTTGGGCCGGTTGATGGTGGCAACGGCAATGTGGCCCTTCTTTTCCAACAGAACATTCGTCATGATCGTTCCTCCTTGCTTCGATCACCCGCCGCAGCGGCGGGCGCGCGACGGGATGCCGCCCATAGCGGTCCCATCTTGTGTATGATCTTCATACAGTCTGTATTATAGTCCCTCGTCTAAAAATTATCAAGCCCTTGTTGACCGCCTTTCTCTTTTTCAGGATATTCCACAAAAGAAATGAAAATTCTTTGCGCATTTTTCAATATGACATGTTCATAATCCGGTCACAAAACCGTCCCCGGCACCAAATGGAGCATTTTTTTCGTTTACAGAACCGGCTATCTTGTGGTATATATAAGAATGGATTTTTATTTGCGGCCCCGAGCCGCGTGGGAGGAAGAACGCTATGCGCATGAGAAAGAAAAAAAACCTGCTGCCCCGGATGGAGGCCTGCTCGTCCCTGCTGGTGGCGGACCCCCGTGCCCTGCGGGGCCGCTGGCGGGAGCTGCTGCCCGGGGCAAAGGAGCTGCGGGTGGAGCTGGGCTGCGGCAAAGGCCGCTTCACCGCGGAGACCGCCGCCGCCGAGCCGGACGTGCTGCTGATCGCCGTGGAAAAGGTCCCCGACGCAATGGTGGTGGCCATGGAGCGGGCCCGGGACGCGGGGCTGCACAACGTGTTCTTTGTGGACGGCGACGCCGCCTGTCTGCCGGACTTCTTCGCCCCCGGCGAGGTGGACCGCATCTATATCAACTTCTGCGACCCCTGGCCCAAAAGCAACCAGAAAAAGCGCCGCCTGACCCACGGCAATTTCCTGCAGCTGTACCGCCGGGTGCTGCCCATGGGCGGCGAGATCCACTTCAAAAGCGACAACGACAAGCTGTTCGAGTGGTCCCTGGAGGAGATCCCCCAATTCGGCTTCCGGCTGTCCCAGGTCACCCAGGACCTCCACGCCGACGGCCCCATGGGGGTTATGACGGACTACGAGGCCAAATTCTATCAGCAGGGAGTCACCATCAACCGCTGCGTGGCCGCCATGGTCCCCTGGGAGGCCCCCGCGCAGCCGGAGGAGTCGGAAGAAGCGTAACCCCGGAGAGGAGGACCCGCGCATGATCATCGAAAGCCACGCCCACTACAGCCACAAGCGCTTCGACGGTGCCTTCCGCTATCTCACCGGCGAGCTGACGGCCCGGGAGGGACAGCGGGAGGACCTGCTGAACCGTCTGCGGGAGAGCGGCGTTGTCCTTTCCATCGAGCCCGCCATCGACTTTGAGTCCAACCGCCGGACCGCTGCCCTGTACCGGCAGCATCCGGACTTCATCCGCCTGGCGGTGGGCGTGCACCCCACCCGGACCCATCAGGCTCCTTGGCGGCAGCGCAGGCAGCTGGAGGCCTGGGCCCGGGAGCCCGGCGTGGCGGCCATCGGCGAGACCGGGCTGGACTATCACTTGCCCCGGAAGCACCGGCTGACCCAGCTGCTGTGGTTCCGGTATCAGCTGGGCCTGGCCCGGCGGCTGGGACTGCCCCTGGTGCTGCACATCCGCATGGCGGACCGGGACGCCCTGGCCATGCTGCGGCGCAGGCGGCGTCAGCTGCCCGGCGGGGTGGTCCACTGCTTCCAGGGGGACTGGGACACGGCCCGGGCCTATCTGGACCTGGGGTTCTGTCTGGGCATCGGCGGGGCGCTGCTGCGCCGGGAATCGGAGCCCCTGCGGGACGCGGTGGCCCGCGCTCCCCTGGACCGGCTGCTGGTGGAGACCGACAGCCCCTATGTGCTGCCGGACGTACCCTGGACGGGCAGCAAAAAATCCCTGAGCCGGGTGCGCAACTCCTCCCTGCTGCTGCCGCGCGTCGTGGAGGAGATCGCCCGGCTGAAGCATCTGCCGCCGGAAACTGCGGAGGCGGCCATACTGGAAAATACCCGGCGGGTGTTCCACCTGTCCGGAACGGAGAACGGAGGATAACCATGCAGTACGATTTCGATACCATTCTGGACCGGCGGGGCCGGGACGCACTGGCCCTGGACATGATCCCCTATGACGGGGTGGAGCCCAAGGAGGGCTTTTCCCGGATCCCCATGTGGGTGGCGGACATGAGCTTCCCCACCGCGCCGCCGGTGCTGGAGGCCATCCGGGCCCGGCTGGACCACCCGAATTTCGGGTATTTTCAGCTGAGCGATGCCTACTTTGACAGCATCATCCGCTGGCAGCAGGTGCGCCACGGCGTCACCGGCCTGGAGCGGCAGCACATCGGCTATGAAAACGGCGTTCTGGGCGGCGTCAGCTCCGTGGTCCAGGCCCTGACCTGCCCCGGCGAGCCGATTCTGGTCCACAGCCCCACCTATGTGGGCTTCACCCACACCCTGGAGCGGCTGGGCCGTCCCATCATCCGCACGCCGCTGACGCAGGACGCGGAGGGCATCTGGCGCATGGACTATGCGGACATGGACCGGAAGCTGAGGGAAAACGACATCCACGTGGCCATCCTGTGCTCCCCTCACAATCCCTGCGGCCGGGTATGGGAGCGCTGGGAGCTGGAAAAGGCCATGGAGGTGTACGCCGCCAACGACTGCACCGTCATTTCCGATGAGATCTGGTCCGATCTCATCATGCCGGGGTACACCCACATTCCCACCCAGTCCGTCTCCCGGGACGCCCGGGAGCGCACCGTGGCCTTCTATGCCCCCACCAAGACCTTCAGCCTGGCGGGGCTCATCGGCTCTTACCACATCATCTATAATGACCGGCTTCGCTGCCGGGTCCAGCGGCAGGGAAACCTGTCCGGCTACAACGACTGCAACGTGCTGTCCATGCACGCCCTCACCGGGGCCTACAGCGACGAGGGCATGGCGTGGGTGGACCAGCTGTGCGCCGTGCTGGACCGGAACCTGCGGTATATCCGGGACTTCCTGCAAAGCCGCTATCCCGGCGTCACCATGATGCTGCCCCAGGGGACGTATATGCTGTTCGTCAACTGCGGGGCCTGGTGCCGCAGCCACGGCATCACGCCGGATGATCTCCGCCGCCGGGGCGTGGAGCATGGCGTCATCTGGCAGAGCGGCGCGGGCTTCGGCGATGGCGACTGCATCCGCATCAACGCCGCCCTGCCCCATTCCCTGGTGCGGGAGGCCATGGGCCGGCTGGAAAAATACGTGTTTGTGGGCTGAGCCGCGCCTGCGGCACGGCCCGGCAATGACCACATAAAAAGCAGGGGAGAGATTTCCAACGAAGTCTCTCCCCTGCCCTGCTTTTATTTCCGCTTTTTCTTGCTGAGCTTGCGCATGGCCCGGCGCTGGGCCGCTTCCTGCTCGTCCTTCTCCGCCTGCTCCACCAGGTCCTGGTATTTCTCCGGATGGCGGGCCCAGTCGATGCGGTAATAGGTCAGACCAATCAGCAGCAGCGCCCCTACGATGATGATGCCGTAAAACAGAATTTTTTCAAATGACATGACAGCCCCTCCTCATTACGGTAAAGTATACAGGAAATTGCCGCCGATGGCAAGTTTTTTCGCCAGACAGGCGGAGAAAAAATCTGCAATTTTGGTTGTTTTTGCCGAAAGAGGGTTGTATAATAATTCTGTTCCCGGAAAATGGGGGCAAAACGTAAAAGTCAAATAGGAGGAACGGATATGTTCACGAATTTCAAAGAACTGGAAGCCTATGTCCTGTCTCATAAAAACAAAAAGCGCATCGTCCTGGCCAACGCCCATGACGAGCCCGCCCTCAGTGCCGTGGTCAACGCCCACCGCCGGGGCGTGGTGGACGGCACCCTGCTGGGTAAGAAGGACGAAATTCTGGCCCTGCTGCGGGAGATGAACGAGGACCCCGCCGAGTATGAGATCGTCGACTTCGACGGCCCGGAGCTGGACGCCGCCAAGGCCGCCGTGCAGCTGGTGCGGGAGGGCAAGGCCGACATCCCCATGAAGGGCATTCTCCAGACCTCCAGCTTTGCCAAGGCCATTCTGAACCGGGAAACCGGTCTGATCCCCGCCAGCGACCGCCGTCTGGTGAGCCAGTGCGGCATTTTCGAGTATGAGGGCCGCTTCATGATGATCACCGACGCCGCCATCAACATCGCCCCCGACGTGGACACCCAGATCGGCATTGTGGAGAACGCCCTGCCGGTGGCCAACGCCCTGGGGGTGGAGCTTCCTAAGGTGGCGGTGCTGTCCGCCGTGGAGAACGTCACCGAGAAGATGCCCTCCACCGTGTCCGCCGCCGAGATCGCCAAGCGCGGCATCCCCGGCTGCGTGGTGTCCGGCCCCCTGGCGCTGGACGGTGCCATCTCCATGGAGTCCGTCAAGCACAAGGGCATTCACGACCCCGTGGCGGGCCAGGCGGACATTCTGCTGGTGCCCTTTATCGAGATCGGCAACGTGCTGTACAAGTCCATCACCTATATCGCCGGAAAGACCATGGCCAGCACCATCTGCGGCGCCTCCTGCCCGGTGATCATCACCAGCCGGGCCGACACGCCGGACAGCAAGTATTACTCCATCCTGCTGGCGGTCCTCCGCTGCCTGAAGGCGTAAGCACCATAACAATCTGACAAAAGCGGGGCTTCGGCCCCGCTTTTGAGACTGTCGAAAAACTCGGGAATCTTTCGCCATCGAAAAGGAAGATAGTTACGAAAGAAACCCATCAGGGGTGTCTTTCGTTTGCAATCACAGGTTTTTCAGAACTTTTTAAGTTCTGAAAAACCGCACGCAGCTTGTCAAAAAAGACTTTTTTGACAAGCTGAAAAGCGGGGCTTCGGCCCCGCTTTTGCCGGAACAGGCAGAAAAAAGCCCTGTGCCTTGCGGCACAGGGCTCATCTTGTTTGTCCGAGCTTAGATCGCGCGGGTAACTTTACCGGAACGCAGACACCGGGTACAAACGTACACATGGCGAGGCGTACCATTGATCATAGCCTTCACGCGCTTGACATTGGGCTTCCAGGGACGATTGGAGCGTCTATGGGAGTGGGAAACCTTGATACCGAAGGTCACGCCCTTATCGCAGAACTCGCACTTTGCCATCCGTTGCACCTCCTTGCTGTGAGAAACTCGCTTGCCTACATCGCAAGCAATAGATATCTTAGCAGATTGCGGCGCAAAATGCAAGCATTATTTGACAAAAATCTGAAAAAAATCTGTCAGGCCGCAATACATTCTCAGCCAAGCGAATAAAAGCTGAAATACGCCCCCTCGGCGGCGTCTCACAGCTTGGGCACAATAGCCAAGAGATGCCGTCTTATTTTGTGACATATTACGATTCTTCTTAAATTGCAAAAATGTGGTTGCAAAACAGCCCAGGACATAGTGGCAAGTGTCTCATGGGTGATGAGCGCCGCAGCCCCGGCTCGTTCAGGGCTGATAAATCCGGCCGGTCTGCCCGGGCCGGAAATACAGGAAGAACCGCTGTTGGCGGGATATGTCACTTTTTGTATTGACTTTTGCCATATATCCTTTATAATAGAGTCGATAGGACACCCGTCTTTTTCGCCGGAAAAGGCGGGTTGTTCGCTGAAAAACGACAGCCGCAGCGTTTCATTTTTTCCTTGCGGCAGAATGGAGATTTTGTTATGTCCACTTATTCCATGACCGTGGCCGGGCTTCAGCGGGAGCTGCCCATCTGCAAGGTCACAGACGATCTGTATATCGGCGCATTCATCTGTTTCGGCGACGCGGAGTTGACCGAGGCCTGCGGCCGGGAGCTGCTGAAGCTGCTGGAGCCTGGCAGCTATGACTACCTGTTCACCGCAGAGGCCAAGAGCATCCCCCTGATCCACGAAATGGCCCGCCAGTCCGGGGCCAAGAAGTACTTCATCGCTCGGAAGGGTCCCAAGGCCTATATGCCCGACCCCATCCATGTGGAGGATCAGTCCATCACCACCGCCGGCACCCAGAAGCTGTATCTGGGCCGGGATGACGCGGACCTGATCCGGGGCAAGCGCATCGTCCTGATGGACGACGTGATCTCCACCGGCGGCAGCCTGAAGGCCATGGAGGACCTGGTGGCCCTGGCCGGAGGCACCGTAGTGGCACGCATCGCTGTTCTGGCCGAGGGCGACGCCGCCAAGCGCCATGACATCAGGTTCCTGGCTCCCCTGCCCCTGTTCAATCCGGACGGTTCCGTGAAATAAGACATCTGCTTCCAAAAAAGGCAGCCGATCGCAGGATCGGCTGCCTTTTGTTACTCTTTTTCGACTCAGTCCTGCTGCCAGTTGTGCCACACGTTCTGGACGTCCTCGTTGTCCTCCAGCATATCAATGAGCTTGTTCATGCTCTTGACGTCGTCCTCGCCGGTCATGGTGACGTAGTTCTGGGGCACCATCTCGATCTCGGCGCTTTCAAAGGTGTAGCCCTTGTCCTCCAGGGCCTTGACCACGTCGTTGAAGCTGTCGGGATCGGTGGTGATCTCGAACACGGGGCCGTCGGGGGAGAAATCCTCGGCGCCGGCGTCCAGCGCGTCCATCATGACGGTGTCCTCGTCCAGCTCGCCGTCCTCGTTGTCGATGACGATAACGCCCTTGCGGTCGAAGGACCAGGACACGCAGCCCTGGGCGCCCATGCCCTTGCCGTACTTATCGAAATAGTGCCGGATCTCGGGGGCGGTGCGCTGGCGGTTGTCGGTCAGGGCCTCCACGATGACGGCCACGCCGCAGGGGCCGTAGCCCTCGTAGGTGACGGACTCGTAGTTATCGGTGTTGCCGGAGCCCAGCGCCTTGTCGATGGTGCGCTTGATGTTGTCGTTGGGCATATTGGCCGCCTTGGCCT
>OMGI01001918.1_pt1 | contig 10946 bp, 7 predicted proteins | sample 1645801 | NCBI WGS metagenome assembly OMGI01 (sample SAMN05578584, study PRJEB25193) | human gut metagenome | biome: Human Microbiome; feature: human-associated habitat; material: feces | host: Homo sapiens | place: USA:Birmingham
CGACCACCGAGATCTACACTCTTTCCCTACACGACGCTCTTCCGATCTGGGGGCGGGGCAGGTCCACCTGGATTTCCGCCTTGACCTTGGTGGGCTTGTTGGTCAGCACCAGAATGCGCTCGGCCACGTACACGGCCTCCTCGATATTGTGCGTGACGAAGAGGATGGTGCTGTTCAGCTTTTGCCAGAGATTGACCAGCTCGTCTTCAAGGTAGAAACGCAGCTTCACGTCCAACTGTCCGTATGGCTCGTCCATGAGCAGCAGATCGGGGTTCACGGCGAAAGCGCGCGACACCGCGATGCGCTGCATCATGCTGGCTGAAACCTGGTTGGGATAGAGGTCGGCGCAGGAGGAAAGGCCGACAAGATCCATGATGTCCGAGGCGCGCTGTTCGCGCTCGGCTTTGGGAACCCCTTTGACTTCCATGCCGTAAGCCACATTTTCGCGCACGGTGCGCCAAGGCAGGCAGGTGGGTTCCTGAAAGACGTAGGCGATGTTGTGTTTTTTTGGATTGGCTTCCTGCCCGTCGATGAGGATATCACCCTCCGTGGCGGGCATCAGCTTGGACAGGCAGTTCAGAAATGTGGTCTTGCCGCAACCGGTGGGACCGACGATGGCCAGTAACTCCCCTTTTTTGATGGTGAAGTTGATGCCATCAAGAACGGTGAGAGCGCCAAAACGTTTGGTGAGATTATTCACCCGGATTTTGACGTCAGCTTCTTCCTGACAGGGCACTGGCAGCTCCTTGCGTTGACGTGAGGGACTCCGTGGGACTCCTTTGTGAACCCCGGTTGGGGTTTTGCCTCAAACCGGTAAGCTGTAAACTAAAGAAAGAGTAAAATTTCACTATACGTACTTCTACCGCGTCCATATCCCCGGCATAGGGGGGCGCGACGGGCGCGGAAGTGCCCGTTGCAACGCGGCGATGCCTTTATTTCCCTTGTCAGATGGGAACAACATACGGGTTTATTTGAGCATTGTCACCTCTCTTTGGGTTTTTGCCGAAAAATTTGTGAAAGATGGCACATGTTTTATGACGCCATTGCGGCCGTGCCAGCCGCGAGGGCGGAGCGGCAGATGCCGCTCCGCCATTGATCCTGTTTGTGTCAGCGCGCCATGGCCAGCAGCTTGTCCAGGCTGGCTCCGGCGTCGCCCAGCAGCAAGGTGACGCCGGGCTTGGTATAGAGGGGGTTGTCCACGCCCGCGTAACCGGGCTTTTCGTCATAGTTGCAGATGATCACGGCCTTGGCCCTGTCCGCTTCCAGAATGGGCATGCCGTAAATGGGGGTGCCTTCGGCGGTGTTGGCCGCCGGGTTGACCACGTCGTTGGCGCCCACGATGACCACCAGATCCGCGTCCGCGAACATGGGATTGACCGTGTCCATTTCCAGCAGGTGCTCGTAATCCACATTGGCCTCGGCCAGGAGCACATTCATGTGGCCGGGCATGCGGCCCGCCACGGGATGGATGGCGTAGTTGACTTCGGCGCCGCGTTCTTCCAGCGCGTCGGCCAGTTGCTTGACCTTGTGCTGGGCCTGGGCCAGGGCCATGCCGTAGCCGGGCACGATGATCACGTTCTTGGCCGTGGTCAGCAGCTTGGCGATTTCAGCGTCCTTCTGCGCGGCGGCCTGAGCGGGCTGCGCGGCCTTGGGGGCCTGGGACGCGGGCGCTTTGGCGGCGGCTGCCGTCCGGACGCCGGATTTGCCGGCCACGGAGGATTGGCCCAGCAGGATGGGCATCAGCTTGCGGTTCATGGCCTTGCACATGACGCGGGTGAGCATCAGACCGGCGGAACCCACAATGCCGCCCACGGCGATGAGCAGCGGGTCGGACACAGCGAAACCGGCGATGGCGCAGGAAATGCCGCCCATGGAGTTGAGCAGGGAAATGGTGATGGGCATGTCCGCGCCGCCCACCCGGATGGTGAAGACGATGCCGAACAGCGCGCCGGTGGCGAACATCACAAAGATGAAGAACCAGGGAAGGAACGTCGGCGCAATGTTGTAAATGCACAGGGCAACGAGCATGATGCCCAGCAGGATGTTGATGATCCGACTGTGGTTGGAGAGCACGATGGGCCGTTGCGGCAGCAGCTGGTGCAGTTTGCCCGCCGCCACAAAGGAGCCCGCGATGGTCGTCATGCCCGAGCAGAGAGCGAGACAGGCGTCAATGCGATGGAATGCGGAGGGCGTGCCCACGTCCGTCAGCATGATCAGGCCCACCAGGGCCGCGGCGCCGCCGCCGAAGCCGTGCAGGAAGGCCACCAGCTGGGGCATCTGGATCATCTTGACCTTGTTGGACAGGAACAGGCCGAAGGCCGTGCCCAATGCTATCGCCACCCAGAGGGTCGGAGAGCCGAGCGAATTGTCCTTGTACATGGTGATGAGAATGGCGCAGGCCATGGCTGCGGCGCTGAGGATATTGCCGCGCACGGCCGTCTTGACGTTGCTCATCAGGTTCAGGCCGTACAGGATGGCCAGAGCAAGTACGGCGGCAATGACGTTGTAAAGTAAGGTGCTCATTTCGCAGACAACTCTCTATTTTTCAGGGGTCATTCGGGACGGCGGCGAAAAGAGTCCGCTAGCGCTTTTTCCCCGCGATCATCTTCAACATCTTGTGGGTGATGTCGAAGCCGCCAAAAACGTTGGTGACGGCCAGCGCGATGCCGCAGCCGCCCAGGAACGCGCCCAGGGGGGTGGTGGCAAGATGGGTGGCCGTCAGGGCGCCCAGAATGATGACCCCGTCGAGCGCATTCATGCTGGACATCAACGGCGTATGCAAAAGACTGGGAATATGGCTGAGTACCTTGTAGCCGATGACCAGCGCGGCGACAAAGACCAGTAAAAGAATGAACATGCTCAAGAGGGCTGCCTCCGCAAGTTAAAAATCTCACCGTAAACGCGGATGAGGGGAGCGCGCGGCCAAGGGGCCGCGCGCTCCTCCGCAATGCCTACAGACCGGCTTCTTTGGCGCCGGCGTGGACGATTTCCTTGTTGATCGTGGTCAGCGAGGAAGCCACGATGGGATCGTCGCGATCCAGCACGATCTTGCCGTCCTTGGCCAGGAAGGCAAGCAGGTTGTAGATGTTGTGGGCGAACATCCAGGTGGAGCTGGTGGGCATCATGCCGGGGATGTTCTTGATGCCGCTGATGGTCACGCCGTAGGCCGTGATTTCCTCGCCGGCCTTGGTCAGGGCGCAGTTGCCGCCCTGGTCGATGGCCACGTCCACGATGACGGAACCGGGGGCCATGGATTTGACCATTTCCTCGGTGATCAGCACCGGAGCGAGCTTGCCGGGAATCAGCGCGGTGAGGATCACCATGTCGGCGTCCTTGATGACCGGTTTGATGGCCTCGATTTCCTTGGCCAGCCATTCGTCGGGCAGGCGCTGGGCGTAGCCGCCCTCGCCGACGGCCACGTTGGCGGGCACGCCGGTGTCGAAAGCCTTGGCGCCCAGCGACTTGGCCTGTTCGGCGGCGTCGGGACGGATGTCGATGGCGGTGACCACGGCGCCCAGGCGTTTGGCGGTGGCCACGGCCTGCAGGCCGGCCACGCCGGTGCCGATGACCACGACGTTGGCGGGCTTGATCACGCCCACGGCGGTGCCGACCATGGGCATGAACTTGCTCATGTAGTTGGCGGCCATGAGCACGCTCTTATATCCGGCCACGGTGCTCATGGAGGTCAGGGCGTCCATGCTCTGGGCGCGGGAAATACGCGGAATGCCGTCGAGGGTCAGGCTGATGCAGCCGGTGTCGCGGAGCTTTTTCATGGGCTCGCGGTTCACCGGGGCGGCGGGATGCAGGAAGGTGATCAGGTACTGCCCGTCGCGCAGCATGTCGCTTTCGTGCTTGTTCACGTCCTTGTTGAACAGGGGCTCCTTCACCTTGAGGATGACGTCGGCTTTGGCGAAGACTTCTTCCGCTCCGTCAACCATGGTCGCGCCGGCGGCCACATATTCGTCATCGGAGAAGAACGAGCCGTCGCCGGCCGTTTTCTGCACGAGCACGGTGGCGCCTTCGGCGACCATCTTTTTCACAGTCTCGGGGGTGGAGGAAACGCGGCCTTCGCCGGGCATGATTTCTTTGGGAACACCGATGGTCATACCTTGAAATTTCATGGATGCTACTCCTTAATACGTTGGAAGTGCTGATGGTATGGAGCTTCCCTACAGGCCGCCTCGGGCCAGGGCGGGGCACACTTCCGCCTGAACCTGTGGAGGCCGCCGCAAGACAACCGGGCGAATCGCCGGCTTGTTGCCGATGTTGCAAAAAAGGGGACATGCCGGGCGGGGATGAACTCCCGGGCATGTCCCCCGTTTCAGGACGGTTCCGCGCCTGGCGGCGGGAACGGCCTTCTACGCTGCTCCGCGCTCCGTGAGGAACGCGGCGGACATGCGATGATCCGTGTTAGGCCTTCACCACCTGGAAGGCCTTGTCCAGAGCCTTCAGGATTTCGTCGATCTCGGCCGTGCCGGCGATCAGCGCCGGGGCCAGGCAAAGGGTGTTGTTCAGTTCGCGGAAGCAGCGGCTGGTCTTGCCGATGATCACGCCCTGCTTCATGCATTCGCCCACCACGGCTCCGGCCGTGGCTTCGGACACGGGCTCCTTGGTGGTGCGGCTCTTGACCAGTTCGAGCCCGCAGAACAGGCCCTTGCCGCGCACGTCGCCGATGATTTCGTACTTCTTTTCCAGAGCCTTCAGGCCGTCCATGAGGTAGTCGCCCATCTTGACGACGTTCTCGAGAACCTTGTGCTCTTCCATGTAGTTGATGTTGGCGTAACCGGCGGCGGGACCGGCGGTGCAGCCGCCGAAGGTGCTGATGTCGCGGAAGTAGCTGTCGCGGTCGGAGGGGTCGGCCAGGAAGTCCTGGAAGACCTGCTCGGTGGTCACGGTGCAGGAAATGGGCGCGTAACCGGCGGCCACGCCCTTGGCCATGGTCACGATGTCGGGCTGGACGTTGAAGTGCTGGTAGCCGAACCATTTGCCGGTTCTGCCGAGGCCGCAGACCACTTCGTCGATGATCAGCAGCAGGCCGTACTTCTTGCAGATTTCGGTCAGGGTTTCGTAGTAGCCTTCGGGCGGCACGATGACGCCGCCGCCAGCGGTGATGGGCTCGATGATCACGGCACCCACGGTGTCCGGATCTTCCTTCTGCACCACGGCTTCAAGCTCGCGGGCGAATTTTTCGCCCAGGTTGGTGGTGCCGGCGGGGTAGGGCGAACGGTATTCGGAGCAGGCCGGGAATTCCACGAAGCCGGGGGTGAAGGGGCCGTACTGGTTCTTGCGTTCTTCCTGGCCGCAGGCGCTCAGCGTGGTGATGGTGGTGCCGTGGTAGTCGCGGTTGCGGTAGACGATCTTGTATTTCTTGCCGCCGTGCTTGAGCTGGGAAATCTGGCGGACGATCTTGAAGGCCTTTTCATTGGCTTCGGAACCGGAGTTGGAAAGATACACGCGGCTCATGCCGGGCATCTTCTCAATCAGTTTTTTGGAGAACTGGATGGTGGGGATGTTGCCGAAGCCGTTGGCAAAGTAGCAGAGCTGCATGAGCTGGTCGCTCACGGCCTTGACCAGGGTTTCGTTGCCGTAACCGAGGTTGACCGTCCAGACGCCGCCGGAAACGGCATCCAGATACTCTTTGCCGTAGATGTCCTTGATCCGCATGCCCTTGCCTTCGACAAAAACAGTGGGATCGGATTTTTCAAAGACTTTGTGCTGGGTGAGGTGATGCCAGACGTATTTTTTGTCGTCGGCGATCAGTTCAGCGGCATTAAAGGACTGGGCCATGATTTCCTCCAAAGAAAAGGTTTCCGGAATGGTTGCCTTCCCCTCCGCGACGCGGCGAAGAAGGGCGACGGTCAGCTCAACACCCCGGCGGCCATGCGGCCGGGGACGCCGCTTGCGGGAATATCCGCGCGGCTGTGCCGCCGGGGCCGAAACCGCTTGCGCCGGTCTTCGTGCTCCCGCGGCCGGGAAGAACCCTGAAGCCGGCGGGCATGCGCCTCGCGCGGCATTCGGTTTTTTCGTTTTCTTTGGCAGGGCCGGAACTCATGGCGACCTCCCGGAATGCTGCCGGAACTGGCAATGAGGGTCTGACGGCGGCCACTTGCATTTCTATATAAGCAATCCTTGTGCCAAATCGAACGTGAACCGGATGCCGTGCAATAGCAGCGGGTTATTCCGCCGGGCCCGCGCGGCGCGCAAAGTTCTTCAGTCAAGAGTAAGTCGATTGTGACTTGTGTCCGTTCAACCTCCCGTTTTCATGTAAGTCCATATCGACTTATGATGCATAAGTGACTTGTTGCCGGGGGCGGCCTGGGGAGGGATGCCTATAAATACGCCCAGAAAGCCGCACCAGACGTTTTTTTCTTCGTCCGTGTGCCCCTATAGCGGCTTTGGAAATACGTCGGTCGTGATATGGCCTGGCGTTACGGCTCTGTCCGCTCATCTTCTCGCGATGGGCGGGCCTGTGCCTGGCGTGTGTGGCTTTTTTCCCAAAGCGCCGCCCCGTATTTTCAGAGGCAATCGCAGAGGGTGCGGGCCCGCAGGGATTTGAGGCGGATGGAGCCGCTCAGCAGCTCCGCGCGCAATTCCTTGAGGCGGCGTTCCAGGTCCGGCGGCGCGTTCTGGCCCGCCGCGGCAGTGAAGGCGCGCGGGTCCGTAATTCCCACGCCATCGTTGCCCAGGTCGTAGGTGATGATTTTTTTGCCCTGAAAGTTGCCACGGGACGCGGCGGCCACGATTTCGTACACGGCCCTGTCCGCCCGTTTCAGGATGGAGGTAAGCACATGGCCGGGCAGAACTTGGGCCTGGTCCGTATCCAGGCCTACAATATATATGCCGCGCTCCCGCGCTTCCGCCAGCGCCCCCTCGTTGCCCGCGCCGGCGGCCAGCGCCAGCACGTCCGCGCCCTGGTCCAGCAGGCGGCGCGCCTCCCTGCGGGCGGTCCCGGCATCGGTGAAGGAACCGGCCAGGGCGTTGATGACCCGGATTTCCGGATCAATGAGTTGCGCGCCCCCGCTGAAGCCGCTGAACAGGGAGCGCAGCGCGGGCGTGTCCTCGCCGGAAAGCCAGCCCACGGTCTTGTCCCGATTGATGCCGGGCAGGCCGGTCCGGCCGGTCAGCATGGCCGCCGCGGCCCCTGCCAGATAGGCTGCCTGCTCGTCGGCAAAGGTGACGGACATGATGTTGGGCGCGCGTATGCCCGCGTCAATGCAGCCGAACATGGTCTTGCGGAAGTTGGCGGCATTGTTGCGCAGAATTTCGTGCAGTCGGTCGGACGCCACCAGGACCAGATCCGACTCCCGCGCGGCTTGGCGGAAGGTTTCCTGCTGGTCGCTTTCCGGCGGGGCGACAAGCACCTTGGTCCGGAGAGGGAAATCACGCTCCGCTTTGGCCAGACCGGCGCGCAGCAAATCCGTCCAGGGTTGGCCGCCGTCGTGTTCCAGCAGCAGGGTCACGCGCAGGGGAGAGGCCGCGGACGCGTTCTCGCCGGACTGCGCAGGTTGTGCGGGTGCCCCGGCCAGGGCCGTTCCGGCGGCAAAAACAAGGACGGCAAGCAACAGTCCGAACAGGTGGGCAACGGTCCGGTGCTGGTAAAAACGCGGCATAGTCTATTCTCCTCGGCGGCCGGAAATAGCGGGCACGGCGGCATCGTGCCGGACGTGCCGCCCGGCGCGCCCTATGGCAACGGATGTAGTGTAGGACCGCGCGGCGCGTCCGGCAAGCCTCCAGATGCAGAGGGCATGGGCTGTGAAATAAATAACTAGTATTTTTTCCCGCCCCATGCTAGATATCGTCGTACGCGAGGAAGGCCGGCCATAAAGGCCGCGCCGCCTGTTGTTATTTCTGCCTGTAAGGATGGTCAGCATGCCCACGGATACGTTGCCCCCCTGGTTGGACACACAAGCGATTGAAAAAGCCCTGAGCCGAGAAAGCGCGCCGGACAGCGCCGAGCTGCGGGATATCCTGGATAAATCGCTGGCCCTGGAGTCCCTGGGCATCCAGGAAGCCGTCGCCCTGATGCGGGTCAGCGACGCCGAACATCTGGCGCTGCTGCTGCATACGGCGGATCAGGTCAAACAGAAAGTCTACGGCGACCGCATTGTGCTTTCCGCGCCGCTGCACATTTCCAACTACTGCGGCAGCGAGTGTCTCTATTGCGCCAACCGCTGCGGCAATACGGCGGTGGAGCGCAAATATATGACCCCGCCGGAAATGCGCGAGGCCGGGCGCAAGCTGATCCGCCAGGGACACAAGCGGGTTTTTCTGGTCAGCGGCCAGCTGCCCAATGCGGACGTTGAATATCTTGAGGAAGCCGTCAGCGTGCTGTACACCGCCTTTGACGGCGTGGGCGAGATCCGCCGGGTCAACATCAATGTGGGCCCGCTGAAGGCTGAGGAGTATGCCCTCCTGCAGGCCGCGGACGTGGGCACGGTGCTGATTTATCAGGACACCTACCATGAGGCGAGTTATCGCGCCGCGCATGTGAGCGGCCCCAAGAGCGATTACCTGGCCCGCCTGCACGCCCCGGACACGGCTTTTCAGGCCGGGGTAGGGGATGTCGGCCTGGGCCTGTTGCTGGGCCTGGGGCCCTGGCGGTACGACCTGCTGGCCGTCATGCTGCACGCCGCGCATCTCACGCGGGTCTATGACGCGGGCAGCCGCACCGTGAGCATGCACCGCCTGCGCCCCACGCCCGGCGGCCGGTTCAAGACGCCCTATCCGCTCAGCGACGGGGAATATCTGCGTTGCGTGGCCATCACCCGTCTGGCCGTGCCGTATACCGGCATCGTGCTGACCACCAAGGAGCCCGCCGGGCTCTGGCGCGACGGCTGCAACGCGGGTTGCTCGCAACTGCTCACCGGCAGCGTGGCCAACCCGTATGAGAGCTGGGTTGAAGCGCCGGGCGAAAAAACGCCCTTTCCCATCGGCGAGGATTGCCATGTGGACGAGGTGGTGCGCTTCCTGCTGGAAGAGGCCCGGCACCTGCCTTCCTTCTGTACGGCCTGTCCGCGTCTGGGCCGCAGCGGCCATGAATTCCTCTCCATGGTGCAGGAATGCGGCATGAAGAGCCAGTGCGGGCCCAATTCCATGGCCTCGTTCATGGAGTTCCTGCTCAATTACGCCACGCCCTATACCCGCCGGATGGGGGAAAAGCTGATTTCCGAAAAGCTGGACGGCCTGCCGGAGCATGAGCGCGGCGCTGCGGAACGCCTGTTGCAGAAGGTCAGATCCGGACGCATGGACGAGTTTATTTAGAGTAATTTCAAAGTGAAATTGCTCTAACGCCGCACACAATGCGGCGCGCCGCGAGGACCGACCCGACGGGCGGCCCGTAGGGCCGTGCCTGTAGTCCAAAGGGCGTAAGGGTATCGAGAGCAACGCGGCGTGGATTCCGGCAAAGCGACCAAAGGAAGCCCGGAGGACCGCCCCCGTTGGCGACAACGGAGCCATACGGGGATCGACAGCAGCGAGAACCGCGTTTTTTACCGGAATGACCCCTTTGAAACGGGTAACGCTTCAAATCTAATCTGCTCTGGGGCGGTTCACGAAGGGGCGTCAGCCGTAGGCGCGGCATCGGTCGGCGCCCTCGGCAACGACAAAAAACGTATTGCTCAGCGCTTCCCTGGAGCTTTTCACACTGCTTTCGACAACCGCCGCCGCTGCCTCCACGGAAAATCCGTCCGGAGCCGCGGCGGCGGCGACGTTCGGAGAAACGGCGATATCCGGATTTCCGGGAGAGGACGCCGGGGGATTTGACGCCGGGCCGCGCGCGGGGTAACTCCCAGAAAAATGACCCGCGCGGGGGAAGATCTTATATGGCCGAGAGGGTTTGGAGCGGTGCCGTGCAACAGTGGAGTGCCGCTTCCGCGTCTCCGGCCGGGGCGGGCCCGCCGAGCGTCAGCGTTGCGGATGTGGGGTCACAGCATTGACCTGGAGCGGTTCACGCATGAAATGCGTCAACCGCTCTGCAAGAGTTTGCAGACAAATCCTTGCCGCGAAATGCGGGCAGGCGGGCTTTGCCCGCCGTAAACGAGCATTTCAGTGGAAATGCCCTGGGGGCTGTTTCTAAATTAGGATTTTCATTCTCTGCCAAGGGCGCTGGCCGTTGGCGCGCCGGCGGCTTGCTTGATCCGTACGGCTCACAAGGTTCGCCTACGGCTAAAGCTTCTTCGTCGCAACGACTAAGGCAAGGCGAGTCCTGGGCGGAGGGAGTATATTCAACATATTCGACATTCGCACGGGGCGAGCCTGACACAGGCAGAGGGCCGAAAGGACAATTTAGAAACAGCTCCTAGCGAAACGGGAAGAAATGCTTACAGCTGCCGCATGAGCCAGGCCAGGTTTTCGCCGAGATTGCGCATGTTGCGCATGCCTTCCTCATCGCGGCGCACGTCGCCGGGGTCCTTGCCGTAGACCATGTTCCAGTAGGTGGAACCGGCCAGGACCACTTCCTTGTTCAGTAGAAAATGATTCATGCTGTCAATGGTGTTCAGGCCACCGGCGCGGCGCACAGCGGCCACGGCCGCACCCGCCTTGCGCCGGAGCAAGCCGGGATTGGACGCGCAGACCATTCCGGCACGCTCCAGAAAAGCCTTCATGAGCGCGGAGACATCCGCCGAGTATACGGGCGAACCGAGCACGATGCCGTCGGCCTCACGCATTTCGGCAAAGCAGTCATTGAAACCGTCATCAATGGCTGTGCAGCGTGCCTGCCCCTTGCAGGCGAAACAGCCCAGACAGCCGCGCAGGGGAAAGTCGGACAGGGAAATAATTTCGCTGTCAATGCCCGCCTTATGGGCTTCATCGCAGATAATTTCCAGCAATATCCGGGTATTGCCGTTCTTGCGGGAACTGCCGTTGAACGCCGCCAAGCGCATGTGTACCCTCGTGAGATCGGAAGAGCACACGTCTGAACTCCAGTCACCCGTCCCGATCTCGTA
>OMGI01001923.1_pt1 | contig 10916 bp, 10 predicted proteins | sample 1645801 | NCBI WGS metagenome assembly OMGI01 (sample SAMN05578584, study PRJEB25193) | human gut metagenome | biome: Human Microbiome; feature: human-associated habitat; material: feces | host: Homo sapiens | place: USA:Birmingham
CTTCCATCACGGCATTGATAATCTTGAAATCGGAAACGGAAGTGGCAATATGCGGATCAAAACTCTGCGGTTCCGCATTATTGCCCACGATCAGCACTCCTTCCTCCTGCGCCCGTTCCACGCTGGTACGCGTATCGCATCCGGCGAGCAGCAGCATCACACAGAACATCATGAACAGGCGCATGGCGGGATTCTGTCAGGTTTCCTTCCCCCGCGCAAGGCTTCACCTCAAGAAATACAACCGCCGCGCCGCGGCCCACGTAATCTTCCCGGAAATCCCTCCCTCCGCCACTGCCGGGCATCATGCCGCTCCGTCCACGGCCGGCCCGTACTGTGGACATTCCTTTCCCGGCAGGGGGGCGGTTCCTCTCCTGAACCAAACCAACAACGGGCACGAAACACTTCCCGAGGGAAAAACCGGCCGCCGCAGGATATCTTCACAAAAACAGTCCAAAAGAGACGCTTGCGCGCCGGGAAGCCTGGGCAAACACGCCGCCTGTCCTCCCCCGCCTCAGATGCATGACGGGCCGCCTTCCCATCCCCCACAGGATTCTACCGGAAGGAAATCCCGGAAACCGCCTCCACTGGTCTTTTCTGAAACAGTCTCTTTTATCCTGTTTTCCCAACTGTTCCTCCCTTAATTTTTCCCCCATGTTTAAACTCAAAAACCATGCCTTCTGTCTTCTGACCGCATTTGGGGGGATGCTCCTCACTCCGGCCTGGGGAGAGCCCGTAGCTCCGTGGCTCAGAGCCTACATTAACGGGGAGGAAGTGGTCGGAACCACGCTGGAGAGCCGCTACAGCACTCCTGAGGACGAACCCGCCAGCCCTGTCATCCAATGGGAAAAAGCGGATTCCCGGACCGGAAAGCCCGTGCTGGTGCAGCAGGGAAAGGACGCGGAATCCTATACCCTGACGGACAAGGACGCCGGAAAATATTTCCGGATCATCGTGGGCGGCGGCACGAAGGATGCGATTGCCAGCCCGTGGATAGGCCCGGTCATTACGGAAAAGCAGGCGGAAAGCATCAACAACCGTTTTGACCCCGGAAAAAGCTATCAGGAAAACGTGGACGCACTCCAGAAGGAGCTGTCTGAAAAGCTCAAGGACGCCGTTTATTTCACCGTGGACACGGACAAACTCCACGGCGCCCCCTACGCGATGGCGGCCAACGAACGGATAGCCCTGCCGGAAGACATCAGGCCCTTCCGGGAAAACGGGAAAATCTATGTAAACCACCCCTTTGTGCAGGCCGTTTTCAAGAAGGAGCTGCCGGACGAAATCATGGAGGAAGCGGGCGGCCAGAAGGCCTACGAAATAGGGAACGTGGCCAGGGCGCTGAAACTCAACCTCTGGATGGGAGACAAGGAAAAGGCTCCCCTCCCGAACTTCCGCATGCAGCCCATGGCGGAAGGCCTGGTGGTTCTTTCCCCTGAAAAAAACGTCTTTTCCCCTGTCGCGGACCGCGACCTGATCAATGAAGCCGTCAACAGGCTCTTCGACTTCAAGGCCAGTGACGAACAGTTAAAATGGTTCCGGGACGCCAAATTCGGCCTCTTTGTCCACTGGAACCCCTCTTCCCTGCTGGAACGGGAAATCAGCTGGGAACGCAATGCGGCGCGCCCCAAGGACAGCGCAAGCGGCCATAAAAACATCATGGACTTTGAATATGACTCCGCCCACCGCCGCTTCAATCCCAAACAATACGATCCCCGGAAGTGGATGTCCGTCGCCAAAAAAAGCGGCATGAAATATGCCGTGCTGACCACCAAGCACCACGACAGCTTCTCCAACTTCCCCTCCGACTACGACACCTTCACCATCGCCAATACCCCCTACGGCAAGGATATCGTGGGGCAATTCGCGGCGGCGGTCCATGCGGCAGGGCTCAGGCTGGGCTTCTACTATTCCGGGCGGGACTGGTACAACCCCTACTACCTGACCGACCAGCACTACCGCTACCTGGAATACTACTTCGGCCAGATCAGTGAACTGCTCACCCGCTACGGGCAGGTGGACGTGCTGTGGTTCGACAGCCTGGGCAACAGCTCCCTCAACCAGTGGGATCCCCGCACCATGATGCGCCGCATCAAGCAATACCAGCCGGACATTCTGGTCAACAACCGCATGAACGGCACCCGCGGAGGCAACAAAGGTCCGCTGCCCGACGACCTGAAAGGAGATTTCCTGACGCCGGAATGCAAGCTGGGGCCGTTCAACGACAAAACGCCCTGGGAAAGCTGCATGACCGTGGCGGACATCCCCGGCACCCGCTGGACGGGCAACTGGTCCTACACCTCCAAGGCGAAGGCCAAGCCCGTGGAAACCTCCATCAAATTCCTGATCAACAACACCGTCAAGGACGGCAACCTGCTTTACAACATCGGACCCACGCCGCTGGGCACGTTCGACCCGAAACAGGCTGAAACCTTCCTGGCCATGGGCAAGTGGATCGCCCCCTACCGGGAAGCCATTTACAACACCCGCGGAGGTCCCTACAAGGACCAGCCCTGGGGCGGCAGCTGCTACAAGACGGACCGGCGCGGCAAAAAAACCGTCTACCTGCATGTCAGCCCGCTGATTGCTCAACAAGGAAAAGAGCTGAAAGGCTCCGAACCTCTCTTCATCAAGGACATCGGCGAGAAATTCACAAAAGCGACCGTCATCGTGAACGGCAGTGGAAACGGAAAAGCCGCCAAGCTTGAAAAGGAAGGAGCCCAATACAAAATCACGCTGCCCGCAGGCGTGGCCTGGGACAGCCTGGACACCGTCATCAAGCTTCAATAACGCCCTTTTTCTCCCACGGAGAGAGCATGCAGCCAGCCGGCCCGGCATCATGCCGGGGCCGGTTTTTTTATTCCGCAAAACAGGCATGCATGCTCCACAGGATTCCTTTCTCTTCCATAACCGGGCTTGGCGGAAAGAGCGGCGCGGCGCGATGCTCCCTTCTCCGCAGCCGCGTGTAAAAGAGGAACAGACGCCTTCAAGGCAGGCTGCACCCGGCGGGAACTGACGGGCACCCTCTCAACGGAAGCCGCTTAAGCGAGCAGCTCATGGCGAAAAAAAGAAAAGCCCCGCAGCGGCATGAACCGCTGCGGGGCCGTTTTCCAAAATCAGGGGATCAAGGAAAGGGAGCTTTTACTTACTTGCTCTGGGCTTTCTTGGCTGCTTCAATCTGAGTTTTGATCTGGTCCTTGTTGGCAAGAATGCCGGCCTTGATGCGGGGAGCACGCTGCCCGGCTTCCGTACCCGGCATCAATTCGGCCACCTTGTCCAGAATCAGCACGGCACCGTCTACGTCACCAGTGGAATTCAGGTAGGTCCCGAACTCCATCATCAGCAAATCCTGCTGGGTTTCCGGCAGAAGCTTGTCACGGTCGGGATAAGCCTTGACCACCTGGAGAGCTTCCGCAGGCGTGGTCTTGTCCGTCAGCTTGCCGGCAAGATAATCCTGGACGTCCTTCTGTTCCTTCTTAAGCTGGTCGGCGTGCGCGTCAGCGGCTTTCAAGCCGGACTTGTCATCCTTGTCCAGCTTCTTGATTTCCGCCTTCACGTCGCCGTAAAAATTGTCCACATACTCCTGGGGAGCCAGCTTGAGCACTTCCATCAGGGCGGCAACCTTCGCTTCATCCGTGGTGGCCTTGGCTACATTTGCCTCAGCGGCGTTCAGGGCTTCCTTGTTCTTCAAGGCGTCCTGCATGGCCTTCATCACGTCATCCTTGGAACGGCCGCCCACAAATCCCCCGAAGGGCTTGCCGGAAGCGTCCGCAAATACGATCGTCGGGAACCCCTGCACGCCGTACTGCTGGGCAAGCTTGTCATTGGCGGCTTTCATTTCCTTGGACTGTTCCTTGCCGCGCGGATAATCCAGCTCCACGAGCACGAAATTCTTCTGGGCGTCCTTCTGGAAATCAGGCTTGCTGAACACGTTGGCGCGGAGCTGCATGCAGGGCGGGCACCAGTCGGAACCGGTGAACTCGATCATGAGGTCCTTCTTCTGTTCGGCGGCCTGCTTCTTGGCGGCATCCATATCGGTAATCCATCCTTCCGCGGCAAAACAGGGAGCGACGCAGGCGGCAACAACTATTGGCAGAATTTGTCTAATCATATCTACAGTTCAATATTGAAGAGTCCGACATCCAGCGTCAATCTCTTGTTCAATCATTTTTGGAAAATTTCCAAAAGGCCGCGCCTTCCGCAAGGAAAACGCCGTCCGGCAGCCGACGGGAACGGCCATTTGGACCGTGGGAAGGCAGTGTCATTATTGCACCAAATCCGGGGTTGCCTTTCAAACTGTTTTCACTTATGTACTGGGCATATCATGAACACGGTTTTAATCATTGGAGCAGGCGGCGTCGGACATGTGGTAGCCAACAAATGCGCCCAACTGCCGGACATCTTTCAAAACATTCATCTGGCCTCCCGCACGAAAAGCAAATGTGACGCCATTGCGGACGATGTACGCGCCAGAACGGACGTCAATATCACCACCCACGCCGTGAACGCGGACGACGTGCCCGCCACCGTGGCCCTCATCCGGGAAGTCAAGCCGCAGCTGCTGATCAACGTGGCCCTTCCCTACCAGGATTTGAACCTGATGGACGCCTGCCTGGAAACCGGCGTCAATTACCTGGACACCGCCAACTATGAACCCCGGGACGTAGCCAAATTCGAATACTCCTGGCAATGGGCGTACCAGGACAAATTCCGCAAGGCCGGACTCTTTGCCCTGCTGGGCTCCGGCTTTGACCCCGGCGTCACCAACGTCTTCACGGCATGGGCGCTCAAGCACCACTTTGACGAAATCCATACGCTGGACATCATTGACGTCAACGGCGGCAATCACGGCAAGGCCTTCGCCACCAACTTCAACCCGGAAATCAACATCCGGGAAGTGACTGCCCCCTGCCGCCACTGGGAAGACGGCGCCTTCCGGGAAACCGCCCCCATGAGCATGCACCGGAGCTTCACCTGCCCGCAGGAAGTGGGCACCTATGAAATCTACCGCATGTACCATGAAGAAATGGAAAGCCTGGTCAAGCACATCCCCACCATCCGCCGGGCCCAATTCTGGATGTCCTTCTCCCCGAACTACCTCAAGCACCTGGAAGTGCTCCAGAACGTGGGCATGACCCGGATTGACCCGGTCATGTACAATGGAGTGGAAATCATTCCGCTTCAATTCCTCAAGGCTGTGCTGCCGGACCCGGGGGACCTGGGCAAGACCACGAAAGGAAAAACCTGCATCGGCAACGTCATCACCGGAACCAAGGACGGCCAATTCAAGGCCGTGTACATCTACAACATCTGCGACCATGAAAAATGCTTTGAAGAAGTTGGATCCCAGGCCATCTCCTACACCACGGGGGTTCCGGCCATGATCGGCGCGGAAATGATCCTTACGGGCAAATGGTCCGGCGCTGGCGTCTTCAACATGGAGCAGAACGATCCGGACCCCTTCATGGACGAACTCAACAAGCGCGGCCTTCCCTGGCACTGCGTGGAACTCACGGAAGAACAGGCCAAAGCCCTGCAAGTCCATTGACAGCAGCCTCCGGCCGAAGCCATCCGCTCCATCAAAAGCCGGGCATTGACTTCTCAAATGCCTGGCTTTTACTCTCTCAAATCTTCACGATGCCCATAATCATTGGCAGTTCCCGGCGCGATGCCTTATCAGGAACGAATCCATGAAAGCATATCTTATCCTGTTGCTGGCGATTGTTCTGGAAACAATCGCCACCTCTTTCCTGAAGCAGAGCGAACAATTTACCAGGCTCCTGCCCACCATCATAACCGTAGCCGGATATGCAGGCTCCTTCTACTGCCTCAGCCTGGTGCTGAAAAACATCCCTGTGGGCATTGCGTATGCCATCTGGTCGGGAATGGGCATTGTGCTGATCTCCGCCATCGGGTGGGTGGCATTCAAGCAGCACCTGGACTTGGCGGCGATTTCAGGTCTGGCGCTCATCATTGCCGGAGTATTGGTAATCAATATCTTTTCCAACTCCGTTTCCCACTGATGGGAAAAAACGGAAGCGCATTCCCTGCAAGGGGATGACGGCCCTCCCCTCCGGGCAGCGGCAACCGGAATAGAAAAACGCCTCTTCACTGAAAAGAAGGTAAAACCTTCCGGAGGCCCGGCAAGCCAGTCTTCACAATGGCTCATTCCTCCGCCAATAAAATCCGTCAAAGGACCTGTTTCTCCAGTGAAAAAGAGTATCCCTCTCATGATTCTAACTGCTGTGGAGCTTTTCCGACCAGCCCCGAACTGCCACCTTTAAAAGGAAAAAGAGAAGCACCCGTCCGGCCTTCTTCCGGCGCATGCATAATTTTCTGGCCTGGAAAGCAGGCGGGCGGTAAAAACGGGGTGCCATGAAATATCTTGCGCTATTTCTCATCTTTCTGTTTCAAGCGGTGCACGCGGAGGAACCCGCTCCGTGGAGAATCGCCATCATCGGCGACACGCATGACTCCCCCAAACGCATGGAAGGAAGCGAAGGGGTAGCCGTCAATTTCATCAAAACCCTCTATGGGGAAATCCTGAAGCACCAGGTGGACATGGTCGTCCAGGTGGGGGACATGGCGGACATTGAAGGAAGCGCCCCCGTCAACGGACTCGCCAAGCGCAAGGAACTCAACAAGATGCTGGAGGAAAAAGGCATCCCCTTCTACGCCGTGCGCGGCAACCATGAATCGCTGCCCTTCCGCGCGGAACAATTCAGGGAACTCTTCCTGCCTACCCGGAAACAGGGCGCCAAAGGGCTGGCCACCAGAAAACTGAACTACGGCATCCGCCATAAAAACGCCTCCCTGTACTTCATGGACATTGACCTGACCCCGGACCAGCTCGTAGACTTCAGCGCGTGGGTCAAACGCAACAGGAGCAAGGCCAACACCGTTCCGCGCCATTGCCTAATTTTCACCCACCGCACCCTGCAAACTCCCATGCAATTCCGGGAATGCCTGTGGGGCCGCTACAACGACAGCGCGGCGGAACAGCAGAACATCTTTTACCGTAACCTCCGGGACGCCGGCGTTCGGTTCGTCGTCACCGGGCACCTGCATGCCCACGACCTGTACATGATTACATCCCCGGACGGGAAAAACACCCTCACCTCCCTCATCTGCGCCCCCGCGGGCAACAAGGTGCTGCCCATCCCCTTCCTTCTGCCCGCAAAATCCCGCGTAAAAACCCTGCAATACCGCTCCGGCATCACGGCCTACTACATCCTGAACATCTACCCGGACTCCATGACTCTGGACACCTATGCCGCCCCCAACAACGGCATCACGGACCAAGGCCCGCAAGGAAGCGAATTCAAAAAACTGCACTCTTACGCGATTCCGATGAATTGAATAACTTCCTACCCATATTTTTCTTTCCATCCCGGAACAAACTGGAGTCCGCCACGCTTTCCGGGCAAGCCTGAAGACGCTCCTGTCCACGCAAAGAAATAGAAGCCTTCCTCTTTTCCGGATAGTTCATGTTCCCGCGTATTATTCCAAACGCCCGGAACCGTGAGGCTCCAACTTTCTATCGTGCTGGTGTCCGCGGCCTCCCTTATATAAAAATTCCGTTCCGCCATCACGCCCGGCAGCACGGTCATCAATCAGGCTTCCGATTTCCTAATCAGCGTATCCGGCCTTTTTAAGATACTTGACCTCTTCTCCGGCCTGGCCCGGATAAAAGTGAACCAGCATCTCCACAAACGCAGGCTCCAACCTCTTTTCCAATTCGTACTTGCAACTGTCGTTTCTTTTTTCATTGCTCATCAACTTATTATTGCAGTAGAGAGCCCAAGGCTCCTGTTCCCGGTTCAATTCCGGATCATACCGCTCCCGGAATGTTTCTAACACAGTCGCTCCATATCCCGGTCAAATCACTTCTTTTCACACGGCATCGAGTGACAATTCCAGATATATCCAAGGCTAAACCGTTCATTCGCCTCACCACTCTGGTCTTCAATTCATAATCCATGTTGCCACACAGCAGCCAAATTTGGTAATCATCACGATATGGTACCACTGTGGTCCTCAAATTTCCCGCCTTTAAAAATCCGCAAAACAAAAATGGCATCGCGCTTTCACGATCTCGTGGCCATCAAGGCTTTCCGAGTCCTCTCCCTCCTCCCATCATGGATGCACACCAGGAACACACCCAGTCCCACGCTTGGGGAAATGGGAATGTTCCAAGTCGACGGCAAAAATCCCCCCCCCCGTGACATTATCCTACAATTGATTCGTTGCAAATACTTCTATGACTTCATTCGCACCATTCTTGGAATAACCTGAGTCGAAATCCGTATCGGAAGGCTCCTCCCTTTTGTCCCTCTCAATAATTTTGACATAGCGGAAGCTCCTATAACGGTGGTCGCACCTTCCGGAAACCTCTTTGTCACCGTTCCTCCATCCTTATATTCTGCCCTGATCTCTTAGGAAACCACTATGATCTTTGCCTATTCACTACTCATTAGCAAAACTCATAGTTTTCTTTTCAAAAATAACTATAATTTATTTCTTCTTTCCAGTCTGTTGCCGGAGCGCCTGTTCATATCTGCGTCCTCGATCACCCTTGTATAGGAATTTAGTGCTTGCATCCCTCCCTACAGTTCGATTGATCAATTCGTCCATCGCCTTTCCTTCATATCCTGCCAGTTTAAGATATTTTTCCACCTCATTTTTATCGCCCGGAAAACATTTCAATAAAATTTTCATTAATGCCGGCTCAAGTGAATTTTTGAGATAATGGGAAGCTGAATAATTTCTAACTTCATTGGAAGCTATTTTATTATAATAATATATACGCTTTTTTTCAATATCACCAGAACCCCAAACTCCATCTCCCCTATGCTTCTCTGCATACTCTTTTAACCGTTTCTGTACTATTTTTTCATATTCTCCAGCCATCTTTGCATGTTTCTCAGATAGCTTTTCATCATAATCATCACGTACAGTTTTGGTCATTGCAGCAGTATACAAAGATAATAATTCTGCCAGTTCTTTTCTTTTCAGGTCATGCTGAGAAACAATTTCCGGCAGGCTCCAGCACATTCTTACCACTTCACCAGCCAAATTGTCTCTTTCTCTGTAATCCAAACCTTCATGGTTGGTAGAATCTGTATTTTCATCATAATCGACCTGAAAAGCAGGAGCTTTGGCGACATAATAACATATCCATAAAAATTTATTGAGATCTCCTTCTTTCAATTCATCCCAATCCATTTTCTCAATAAATTCCTGAGACTTATGGACCTTCTGATAAAATTCCTTCAATTTTCCATCTCTCAGCAACTGCGCCCATCCCTGGACCAATTCCGGTTCCTCCTTGAAAATAGGGATAACATCCGGAGCTTTAATTATTATCACTTGCGCTGCATTAACATTCATGACAGACGCGAGGAGAAAAATACCTATGATGCTTAAATAATTTTTCATTCTGTTATTTTTTATTTTCAGGACCAAAAAAATATCTCAAATTCAATGTATTCCTTGTTACAAAACAGCCAAATTTCTTTATAGAAGAATTTAGATAAGAATGCCCATTAGCAAGAGCTAATTTTTCAAATACAAAACATTGATTTTCTTCTACGATTACTGCACCGTCCTTATTTTTACTGTCCAATCCTCCTCCTCCATAATGAACTCTCCATTGACATGCCCAATGCCACTTTTGAGGCAACTTATGCAGAGGAGGAACTCCATTAATCTCTATTACAAAACGGACATCCACACTTGATGTAGCTCTATCCCAAAATTTATTGCCGGGCAAAACATCTATTTTCGCATCACAGCCTGTTGCAGGCGTATGCCTTGGATCTATGCTTTCACTTATACTTCCTTGATCCTTGAAAGAGCCCAAGTCCCTTTCAATCACATCTATTTCAACAAAGCTCACCTTCAATGGCTCCAATCTTAATTCTAATAACATGGAAGCTCCCATCGTCAACTCATCCTGAAAAGAGGCAGGAACTCCTCCTTGGGCATGCTTGCTCCACATTTTTTCAGGAAAGAGAACCTCTATCTCCAACTTTTTTGTCCTTTTCCCATTTAATTCTGCCTGAATCACAACCTTACCGTCTTTCTTTTTCCCTTTTTCATCTAATGAATCTTTCAGAAATTCTTTTTTTGCTTCTACATTCAAGGTTGACCTTCCATCAGTATTTTTTGGCCATTCTTTCAAATACTCTTGGCCACTTAGAAGGTGCCACTTAATATTTTTTACGTTCTGGGCATTTTGCCCCTCGACAAGCTTGCCTGATAATATCAACTTGAATCTTTCTCCAATTCCGACCTCTTTTCTTTCATAAGCCTTTTCTCCATCCCGGTGAATATTCAGGACGAATTCCGCAGAAGGCTGTTCTGTTTTTGTTATAATCTTCAACAAAGAATCATTCCAGCATTCCTCCTCATCTTCTGCATGAAGAGGAACATTGATACAGAGCACGCACAGCAGAAATATCATCCCATATTCCCACAATTTTTGAATTGCTGATGAACCAAGAAAATATTTCATATTCTTTATTATTATTTAATTTTCTAATTTTTCAATAAAAATTTTCCTAACTCCATAATACACAGCCGCGCCCCGGTTGACGTAGTCTTCCGGGTTTTGCGACAGGTCCACCCAGAAGATGAAGGAGCACCACGGGGAGGGTGGAACGAGGGGAGGAACCACAATTTCCCGAAAACCGGCCTTTTTCTGTTCCAGAATCAGGCGGACGCGCTTTTCATGCTGCCGGAACAGAAGCAGGTGATCGTGAAGGGTGGAAAGAACGCATATTCCGGACAGCGCCAGAAAAACAGCCACAGTCATCCGCGGACGGGGCTCCGCGGCGGGAATGCCGTACCACACACGGATATTTTTTTTTAATGCTACGGCGACCACCGAGATCTACACTCTTTCCCTACACGACGCT
>OMGI01001924.1_pt1 | contig 10915 bp, 12 predicted proteins | sample 1645801 | NCBI WGS metagenome assembly OMGI01 (sample SAMN05578584, study PRJEB25193) | human gut metagenome | biome: Human Microbiome; feature: human-associated habitat; material: feces | host: Homo sapiens | place: USA:Birmingham
CGCGGCTTTGCCGTGGTGGCCGACGAGGTGCGCAAGCTGGCCGAAAAGACCATGGGCGCCACCAAGGAAGTGGAAGAGGCGGTCCACGCCATTCAGGAAGAAACCCGTCTCAATGTGGAAACCGTGGACGAGGCCGCCCGGCTGACCGTAGAGAGCGCGGAGCGGGCCTCCCGCGCCGGGGATTTCATGCGCGAGATCGTGGGCGGCATGGAAGAGACCGCCGGACATCTGAAAATCATCGCCCAGGGCGCGGCTGAACAGTCCGAAAGCAGCACCCAAACCAACGAGGCCCTGGAAGAGATCCGCCACGTGGCCGAACGCACGGCGGCCAACATGGAAACATTCACGGCGGCCCTGCTTTCTTTCAAGAGCGGCATGGAAGAGCTGGATATGATCGTCAATGCCCTGGTAACGGGCGATTACGCCCAGGCCGCCGCCTCGGACAAATTCGTGCAGTGGACGCCCAAGCTGGATCTGCGCGTACCGGCCATCGACCGCCAGCACCGCCGCCTCTGCGACTACATCAATGATTTGTACCGGGCCATGAAGAACAACCGCACCGGCGTGGAGCTTCAGGCCATTGTAAAGAAATTGCGGGACTACACGGCTTCGCATTTCAGCGACGAGGAAAAGGTTTTCGTGCCTTCGCAGTACCCCGGCACCAAGGAACACAAGGCCATCCACCGGAAGTTCGTGGCAAAGCTGGACGAGTTCGAGGCCCAGCTCAAGAACGGCACCGCCACGGTGAGCATGGATCTGCTGAGCTTCCTCAAGGACTGGCTCATCAACCACATCGCGGGCACGGATCCCACCTATCTGCCCTATATTCAGGATATGGTCGAAAAGGACAGCTAGGCGCCTGCGCCCCCTCGGAATCTTTCAGTAACACGTCGAAGCGCCCGGATATGGATTCGGGCGCTTCGACGTGTCGGCAGGCGCGGTTGTTACCGCGCCTGATTCTTGTAAGAAAAGGGAGGCGGATTGCCGGTAAGCGGGCCTGAAACATATCGAAAATTGTCACGGACAGGCAGAGCTGAATACCGTCGGCTAGAGCAAATTACCTTTGAAACGCCATGCGCCTCAAAAGGTTCATTCCGGCGAAAAACGCGGTTATCGCCGGAATCCACGCCGCGTTGCTCTCGATGCCTGTACGCTCTTTGGGCTACAGGCACGGCCCTGCGGGCCGCCCGTCGGGTCGGTCTTCGCGGCGCACCTCACCTTGTTCGGTGTTGGAGCATTTCAAAATTGAAATGCTCTAAATGGAAAAAGTCTGTATTAACAAGCTATTGCATTGTTTTGCGGAATATTCATCAGCTGGGGATACGCAATGCATTTTGTTGCTGCCAAGGGGATTCTGTCGGCAAAAAACGGGATGAATCTGTATCGTGGTTGCTCTCATGGCTGCATATACTGCGACTCAAGGAGCAAATGCTACCATCTGGAACATGATTTTGCAGATATTGAAGTCAAGTCAAATGCCCTTGAATTATTAGAAAATTCTCTTAAACGGAAACGTTCAAAATGCATGCTGGCTACCGGCTCCATGACAGACCCCTATATTCCGCTTGAAAATGAACTCGGAAATGTCAGAGAAGCCTTGTCATTGGCCTATCAATATGGTTTCGGATTCACACTGATAACAAAATCAAATCGCGTTTTGAGAGATTTAGACCTGCTGACAGGTATAAATGAAAGAACAAAATGCGTTGTTCAGATGACCTTAACTACCTATGATGAGGAATTGTGCAAAAAACTTGAACCAAACGTCAGTACGACGCGAGAACGCTTTGAAGTGCTAAAGCGGCTACGCAATGCTGGTATCCCGACGGTTGTATGGCTTTGCCCTGTTCTTCCCTTCATCAATGACACTGAAGAAAATATAACAGGTATTTTAGAGTATTGTATCGAGGCAAAGGTTTACGGCATTATTTGCTTTGGTATGGGGATGACGCTCCGTGAGGGAAGCCGGGAATATTTTTACAGTCAATTGGACCGACTGTTTCCGTGTATGAAAGAAAAATATATACAGGAGTACGGCACGCGATATGTACTTACCAGCCCCGATAGTAAAATTCTAATGCAATTGTTTCATCGGGTTTGCGAAAAAAACGGCATTGTGCATGATAACAAGAAGATATTTGAATATCTGAATGCGTTTGAGGAAAAACAAGGCAATGCGCAACTAAGCCTGTACAGTATGCTGAACGCGACTTTCCCGGGTACGGCCTTGCCCACCGGAGGGAAATAAAAACGTCCTGCACGGGCGGCTCTCCCAATCCGGCCGCAGGCAGGCTCGCATTTTCGGCAAGGCGATTTTTTCGCGCGGCCCGGCAGACCGCCGGGGCATGGCGGTCTGCCGGAGAATCGCCGCTTATGCGTACCACATGCGGTCACGCAGGCGTTGCAGGCCCTCATCGCCCACGTAGCGGCGCAGCAGTTTGTCCGGGGCGTTGAGCAGATCCACCACCAACAGGGCGTCCAGAGTGCCGAAGTGCCGGTCTTCATGAAAGGCCGCGATGCGCCCGCCGAGTTGAAGATAGTGTTTGAAGAGAATGGGCAGGGCGCGTCCGCCCTCCATCTGGCGCACCAGGTTGTTCACCTCGGCGTAGTCCAGGCCGCGCGCGAAGGGCAGCTCTTCACGCAGGGCGCGGGGCCGCCGTCCCTCCACCAGGTCCGCCAGTGGGGCGTGCCAGTGGCGCAGGCGCAGATGCCGCCAGAGCAGGTCCACGGATTGGGGCCGGTAGTTGAGGCCTATGCTGGACGGCCCGAAGAGCGTCCGCACGCCGTAGCGCAGGACCAGCTGTCCGATGCCTTTCCAGAGCAGAAGCAGGGGCGCGTAGTCGCGCTGATATTCATTGCTCACAAAGGCCCGGCCCAATTCCAGGGCAGTGCCGCACTGGCGGAAAAATTCCGCTTTGAAGCGGAAAAGCGAGGCCGTGTAGAGCGTGTCTTGCGTGCAGATCCGCGCCTGCTCCGGCCGCACCAGGCGCGTGCGGTAAGCTCCGGCCAGAGCCTGCCTCTTCTCGTCCACCAGCAGAAGATGCTCGTATTGAGCATCGTAGCGGTCCTGATCCCGCTCCCGGCCGCAGCCTTCGCCCAGAGCGCGGAAGGCTTCCTCGCGCCGCCGGGTCAGAACGTCCAGGAGCGGCGGCGATTCGTGTCCCTGCAAAAGATATACGCCGTAGCGCCCGTCGTCCGTCAGTCGGCGGTTGGAGGGCAGGGCGGCCAATGCGGCCATGAATGCCGCCGGGCCCTGGGTCGGAGCCAGGGGCCTGCATCGGGCGGCCCGCGCCGGACGGCCCGCATCCGCCAGAGCTGCATGGCAAAGACGCAGGCATTGACTGCGCTGGGCGTTGTCCAGACCGGCCAGACCGGAGGCGCTGATCGGCAGGCCCACACGCATACCGGCCCGGCTGCGGCGCTGGCCGCAAAGCACGCGGGGCAGCAGCGCGCCGGCCAGCGCATCGTTGCAGTGGGCCGTCGCCAGGAACAGCGGGCTGACGCGGACCTTGAAGCTCAGCGGCAAAAGACGCAAGCCGTCCGGCGCGTGTGACCCGGCGCAACGGCTCAGGCGTCCCAGCAGCGGCAGCCAGGGCTCTTCAGTCAGCCCGCGTCCCGGCCGCCAGCGAGCCACCCGTCCCGCCGGAAACAGGCCCAGGGCTCCACCCCGGCGCAGATGCAGCACGGCTTGGCGCAGCACGGTCGCGTTCCGGTTTTTGTCTCGGCCGGTGAGGTCCAGGGGCAGAAGTATGGGCGCAAGTTGGGGCAAGTCCAACAGGGCGTCGTTGGCGAGAATTTTCAGGTCGGGCCGGACGTCGCCGCACAGGGCGGCCATTATCAGGCCTTCCAGTGCGCCCGAAGGGTGGTTGGCGTAAAGCAGCAGCGGCCCGTGCGGCGGGATGCGCGCCAAATGCTCCGGCGGGCAGTCCACGCGTGTTTCCAGGACTTCCAGGCAGGCTGCGGCGTAGGCCGGGGACGTTGGACGACAGGGGACACGGCGAGCTATTTTTTCCAGGCGGGTCAGGCCTGAGGCCCGCCGCCCCAGGCCGTCGGCCAGGCGTTTCAGAATCTTGTCCAGAGGGTCGCGCCACCCCGGCAGGGGCAGCGTGGCGGCATTGCTTGTCATACTATTCTCCCGCGAATGAAAAGAAAAAGGCCCGGCGGGGATGTCAGTAATTCCCTGCGAGGCCGTGCATGGCGCTGGTTTCAGCCGCAAGCCCCGTTGCCGGACCGCCTTCCCCGTCCTCCAGCATCTGCTGGCATTCGCGGCAGCGCGTGGCGCCGGGAGCGGCCAGCAGGCGAACCAGGGGGATTTCCTCCCCGCAGTCCTCGCAGAGCGGGCGACCGCCGTGGCGCAGAAAGTCCAGCAGGCTTTGCAGGCCGCGAATGCGCTCCGCGCTGTGGGCTGCCCGGCTTTGGGCCAGATGCGCCGTGGCCAGAAGCCCGGCTGCGTCCAGTTCGTCGGCGCAATACTGGACCTGAAAGGCTTCGCGCAGATGCGTCAGGCGCTGCTGTTCCTCGGCCAGTTTTGTTTGGACATCTTTGAGGGTGTGCTCCATGATCCGCCTCCGTCGCGCATGTGGTTTATGGATGATCCACATCTATCCGAGCTCTTTGGCGGAACGGTGACGGTCAGGTGAATTCGCGCGGACATGAAAAAGCCCCCGTGCCGATGGCGCGGGGGCTTTTTCAGTTCAGGGAAGGGCGGTTCAGTTTCCGCACATTTCAAGGAAATAGCGGTGCAACCGCGTATCGGGAGTCAGCTCGGGATGGAAGGAGGTAGCCAGCACATTGTCCTGGCGCACGGCCACGGCCTGGCCGTTGACCTGGGCCAGCACACGCGCCCGCAGGCCCACGCCGGTCAGCACGGGGGCGCGGATGAACACCGCCGGAATGGGCGGTTGCCCCAGCTCCGGAATGTCCAGCTCGGTTTCAAAGCTGTCCACCTGGCGGCCGAAGGCGTTGCGGCGCACAACAGCGTCAAGCACGCCCAAGCGGGGCTGGTCGGAGTTTTCGATCTCGCGGCAGAGCAGGATCAGACCCGCGCAGCTGCCGTAGACCGGCATGCCGTTTTCAATGCGCTGCCGCAAGGGGTCGAGCATACCCCATTCCACCAGCAGCTTGCCCATGGTGGTGCTCTCGCCGCCGGGGATGATCATAGCGTCGATGCCGTCCATGTCCTTGAGCTGGCGCACTTCGCGCGTCTCGGCTCCCAGGCGGGCCACCGAGGCCGCATGCTCGCGGAAGGCCCCTTGCAGAGCCAGAACGCCCACGCAGGGTTTGCCCATCTTACCAGCCCCGTTCCTGCATGCGCTCTGCATCCGGAATGGAGGAAATCTCGATGCCCACCATGGGTTCGCCCAGGTCGCGGGAGATTTCGGCCAGCACGGCGTAATCCTTGTAGTTGGTCACGGCCTGCACGATGGCCTTGGCGCGCTTGGCCGGGTCGCCGGACTTGAAGATGCCCGAGCCCACGAACACGCCGTCGCAGCCCAGGTGCATCATCAGGGCCGCGTCGGCCGGGGTGGCGATGCCGCCGGCCGCGAAGTTGACCACCGGCAGGCGGCCTTCCTTGCGCACGATTAGGCAGATTTCCAGGGGCGCGCCGCATTCCTTGGCGAAGTTGGGCACTTCGGCGTCGGGCAGGGCGCAGAGCATGCGGATTTCGTCCATGACCTGGCGGCAGTGGCGCACGGCTTCCACCACGTTACCGGTGCCGGGCTCGCCCTTGGTGCGGATCATGGCCGCGCCTTCGGCGATGCGGCGCAGGGCTTCGCCCAGGTTGCGGCAGCCGCAGACAAAGGGCACGGTAAAGTCGCGCTTGTCGATATGGTAACGGTCGTCGGCGGGAGTCAGCACTTCACTTTCGTCAATGTAGTCCACGCCCAGGGCTTCCAGAATGCGGGCTTCCACAAAGTGGCCGATGCGCGCCTTGGCCATGACCGGAATGCTGGCCACTTCCATGATCTTTTTGACGATAGTGGGGTCGGCCATGCGGGCCACGCCGCCGGCGGCGCGGATGTCGGCCGGCACGCGCTCCAGGGCCATGACGGCGCAGGCGCCCGCTTCCTCGGCGATTTTCGCCTGTTCCGGGGTGGTGACGTCCATGATGACGCCGCCCTTGAGCATTTCGGCAAGGCCGGTCTTGAGGCGGATGGTGCCCTGTTCCATAGCTGTACTCCTTCTATGCCGGGCGTGGGACCCGGCTGGTGATTTGGCTGGCGCCGCGCGTGCCCGCGGCGGTGCTGGCGTGTATATATGCGATATTCCTCCAGCTGACAATAGATGCCGAGAGCGCCGCCGCGCCGGGCCGCCAAGCATTGGCGGGCTTTCGCGGGCCGTGCCGGAGAGCGCGTTCCCGCTTGCGCTCGGGCCCGGCAACGGCTATGCTGATCAACTTCGAAGGAAAAAAGTATGAATGTGACCTTGTGCCTCAGATTGCCGTTTCTGCGTGGGCCGTTGCCCCGTGGGCTGGACCGGAGCGCTTCCGGCCCGGACGGTATTGATACTGCCGATGCGCCGCTCTGGCCCGGGGCCCTGCGCCTCTGGCCGGGCCTGCCGGACGATCCCGGTTTTCCGGCCGAGGGCTGGTACCGTCCCGCGAACTATCCTTTCAACGAGCGCGAGGCCGTGGCCTGCCTGGCGGATCTGCGCCGGATGGACGTGGCGGCCCTTTCCGGCCTGCCTGTGGGCGCGACTGCCGCGGGCAACGCCCGCACCGCGCGCCAAATGGCCGAAATGGCCGTGGTGGAGGGCCTGGACGGGCTTGCCGGAACGGACAGCCCGGACGCCGCGAAGAGGGCGGCCCTTCATGCGGCGGAAGCCGTCCGCCGGGAGCGGCTGGAACGTGAACAGGCCCAGAAGACCCTGCTCTGGCTCTGGCTGCAGGAGGAACGGCTGGCCGAACTGGATGAACTGGCCCGGCGCTACGCGACAAACGCGGGCGGCCTGACCGCCGCTCTGGGCGTGGAAGAGGACGAAGGCCCGCGCGGCCTGCCTTTTCTCGGCGCTCCCATCGCTCTGGACCCGGCCCTGGTGCCGCCCTGGCGGCTGGCGGCGGCCAATGCCGCGTATTTTCTGCCCGAGGACACGGCCCTGGCCGTGGAAGGCCCCATGCGCGAAGACCTGCTGGAGCGGCTTGAGTTCAGCCCCGCGCCGCGGCGGGCGGAGCTGCTGGGCTGCCCCGCGGAGCGGGCCGGGGAGATTGTGGAAGCCCGCGCGCCGCTCTGGCGCGCGCTGGGGCATTCGCGCCCGGCCAGGGCGGACGGCCCGCTGGTTGAGGAACGCCTCTGGCTGACCTGGTGGCGGGCATGAGCGGCGCGCTTTTCTCCCACGGTCTGGGCGGCGTGATTTTCGATTGCGACGGCGTGATGATCAACTCCCGCGCGGCCAATGACGAATTCTACAATCGTGTGCTGGCCTATTTCGGCCTGCCGCCCATGACGCCGGAGCAGGAGGCCTATTCCTTCATGGCGACGGCGGGCCAGGCCCTGCGGTACATCCTGCCGAAGCGTCTGCACGGCGAGATCGACCGCGTGACCAGGGACGAGATCAATTACCAGCGCGACATCCTGCCCCTGTTGCGCCTCATGCCCGGTTTCCGCGAGTTCGCGGACGAACTGCACGACAAGGGCGTGCGCATGGCCATCGCCACCAACCGCACGGACCAGGGCGTTCAAAGGGTTCTGGACTTTTTCTCCTTGCCCTCCTATTTTGATCCTGTGGTGACGGCGAGCAATGCCGCGCCCAAGCCGTCGCCCGAAGGCGCATTGCGCATTTGTTCGGCCTGGGGAATGAACCCCCGTGATGCCCTCTTTGTGGGCGACAGCGCCCATGACAAGGAAGCCGCCGAGGCGGCCGGCGTGACTTTCGCGGCTTTCAACGGCGGCGGCCTGCAGGGCCGGATCACCGCGCCTGATTTCGCCGTGTTGCGCGACGCGCTGGCCCCGGCCCTGGCAGCGCGCTGATACATTCACGTTTCTATAAAGGGTATGTCGGAGAACGCATGATTGTGCTTGCCAATACATTGAGCGCCATAGCCCTGGTGCTGGGTTCGCTCCTGAACATCTATTTCTGGATTGTGATCATCGCCGCCGTGCTGACCTGGGTGCGGCCCGATCCTTACAATCCCATTGTGCGGACCCTGGGGCTCCTTACCGAGCCGGTTTTTTATCGGGTGCGCAAATGGCTGCCCTTCACCTATACGAGCGGCCTGGATTTCTCGCCGGTGGTGGTGTTGCTGGCTATCGAGCTGATCAACCGCATTGTGATCGCCTCGTTGGCCCAGTATGCCCTTGCCCTGCATTAGAGCGTGTTGACACTATGTCCTTTTGCCCGCTCGCTGCGTTAGATTTCACCTGCTTTTTCGGTCGAGTACCAAAAGAGTACACTCCCTCAAAGCAGATTTATCTTCCTTGCGAGCGAACAAAAATTCTATAGTGTCAACGGGGCCTGGAGTCGTTCACGCATGAAATGCGTCAGCCGCTCTAAAAACAGCCACCGGGCCGAACGCACCGATACGGGCTTTTTGCGCGGATTGTCCGTGCTGAAACATCTAACACTGGAGATTTCTTATGGATCAGCATGAAATTGACCTGCTGGAAAAGTATGCGCCCACTGATCCGGAGCTGAAATCCCTTTGGGAAGACCACGTGCTCTACGAAAAACAGGTGGGAAAGCTGGAAGGCAAGGCCTTCCGCACGCCTACCGAAGAGCAGACCCTCAAGCAGCTCAAGAAGCAGAAGCTGGAGGGCAAGACCAAAATGATGGACATCCTGGATCGTCTGAAAAAAGAAAGCAAATAAGCGGTTGAGGTGCCGGTCATGGAATGCACAGGTGCGCAGATTCTCCTTGAATCCCTGAAGCGTGAAGGCGTGGACGTGCTGTTCGGCTATCCGGGCGGCGCGGTAATCGATATTTATGACGAACTGCCGCGACATCCCGAGATCCGCCATGTGCTGGTCCGCCATGAGCAGGGAGCTGTGCACGCGGCTGACGGCTATGCCCGCGCCTCCGGCAAGGTGGGCGCCTGCCTGGTGACTTCCGGACCGGGCGCCACCAACACGGTGACGGGCATAGCCACAGCCAACAGCGATTCCATTCCTCTGGTGGTGATCACGGGCCAGGTGCCCACCAAGCTGATCGGCAACGACGCCTTTCAGGAAGTGGATATTGTGGGCATTACCCGCTCGTGCACCAAGCACAACTTCCTGGTCAAGGATGTGAGCAAGCTGGCCCTGACCATCCGCCAGGCCTTTTATCTGGCCCGCTCGGGCCGCCCCGGCCCGGTGCTGGTGGACCTGCCCAAGGACGTGGTCCAGGCCAGGGCGGAATTCGTCTGGCCGGAAGACATCTACATGCGCAGCTACAACCCCACCTACAAGCCCAATCTCAACCAGTTGCGGCGCACGGTGGAGGAGCTGGCCCAGGCCAGGCGGCCGGTGCTCCTGGCGGGCGGCGGCGTGATCATGGCCGATGCCGCCGAAGAACTGACCGCGCTGGCGCACAAGCTGCAAATCCCCGTGGCCTGCACGCTTATGGGCCTGGGCGGCTTTCCGGCCACGGACCCGCTGTCGCTGGGCATGGTGGGCATGCACGGCACCTACGCCGCCAACCTGGCCATCAACAACGCGGACCTGCTGGTCTGCGTGGGCGCGCGCTTCGACGACCGCGTGACCGGCAAGCTGACGGCCTTCGCCTCCAAGGCGCGCATCGTGCATATCGACATCGACCCCACCTCCATCCGTAAAAACGTGGAAGTGGACGTGCCGGTGGTGGGCGATTGCCGACAGGCTCTGTCCGGCATCATGGAAATCTGTGAGGCCAAGCTGGCGGACAAGGACTGGGCCGGCGAGCATGCCGAGTGGATTCGCGCCGTGTCCGAGTGGAAGGAAAGCAAGCCCCTTTCCTACCAGCAAAACGGCAACATCAAGCCCCAGCAGGTGGTGGAAGCCCTGCGTCATCTCACCCGCGGGGACGCCATCATCGCCACGGAAGTGGGGCAGCACCAGATGTGGGCCGCCCAATTCTATTCTTTCACCAAGCCGCGCACCTTGCTGACCAGCGGCGGCCTGGGCACCATGGGCTTCGGTTTTCCGGCGGCCATCGGCGCGCAGTTCGCTTTTCCGGACAAGCTGGTCATCGCCGTGGCCGGCGACGGCTCGCTGCAGATGAATATTCAGGAGCTGGCCACGGCCGTGGCCTACAAGCTGCCGGTCAAGGTGGTCATTCTGAACAACCGCCATCTCGGCATGGTGCGCCAGTGGCAGGAGCTTTTTTACAACCATAACTACAGCTCCACCAACATGGAGGCCCAGCCCGACTTTGTGAAGCTGGCCGAAGCCTACGGCGCCGAGGGCTACCGCATTGAAAAGCCCGAGGACCTTCTGCCCGAGCTGGAAAAGGCCCTGGCCTCTCCTAACCCCGCTTTTATCGACGTGGTGGTGGAGCGCGAGGAAAACGTCTATCCCATTGTGCCCGCCGGCGCGGCGCTGGATGAAATGCTGCTGGTGTAGGGCATTTCATACGACATGAAATGCCCGCAAGGATTTGTGGACAAATCCTTGCCGCCCAAACAGGCGCGGGCGGGCGTTGCCCGCCGTACAGCGGCTGTTTGAAGCGTTAATTGCTCTATGGAGAGTTGGCTATGCAACGACACGTGCTTTCCGTGCTGGTGGAAAACGAACCCGGCGTGCTTTCCCGCGTGGTGGGCCTGTTCAGCGGGCGCGGCTTCAACATTGATTCGCTCAACGTGGCTCCTGCCCTTGAGGAAGGCGTCTCGCACATGACCATCACGACCTATGGCGACAGTATGATTTTGGAGCAGATCATGAAACAGCTGCACAAAATCGTGTCCGTCATCAAGGTAGATCGGAAGAGCGTCGTGTAGGGAAAGAGTGTAGATCTCGGTGGTCGC
>OMGI01001928.1_pt1 | contig 10896 bp, 8 predicted proteins | sample 1645801 | NCBI WGS metagenome assembly OMGI01 (sample SAMN05578584, study PRJEB25193) | human gut metagenome | biome: Human Microbiome; feature: human-associated habitat; material: feces | host: Homo sapiens | place: USA:Birmingham
ACCACCGAGATCTACACTCTTTCCCTACACGACGCTCTTCCGATCTTGATTGATAACGGGTTCGGTTCCCGTCAGCGCCTACTCTTCAGATTAAAATTTCGGGCTGCCCTCGGAAGGCCATTCAATAATCTGTTTCATACAGGCTTACACCAACACCTGCTCTCTGGAATGATACAAAATTATTTACTCTTCTTCCTCATCGGTTTTGTTATTTTATACTTTACCACAGGAAATCGTTGCTGTCAATCATTTTTTAGAAAAGTATCCGCTGGTTTCTGAAAACTCAATGCCAGGGAAAGAGGATCTATGAAACCATTCTTCGCTAATATAGAAGGATCATATTTCCACAGCTGCACTTCTGCCTGTGTTTCTGCATTCAGAAGTTCTTTACTTCCCGATAGATGAAATGTTTTTTTATTCACTGCATAGCACGGAACTTCTTCTTCCGCGTCTTTTCCGATATGGATAAGTGCCGAATTGCCCGAAAGGAAACGCTCTGAAATATCTGTTCCCTCTTCCAGTTCCTTTTTACTTATAAATACAGTTTCTGCTACAGGAGTACTCAAAGCATCTTCCAGCTGCTGCAGGATCACATTTCGTTCTTCTGTTCCTTTCAGATATTTCTGCACACCGGTTTTGCCGGTTTCAAACAAACCAGTCTCCTCCAGCTGGCGAAACGCACGCGTTACAGTCATCGCTGAACAGCCAAGTATTTTTACCATATCATTCATGTAAAGACAATTTTCCTGCTGATAATACCAGTAGAAGAGCAGTAGCTGTGTAAAGGGCTGAAACGTATCCGAAGTCTTGATTTCCTTTATATATTTTTCCTGAAGATATATTCCCATAAACGGCAGATAAAGCTGGATTCCTACTACAATAAAAGGAAGATGTGCATGAATAAAAGCATCTCTGTGATAACAATCCATCTTATCAAAAACAAACACAACCGGCAGTGATTCCTCCATCTGAATTCGCCGGATCTGCTTTTTAAGCGAACCAATCTGATTCAGCTTTTTCTTCGGACTGAGAAAAATACAGCGAATATCATCAAGCTCCGCAAGTCGCATATCGTAGCGCTCTGTAATATAAAACGGCAGTTCCAGTTCACCTTTCCAGTGGTGAAACTGCACCGATATTCCCAGTATTTTTTCTATATAGCTTTTTATTTGTTCATTCATTTTCTTATTAGTGAAGTCTCCTTTATATCCTTTAAAGTCAATATATAACATTATTTTTCATTTTTATCATATATTATGTTATAACATAATTATTATGTTAAATAAAGTATTTTCAGTAATCTTCTAAACTTTCAATAAAAAAACGTTTAGAATTACATCAAAGGATGATAAGACCAAAAAATCCCCGGGGCTCTGCTTCTCCCCAGGGAAATACGTTTTAAAATCAGTTCTTAAAGCTATGGATTGGTGCCGGAATACGTCCGCCACGTTCTACAAATGCATCACAGGAGAACTGATTCACTGGCATGATCGGTGCATATCCCAGCAGTCCGCCAAACTCTACTGTCTCGCCTACTCCCTTACCAATTACAGGAATCAGTCTGACAGCTGTTGTCTTCTGATTGATCATACCGATTGCAGATTCATCTGCAATAATTCCTGCAATAGTAGATGCTTTTGTGTCACCCGGTATAGCAATCATGTCAAGCCCTACAGAGCAGACACAAGTCATAGCTTCCAGTTTTTCCAGTGTCAGCGCACCAAGATTTACCGAATCAATCATTCCCTGGTCTTCACTGACCGGAATAAATGCACCGCTTAAACCTCCAACTGCCTGTGCCGCCATAACACCGCCTTTTTTAACCTGATCGTTCAAAAGCGCAAGTGCTGCAGTTGTTCCTGGTGCTCCTACTCTTTCAAGCCCGATTTCTTCAAGGATCTCTGCTACGCTGTCGCCAATTGCCGGTGTCGGTGCAAGAGAGAGATCAACAATTCCAAACGGTACACCCAGGCGTTTAGATGCTTCCTGTGCTACCAGCTGACCTACACGGGTAACTTTAAATGCAGTACGTTTAATCATTTCGCATAAAGTCTGGAAATCAGCACCACGTACGGATTCCAAAGCTGTTTTTACAACTCCCGGACCACTTACGCCTACATTAATGATGCAGTCAGCTTCTGTAACTCCATGGAAAGCACCAGCCATAAACGGGTTATCATCTGGCGCATTACAGAACACAACAAGTTTCGCACATCCAAGGGAATCCTGTTCTTTGGATGCCTCTGCAGTTTCCAGGACAATCTCACCCATCAGTTTCACCGCATCCATATTAATACCTGTCTTGGTAGAACCAACATTTACAGAGCTGCAGACACGTTCTGTTACTGCCAGAGCCTGTGGAATGGAACGGATCAAAAGTTCTTCTGCCGGAGTCATCCCCTTGCTGACAAGGGCTGAATAACCTCCAATAAAATTTACACCAATAGTCTTTGCTGCCTTATCCAAAGTCTTTGCAACAGAGACAAAATCTTCTGTAGAATGGCATGCAACTCCACCAACCAGTGCAATTGGTGTGACAGAAACTCGTTTATTTACAACCGGAATACCAAATTCTGCTGCAATCTTATCACCTGTAGCAACCAGATCTTTTGCTTTTGTTGTAATCTTATTGTAGATTTTTTCATTCATAGTATCCAGGTCGCTGTCAATGCAGTCCAGAAGGCTGATTCCCATGGTAATGGTACGCACATCCAGATTTTCCTGCTCAATCATTTTGTTTGTCTCATTAACTTCAAAAATATTAATCATGTCAACTCTCCTTTTCGGTAAGATACGATTAAATACGATGCATTACATTGAAGATATCTTCGTGCTGACAGCGGATCACTACGCCGATCTTATCGCCGATTTCAGAAAGTTCTTTAGAGAGAGCCGCGGCATCTTTGTCAGATTTACTGGTATCTGCAACCATCATCATGTTAAAATACCCCTGTACGATAGTCTGGGAAATATCCAGAATGTTTACATTGTTGTCTGCAAGATATGTACATACTTTTGCAATAATTCCTACGGTGTCATTTCCTACTACTGTAATGATTGTTTTTTTCATGACTTTTTTCCTTTCTGTTATACGGTAACTACATCCGAAACAAAGTCCCGTTTCGCCACCTGAATTCTGAAATCTTTTGATTTGTAAGGGTTGTCTCCCAGTGTTACCTCTGAACAAACAGTTTCATAAGCCAGTTCTTCATAGTTGTTTTCTCTGCTTAGATGTCCCAGAAAAATTGCTTTCAGATTATCATGTAGCAGCCTACACAACAATCTGCCTGCATTTTCATTGGACAAATGCCCTCTGTCTCCCAGAATACGCTGTTTCAGATAATATGGATATTTACCCACCTGCAACATACGAATATCATGATTTGCTTCCAGAAGAAGCGCATCCAGTCCCTGCAGATTCTCAATAATATAATCATTATATTTTCCAAGATCCGTCGCAATTCCCACAGAATGTCCCTCATGTTCCAACCGATAACCAACCGGCTGAGCCGCATCATGTGGAATCGTAAATGGGTTTACCTTCAGATCATTGATCATAAATGGTTCGTCTTCCTGAATTTCATGAAAAATCCCCTCAGGAATCTTTCCAAGTGCATTGGTACGCACCATGGCATCTACGGTTCCAGCGGTAGCATAGATTGGAATGCCGTATTTTCTTGAGATCACGCCAAGCCCTTTAATATGATCCGAATGTTCATGTGTGATCAAAATGCCATCAAGGTCACGTCCGGTAAGCTCCAGACTATTCAAGCCAGTTTCCATTTTCTTACCGCTGATCCCGATATCTACCAGTACATGTGTATTGTCAGATCCTACATAAATACAGTTTCCGCTGCTGCCACTGGCAATACTGCAAAATCTCATAATAATTTAATCCCCTCTTCTATCTGTTTCCAGGTTGTCTTCAGATCTCCATTATTTATAATAACATAATCCGAATGTTTCCTGAAAAATTCTTCAGAGCCCTGTCGGGCGATGATACTCTCAGCTTTTTCTCTTGTATAGCCACGGCTGTCCATCAAACGCTGAATACGGATTTCTGCATCCGTATGAATATACCAGACATTGTTACAAAATTCCTCATAATGTTCTTCCAGAAGAAGTGCTGCCTCTATCACAAGCAATCTGCAACCTGCCTGTCTCTGTTTTCGGATTTCCTCTAAAATATATGTTTTGACAGCAGGATGAATAACAGCATCAAGACTTTGACGCATTAACTCATTACCAAATACTACATCAGAAACCTGCTTTCGGTCAATAGTTTTATCGTTTTTTATTATTTGTCTGCCAAATAATGCAATTACATGCTCATAGCAGAGTCCACCTGGTTCCATAACCAGATGTCCAATCTTATCTGCCTGAATCACATACGCATCATATTTCTGACTTAAGTAATCCAGAATCGTACTTTTGCCGGCGCCCACACCGCCGGTAATTCCTATGATTTTCATTTGTTACGCCTCATTATTTTGCTTCATACCAGCTGTTTCCTTCATGCATATCGACATCCAGTTCTACAGAAAGATGTACAGCTCCCTTCATTTCCTCTTCAAGGATGCGGGATACTGTTTCCACTTCCTCCTTCTTTGTTTCGATCAGAAGCTCATCATGCACCTGAAGAACCAGTCTGGACTGCAGCCCTTCTTCTTTTAGACGCTGATATACCCGATTCATCGCGATTTTGATAATATCAGCGGCTGTGCCCTGAATCGGCGAATTCATCGCCACACGCTCTCCAAAAGATCTCTGCATAAAGTTACCGGATTTCAGTTCCGGAATCGGTCTGCGGCGTCCAAGCATTGTAGAAACATACCCTTTTTCTTTTCCATCCGCTACAAGTCCATCAAGAAATCCTTTGATCTTTGGATAAGTTTCAAAATATTTTTCGATATATTCAGCAGCTTCTTTTCGTGTGATACTCAGATCCTGACTCAGGCCAAAAGAGCTGATGCCATACACGATTCCGAAGTTAACTGCTTTGGCATTTCTTCGCTGCAGATCTGTAACCTCATCAAACGGTACATGAAATACTTGTGATGCAGTCAGTCTGTGGATATCTTCCGCCTCTCTGTATGCCTGAATCAGTTTCTCATCGCCTGACATATGTGCCAACACACGAAGTTCGATCTGTGAATAATCTGCATCCAGAAATACATACCCATCTTCCGGCACAAAAACTTTGCGGATCAGACGTCCAAGCTCCATACGCACTGGAATATTCTGCAGGTTCGGTTCTGTGCTGCTGATACGCCCGGTCGCTGTAATTGTCTGATTAAAAGTAGAATGAATTCTGCCATCCGCTTCAATCACTGCACTTAGACCATCTGCATAAGTAGATTTCAGCTTGGTAAGCTGTCTGTATTCCAGAATATCATTAACGATTGGCTGCTCTGGCGCAAGTTTTTCCAAAATATCAGCAGCTGTAGAATAGCCCGTCTTTGTTTTTCTTCCACCAGGGATACCCATTTTTTCAAAAAGAATCACGCCAAGTTGTTTAGGAGAATTGATATTAAACTCTTCTCCAGCCTGTTCATAGATCAGCTTTTCAAGTTCTGCGATACGAACTTGGAGTTTCTCTCCATAAGATTTAAGTTCCTCGCCTTTGACACGAATCCCCCATTTTTCCATAGAATCCAGTGTAAAGATTAATGGAAGTTCAATTTCTCTGTAAACATTCCACATTTCTGTTTCTTTTAAGGCATTTTCAATCGGTTCTCTGGTTGCATATGCCGTATAAGCCAAATGACACGCATAAGACATCAATCCATCAGAGGATTTTTCCCAGGCTGCCTTTAGAGAATCTTTGCCGAGCAGATCCGTTCGCGTCGGAAGTAAGACTCCATCAAGATATTCTCTTGCAATATCGTCAAATGTATAAGAAGATTTTAATGGATTCAGAAGATATACTGCCACACCTGTATCAAATACATGGCCTGCATCCTCGAGTCCAACGTGTTTCAACATAGATTTTACATCTATGGAACAGAGAATTGTACTGTCAGCGATTTCCTTCAATGCTGCACAAATATAATCACCGGTAAGCAATCCCTCAATCGGAACATAATAAATTTCTCCTTTGGTAAGAGCTATTCCAAGACCATATACGCCTTCTTTATCAGAAAGCAATGCCACACCGATATAATTTTTCTCAGCAGCTTTCTTAAACAGTGCTTCTGCGCCTCCAAGATCACTGCAGGTAAAAAAATTCTGCTCAATCGTGTTCTCCGGTACAGCTGAAGTATCAAATCTTCCAAGAAGATTTTTAAATTCCAGCTGTTTACAGAGCTGATACGCTTCCGGAGTATAAAGATTCCCAAGTCTCGCCTCTTCATATACATATTCCAGCGGACTTTCTGTATTGATCGTAGCAAGTGCCTTGCTAAGTTCTGCAAGATCATAATGCTCTCTCAACGATTCCCGGGCTTTATTTGGTTTTATTTCTTCCAGATGTACATAGGCATTTTCAATTGTTCCAAACTCAACGATCATTTTGGTTGCCGTCTTTTCACCAACGCCTGGAATTCCCGGAATATTATCTGCCGAATCTCCCATCAAAGCCTTTAATTCTATAATCTGTGGCGGTGTTACCTGATATTTTTCAAGGACTTCTGCTGCATGAAAATTTTCGATAGTTGTCTTTCCTCTTGAGGTTTTTGGCAGACGAATCATAACTTTTTCTGTTGCCAGCTGAAGAAGATCTCTATCACCTGACAGGATTGTAACATCCATTCCTTCTTTTTCACTTCTGACAGCCAGAGTTCCCAAAAGGTCATCTGCCTCATATCCTGCTTTTGAAACAATTTTTATTCCCATTGCCGTAAGCATTTCCTTCATCAACGGAACCTGCTCTCTAAGTTCCTCCGGCATTGGTTTACGTGTTCCCTTATATGCTTCGTACATCTTATGGCGGAAGGTAGGCTCATGAAGATCAAAAGCAACTGTCAGATACTGCGGTTTCTCCTCCTCCAGGATACGAAAAAGGATATTTAAAAAGCCATAAACCGCACCTGTATGTTTTCCCTCTGCATTGGTCAGATCCGGAAGTCCATAAAAAGCGCGGTTCAGAATACTGTGTCCGTCTATCAATAATATCTTTTCACTCAAAATAATATCCTCCTGTATCATGTTATAAAAAGTGCGTTACTTCCATTACAAGAAATACAACAAATGATGCAGCCGCGATCACTACTGCCATAAAAAAAATCACAGACAAAAAATGCAGCCATCTTTTCTGGCGGATATATCTGCGTGATCGACGGATATCCTGTTCCAGAAGTTCCCGAAAATCAAGGACCGTACCATCTTCCTTCTCATCCAGCTGCTGAATTGCCTCATGAACGATAAAATATGTCTCCAACTCATCATAACAGGAAGAACAATGCTCTATATGATCCAGAAATTCTTCCAGTTCGTCTGTGGACAATGTATGCTTGATATATCTGGCAACCAGTGTTTCTGCCTGTCTGCAGTCAATACCTGACAACGTTCTTCCTCCTTTTTTCAATATCATATTACTGAAAAGATTATAATTTCACTGTTTTGTAGTATAACACAAAAAGAGACGTTTCACAATGAGAAACGTCTCTTTCGTACAGCTGCTGTTCATAGTAATTCACATGGCAATATTATATCTTATCGGTTTCCTCTTCGGAAGTTTTCAAAGTATCTTCTACCACTGGTGTAGGAGTTTCGAGAATCTTCATAAATTCTTCTCCGGTAATCGTCTCATGCTCATACAGATACTGCGCAAGTTCATGGAGTTTGCCCATATTATCCTGAAGAATCTTCAGCGCTTTTTCATGCTGTTTGCGAACAAGTTCCACAACTTTTTTATCCAGCATTGTCTGTGTTTCAAAAGAGCATGTCAGGCTGGAATCACCACCCAGATATTGATTGCTGACACTTTCCATCGCAACCATATCAAAATCATCACTCATGCCATAACGCGAGATCATGGCTCTGGCAATCTTTGTTGCCTGCTCAATGTCATTGGAAGCACCTGTTGTGATCGAATGAAAAATCAGTTCCTCTGCAGCACGACCGCCCGTAAATGTTGCTATCTTATTTTCCAGTTCTTCTTTACTCATCAGATAATGTTCTCCATCATCTACCTGCATCGTATATCCAAGAGCACCGGAAGTACGTGGTATAATCGTAATTTTGTGTACCGGTGCAGATTCTGTCTGTTTAGCTGCTACCAAAGCGTGTCCGATTTCATGATAAGATACGATCAGTTTTTCTTTATTAGAAAGAACACGGTTTTTCTTTTGATATCCGGCAATTACAACTTCAATACTTTCTTCAAAATCTGCCTGTGTGGCAAATTTACGTCCATCACGTACTGCACGAAGCGCCGCTTCATTGACAATATTGGCAAGTTCAGCTCCGGAAGCGCCGGCAGCAGCCTTCGCTATATCATCAAAACGAACGGTATCTGCAATCTTGATTTTCTTTGCATGTACCTTCAAAATCTCCTCACGGCCCTGAAGATCCGGAAGTTCTACCGGAATTCGTCTGTCAAAACGTCCCGGACGAAGAAGTGCAGGGTCAAGAGAATCCGGACGGTTTGTTGCCGCAAGAATTACCACGCCTTTGGATCCATCAAAGCCATCCATTTCTGTAAGGAGCTGATTCAAAGTCTGTTCACGTTCATCATTGCCACCTGTAAATCCAGCTCCATCACGTTTCTTACCAATTGTATCAATCTCATCAATAAATACAATACATGGTGCTTTTTCATTTGCCTGTTTAAAAAGATCACGTACTTTGGCCGCGCCCATACCAACAAACATTTCTACAAACTCAGATCCCGAAATAGAGAAAAACGGAACTTCAGCTTCACCTGCAACTGCCTTGGCAAGAAGAGTCTTACCTGTTCCAGGAGGACCCACAAGCAGTGCACCCTTTGGCATAGACGCCCCAATTTCTGTATACTTCTGCGGATTATGCAAATAATCAACGATCTCCGTCAGAAGATCTTTTGCCTCATCTTCACCTGCAACATCAGAAAATTTAATTCCTGTAGAAGATTTCACGTATACCTTGGCATTACTTTTGCCAAAAGACATTGCACCACCAGGGCCGCCACCCATAGATGACATCATCTTCTTACTCAGCCAGCGACCAATAAAAATAAAGATCACGATTGGTACTACATAGCTGAGAAGCAGTGTCACCAGTATAGAAGGACTTTCCGGAAGAACTTCATCCATTGTTACCCCTGCATCCAACAGGCGATTAACCAGATCAGAGTCATCCATCTTGACAGTTTTACACAGAACCATATTCCCGGAATTACTGTCTTTCATCTCATAATATATATAATTTTCTTCTACTGTAGCCTTTGTTACATTCCCATCTTCAACATTTTCAATAAACGTAGAATAGTCCGTCTTCTGCACGCTTCTTTCCTGTACGGCCGGAACAACCAGCATATTCAGAAGAACGATGATAACACCTGCAATGATATAATATACATACATAGGTATTTTCTCTGGTTTTTTGTTCCCAAACTTCATTTATCTTTTGTCCTCCAAATCTTCGAAAGTCCCGGTATTTAGTATCTCCGGATTCTTTCAAAATCATTTATGTCATGTACCATATCATTTTTCTTTCCAAGATTCAATGTCCATTCTATGAAATTTTATAAACTTTTCATAAAAAAGCTACAATGTTGATAATCAAAAAAGCTCTCTGATTATCAGAGAGCCTGAGTTAAGTGCCGCTGGCCGGACTCGAACCGGCACGGTTTCCCGCTTGATTTTGAGTCAAGTGCGTCTGCCAATTCCGCCACAGCGGCAAATGAACCGAAAAATATAATATCATAATTCTCAGTCCATTGCAAGCATTTTAGATAGAAATACAAATATTTTTATTTGTTTTTATTTGTAAAGTCTGTCTTCATCTTCAAGTATTTTTTCATAAATCGGGAAACAGTCAAATGTCGCAAAATAATCTCTTGGAGTTTCCGCACGACGGATCATATCAAAAGTTCCATCCTCATGAAGAAGAATTTCTGCAGATTTCAGTTTGCCATTGTAGTTATATCCCATGGCAAATCCATGTGCACCTGTATCATGGATAACAAGAAGATCTCCCATATCAATCTTTGGAAGATAACGGTCAATTGCAAATTTATCATTATTCTCACAAAGAGAACCTGTAATATCATAAAGACGATCACATGGCTGATCTTCCTTGCCCATAACTGTAATATGATGATAAGCGCCATACATTGCCGGACGCATAAGGTTTACTGCACATGCATCTACACCGATGTATTCTTTGTGTGTATGTTTCTCATGAATTGCTTTTGTAACAAGGCACCCATAAGGTCCCATCATGAAACGCCCAAGTTCCGTATAGATAGCAACATCTCCCATTCCTGCCGGAACAAGAACCTCTTCGTATACTTTACGAACGCCCTCTCCAATCACACGAATGTCATTCGGTGTCTGGTCCGGTCTGTATGGAATACCGATTCCACCGGAAAGGTTAATAAATCCGATATGTGCTCCTGTTTCTTTCTGAAGCTTTACTGCAAGTTCAAACATGACTTTGGCGAGCATCGGATAATATTCATTCGTTACTGTATTGCTGGCAAGAAATGCATGAATACCGAAATTCTCTGCTCCTTTTGCTTTCAGAGTGCGAAATGCTTCAAAAATCTGCTCCGTTGTCATTCCATATTTAGCATCTCCAGGGTTATCCATAATATCATTGCTGATTTTAAAGACTCCGCCTGGATTATAACGGCAACTGATCGTCTTCGGAATATATCCGACCGCTTTTTCAACTGCTTTAATATGGGTAATATCATCCAGATTGATAATGCCAAGATCGGAAGAGCACACGTCTGAACTCCAGTCACCCGTC
>OMGI01001932.1_pt1 | contig 10879 bp, 7 predicted proteins | sample 1645801 | NCBI WGS metagenome assembly OMGI01 (sample SAMN05578584, study PRJEB25193) | human gut metagenome | biome: Human Microbiome; feature: human-associated habitat; material: feces | host: Homo sapiens | place: USA:Birmingham
AGGCTGTGCGAACGGACAAGAACTGAGTCCGGTTTTTCGTACAGCTCTTTTTGTAGAATAGTAAGTGTGAAACTATAACTTTGGAGGTTGCTGAAATGGCTGAGAATAACACAAGCAATATCGGCTTTGAAAAACAAATCTGGGACGCGGCTTGCGTCCTGCGCGGAAACATCGACGCATCCGAATACAAGTCCGTCGTTCTCGGATTGATTTTCTTGAAATACATTTCTGATCGCTTCGAGGCAAAGTACAAGGAACTGGTTGAAGAAGGCGATGGATTTGAAGAGGATCAGGACGAATACACTGCCGAAAACATCTTCTTTGTCCCTGAGAATGCACGATGGAGCGCGATTGCTGCTGCCGCTCACACGCCGGAAATTGGCACGGTGATTGACGATGCAATGCGCAGTATTGAGAAAGAAAACAAGCGTCTCAAAGATATTCTTCCTAAGAACTTCGCCCGTCCAGAGCTGGACAAGCGGCGTCTTGGTGAAGTGGTTGATCTCTTCACCAATATTCAGATGATCGAGCATGGAAACAGCAAGGACATTCTCGGTCGCACATACGAATATTGTCTCTCAAAGTTTGCCGAACAGGAAGGCAAACTTGCTGGTGAGTTCTATACTCCATCTTGTGTTGTGCGTACCCTTGTTGAGGTGTTGCAGCCGTTTAATGGACGTGTTTATGACCCGTGCTGCGGCTCTGGCGGTATGTTCGTTCAGTCCGCAAAGTTCATCGAAAATCATGGCGGCAACATCAACAAGATTTCCGTCTTTGGTCAAGACTCCAACCCGACCACATGGAAGATGGCGCAGATGAATCTTGCCATTCGCGGTATTGAAGCCGACCTCGGCAAGTTTAATGCAGACACGTTCTTTAACGATTGCCACCCTCAACTCAAGGCAGACTTCATTATGGCGAATCCTCCCTTCAATCTCTCCGGCTGGGGTGCAGATAAGCTCGTTGATGATGTCCGTTGGCAGTATGGTACGCCTCCTGCTGGAAATGCAAACTTCGCGTGGTTGCAGCACATGATCTGGCATCTCGCTCCGAATGGACGTATCGGTATGGTGCTTGCAAATGGTTCGCTTTCTTCGCAGTCCGGCGGTGAAGGTGAAATCCGCAAGAACATTATCAATGCTGACCTTGTGGACTGTATCGTTGCAATGCCGACGCAGCTATTCTACACGACGCAGATCCCGGTATCGCTCTGGTTCCTTGCAAAGAACAAGAAGCAAAAAGGCAAAACGCTGTTCATCGACGCACGGAAGCTCGGTACTATGGTCACACGAAAGCTGCGAGAACTGACGGATGAAGACATTAAGAAAATTGCCGACACTTACAATGCCTTCGTTGACGGAACACTCGAAGATGAAAAGGGCTTCTGTGCTGTTGTCACTACACAGGACATTGCAAACCAGGACTACATCCTTACTCCGGGACGCTATGTTGGCATTGAGGAACAAGAAGATGACGGTGAGCCGTTTGAAGAGAAAATGGGACGCCTGACTTCTGAACTGTCTGAGCTTTTCACTAAGTCTCATGAGCTTGAGGCTCAGATCAAAGCGCGACTGGGGGCGATTGGATATGAGATTTAATCTATGGGAAGATTGCAACAGGGTTCCTCTAACCGAGCTGCTGTCTTTTATTGTAGACAATCGCGGCAAGACTGTTCCTACTGCGCCAAGCGGACACAAGCTGATAGCAACGAATTGCGTGACAAACAACACCCTGTTTCCGGTGTATGACAAAATTAGATATTTAAGCGAGGAAACTTATCAGACATGGTTTCGGGCACACCCGATTCCCGGCGATATTCTTTTCGTGAACAAGGGAACTCCGGGACGAGTCTGCCTTGTTCCTGATCCCGTTGATTTTTGTATCGCGCAAGATATGATTGCATTGCGCGCTGACGAATCGAAGATTTATCCCAAATATTTGTTTACAGTGCTAAGAAGCAGAGAAATTCAACAACAGATATATAACACAAACGTGGGAGACGTTATTCCACATTTCAAGAAGCAATTTTTGAATCAGTTGTTGATTCCCATACCTGAGCGGTCTATACAAGAGTCAATCGGAGACTTGTATTATGTGCTTAGCCTCAAGGCAGAACGTAACAAAAAGATAAACGATAATTTAGAGCAGCAAGCTCAATCCTATTTTCAAGAATTATTCGTTGATAATGCTGATCCAGAATGGACTACCGGAACAATTAGCGATCTTGGTACTGTTGTTGGAGGCAGTACACCTTCAAAAGCTAAACCTGAGTATTACACGGAGTCCGGAATAGCATGGATAACTCCGAAAGATTTATCTAACAACAAGTCGAAGTTCGTTTCTCATGGTGAGAATGACATAACTGAACTTGGCTTGAGAAATAGCAGCGCATCAATCATGCCCGAAGGGACAGTATTGTTCTCATCTCGTGCGCCAATAGGTTATATTGCTATCGCCGCTGGTGAAGTAACAACAAATCAAGGTTTCAAATCGGTTGTGCCTAAGCCGGAAATTGGAACACCATTTGTTTACTTCTTTTTGAAAAACACTCTCCCGGTCATTGAAGGCATGGCATCCGGGTCAACATTCAAAGAAGTATCTGGCAGCACTATGAAAAATGTCCCGGCGGTTATTCCTGACGCTGAAACTCTTGCCAAATTCAGCGACTTTTGCGCTCCTATCTTTGCACAGCAACGTATTTTGGAAGAGCAGAATCAATCGCTTGCGACATTGAGAGATAATTTGCTGCCCAAACTGATGTCTGGCGAGATCGATGTGTCTGCTGTCCAGCTCTAAGCTGCTAAATTATCGTTTACCGTCTGAATAACTCTCACCAGTGGCGAGAGTTTTACAAAAGGGACTGCCACTGAATGTCGTTCTCTTACCTCGAAAGGAGACACGACAATGACAGAACAACTCATCACGGAGATACAGCGAAAAATGCTGCCGTATCTCAACAACGAACAGCTCATGCACCTTCGGGATGCAATGGCTGAGACATTGGAAGGGGCAACGATCACCTATGATAGTGGCTCAATTCCAGCAGAAGAAACAGATGCAGTCGAAGCATTTATCACGGCAAAACGGATCGAAGGCTGCTCAGAGAAAACCCTGAGCTACTACCGGAAGACGATTGAATCTCTGATTGCTGGAGTCGGAAAGGCTGTACAACAGATCACCACAGATGATTTGCGTCGCTATCTGACCAACTATCAGGTTCAGCGCAGGTCGAGTAAAGTGACCATAGACAACATCCGCCGGATCCTGTCCAGTTTCTTCTCTTGGCTTGAGGATGAGGACTTCATCGTGAAAAGTCCGGTACGCCGGATTCACAAAGTTAAAACCGCAAAGGTTGTTAAGGACACCTACACCGATGAAGCGTTGGAGCTGATGCGCGACAACTGTACAACGGCGCGTGATTTGGCTATGGTTGATCTTCTGGCTTCGTCCGGAATGCGTGTTGGAGAGCTGGTCACATTAAACCGCGAAGACATCAACTTCAACGAACGCGAATGCGTTGTTATCGGCAAGGGTAATAAAGAGCGATTGGTCTACTTCGATGCAAGGACGAAGATCCACCTTCAAAACTATCTTGAGGGGCGAACGGATGAAAACCCAGCTTTGTTTGTTTCCCTGAAAGCTCCCTTTGACCGATTGATGATTGGCGGAGTGGAGACACGCCTTCGGGAGCTGGGAAAGCGTCTGAATATCCCGAAGGTTCACCCTCACAAGTTCAGGCGTACACTGGCTACAACTGCCATAGACAAAGGAATGCCCATAGAGCAAGTCCAGCAGCTCTTAGGGCATCAGAAAATCGACACCACCATGCACTATGCAATGGTGAAACAACAGAATGTGAAGCTGGCACATAGAAAATATATTGGATAGGAGTAAAAAGATGAGACTTGGTGATTGTGGTAAAACTAATCTTCATACTTACTCAGATAAAGAAAAATGGTCTTTGATTCGTTATCTGGACACAGGTAGCATTACCGAAGGAAGGATAGATGAAATCCAGACCTTATATCCCGGCGTGGACAAAATCCCCAGCAGGGCGAGACGGAAGGCTTCTGTTGGAGACATCCTTTTCTCTACTGTTCGTCCAAATCAGAAGCATTATGGAATTATTGAAGCAGGAACCGAGAATCTTCTCGTATCCACAGGATTCACCGTTGTGACTGTTGATACCACTATTGCGGATCCTTATTTTATTTATTATTATCTCACGCAGTCTTCGGTCATTGAGTCTCTTCAAGCAATAGCAGAGCAAAGTACATCAACCTATCCTTCCATCAAACCATCTGACATAGAGGATATTGAACTCGACCTTCCAGAGCTGGAAACACAGAAGAAGATAGGTTCTACGCTAAGGATGCTTGATAGGAAAATAGCATTAAACGAAGAGATAAACGATAATTTAGAGCAGCAAGCGCAAGCAATATATCATGAGCGTTTTGAAACTGCTTCTCCTGATGATTTACATTCCGGTTGGCGTACTGTAACGCTTGGAGAGGTTGCGACCATCTTAAATAAGAGTTTCAACCCACTGAAAGAGCCTGAGATGCTGCTTGAGCATTACAGCATCCCGGCTTTTGACGAGGCGAGATTTCCGGTCTTTGATCTATCCACATCAATCAAGAGCAATAAATTCATCATTGATGCTTCGTGCTTCATGATCTCAAAACTCAACCCAACAACGAAGCGTGTTTGGAAGCCGTATTGTCTGACCGGGAATGCAGTATGCTCTACGGAGTTCATCGTCTATAAAGCAAAAGATAAGACTATTACAGATTTCCTGTACTCAGTCATAGATAGCAATTCCTTTTCCGACTTTATGTGTAGTCATGTTACTGGCTCAACGGGCAGTAGACAAAGAACAACACCGTCGGACACGCTCTCTTATGAGTTAATTCTTCCTTCGGAGGACGATCTGGCAGAGTTTCAATCTCTCGTTTCACCGATGTACGCGCAAATACGAATTAACGCCATCGAAAACGATAGACTCAAGCGACTTAGGGATAGTCTCTTGCCCAAGCTGATGTCCGGCGAGATCGATGTCTCCGCCGTCCAGTTCTAAGCCGCTAAATTATCGTTTACCTGATTTGGAGGTTGTACCATGTTTGATATAGTTCAGGAGAGCTTGAAAAAAAGCAAAGACGAGCGCCAGAAAAAGCGTCTTGAAAAGGAACGGGTTCGTCTTGAGAAAGCCGCAGCAGAAGCAGTTCGTGAGAAAGAGCGGCTTCAACAGGAGGCGGAAAAGATACAGGCTGAAAAAGAACGTCTTCTCTCCCTCGATGATAAGGGGCTGATGGTAGAATTGATTCTGGCAGTGCGAGGTCTATACTCACAAATGGAGTACATTCAAAGTCAGCAAGCTTCTTTATCCGAGCGGGTTGACGATATTGAGTCGGACATCTCTTCCATCCGCAGCGATATTTCAGATTTGGAAAGCAGACTGGGCTCGTCCGATCAGTAAAACTCAATGAAGGAGGCGCAGACGTGATTATTTCACCACAATCTCTTGATACAAACCTAAGTCAGCTTTTAGCGGAGGTTAAGTCCGGCTCAATGCAGTTGCCGGAGTTTCAGCGCGACTGGACTTGGGATGATAACCGAATTAGAGGAATTATCGCCAGTTTGTCGCAAGGCTACCCTATGGGTGCCATTATGCGGCTGCAATACGGTAATCCGGACATCCAATTCAAATACCGCACAATTACGGGCGTAAAAGGCGTCTCAGTAAAGCCGGAGCATTTGATTCTTGATGGACAGCAACGGCTTACTTCAATCTATCAGGCAACATCCTCTAAAGAACCGGTCTCTACCAAAACGGAAAAAGGCAAGGCTATTAAGCGTTATTACTACCTTTCCATGGAAAGGTGTCTTGACGATGATGAGGATCGTTTTGATGCAGTCCTGTCCATCCCCGAAGACCGCAAAATTAAAGAGAATTTTGACCGTGATGTGAAGCTCGACCTCTCAACCAGAGAATATGAATACGAGAATAAGCTGTTCCCGGTCAATATTGTGTTCGATAGCAACGCCGTTATGGACTGGTTCATGGGCTACATGACGCACTATGGAATGAAGCCGGAGGCAATGGACGAGTTCAAGCGTTTTCAGGCGGATGTGCTGAATACAATTTCTGGGTATAAGCTGCCTGTGATTACGCTGGACAAGTCCACGCCGCGAGAGGCAGTGTGCAAGGTGTTTGAGAACGTCAATACCGGTGGTGTTCCTCTCACGGTGTTTGAGCTTGTTACCGCAACTTATGCCACAAGAGACTTTGACCTGAGAAAAGACTGGGTGCAGTGTCGAAATACAATTTGCGGTTTCGGTGACACGCTGAGAACAGACCTGTTCGATGGGATTGATGAGACTACCTTCCTGACAACGGTTTGTCTCTATACAAGCTATTTGAACAAGCAGTCTGGAAAGACAAACACAATCTCCTGCAAAAAGAAAGATGTTCTGGGACTTCCTTATGAATCGTACATAGCGAACCGGGATGCAGTGCTGTCTGGGTTCAAAATCGCAAAGGAGTTTCTTCTTCGGGATCAGTGCGTTTTCCGTCAAAGAGATTTGCCCTATACAACGCAGTTGATTCCACTTGCGGCAATCTGCGCTGTTCTCGGAAAATCCAAATGCAATGAGCCAAACACAATCAAAACTCTTTCTCGGTGGTATTGGTGCGGGATTTTGGGTGAGATGTATGGCGGTGCGAACGAAACCCGCTATGCCTATGACATTGAGGACATGGTTGAAGAGGTCAATGGACGTCCGAATGCAATGCACACGATCAACAGCGCAGTCTTTTCTTCTACGCGGCTGCTAACCCTTCAAACTCGCTTGAGCGCGGCATATAAAGGTATAATGGCTCTTCTTTACAAAGAGAAGTGTCGTGACTTTATGAACAACACGACGATTGACATTGTAAACAGTATGCTTGAGTCTCCGGATATTCACCATATATTCCCCGAAGCATATTGCGAGAAAATGGGCATCAAGCGCGAACGGTATAATTCCATCATTAACAAGACCCCGATTCTTCCAGCCACCAACCGCTCGATTGGCGGAAATGCGCCGAGTGAGTATCTGGGGGCAATTCTAAAAAAGGTTGATGGACTGACTGAGAATGAGTTGCAAGCACGGGTGGAATCGCACTTTATCAACTATGCAGAATTGAAGGCAGATAACTTCAATGGCTACTTCATTGACAGAGCAAAGAGTCTTCTCAATCTGATTGAAAAGGCAATGAATAAGCCTGTCACTGACAGAGATGCAGAAAATACGCTGGATCAGTTTGGGGCGAGTCTGGCGTAAAAGGGAGTGACAAAACTATGGCAGGATATTTTACAGAATCAAATTACGAGAACGCTGTCTTGCAGCTTCTCAATGAAGAACTGGGCTATAACTATATCTATGGACCGGACGTGGAGCGCGATTATCACTCGCCGCTTTATGAGGATGTTCTGCTACCTTCCTTGCAGCGGATCAACAAGAGCCTGCCTATGGACGCTCTGACGGAGGCAATCTACAAACTCAAGAACTTTGAAACCGGAACGCTCTTGCAGAAGAACATGGTCTTTATGGACTACCTCCAAAACGGGGTTCCGGTAAAATACTATGACAAGGGTGAAGAACGCTCTACCCTTGTTTACCTTGTAGACTTCAAAAATCCCGCCAGTAACGAGTTCACAGTTGCGAATCAGTGGACTTTCATTGAGAACTCCGAAAAAAGACCGGATGTGATCCTCTTTGTCAATGGTCTCCCGCTCGTCATTGTGGAGTTGAAGTCTCCGTCCCGCGAAGAAACCGACGCTTCCGCAGCATACCGTCAGCTCCGGAACTATATGTATGAGATCCCCTCTATGTTCATTTATAATGCGGTATGTGTCATGAGCGACTTGACCACTTCAAAGGCTGGTACAATCACGTCCGGCGAAGACCGCTTTATGGAGTGGAAAACAACAGACGGCAGCTATGAGAATACGCAACACGCATCATTTGACACATTCTTTGTAGGACTGTTTGAGAAGACCCGCTTCCTTGACATCGTGAAAAACTTCATCTGCTTTAATGTGGATGGACAGAATACATTCAAGATACTCGCCGGGTATCATCAGTATTTCGCAGTCAAAAAGGCGATTGAGTCTACAAAACACGCAACCGTGACGGACGGTAAGGGTGGCGTCTTCTGGCATACACAGGGCAGCGGAAAATCGTTGTCTATGGTCTTCTATGCTCATTATCTGCAAGAAGCGTTAGAAAGCCCCACTATCGTTGTCATTACCGACCGTAACGATCTGGACGACCAGCTTTACGGACAATTCGCCCGCTGCAAGGACTTCCTCCGGCAAACGCCGCAGCACGCTGAGAGCCGCAAGAATCTGAAAGAACTGCTTGCAAACAGACAGGCAAACGGCATAATCTTCACGACCATGCAGAAGTTTGAAGAAAGCAACGAAGCTCTTTCGGAGCGTCGGAACATTATCGTGATGGCTGATGAAGCGCATCGTGGGCAATATGGTCTCAATGAGAAGGTTGTGGTCAAGCAGAAGGACAACGGCGAAGTCGAGGCGAAAACCGTTATCGGCACTGCCCGCATTATAAGAGACACGCTTCCTAATGCGACCTACATTGGATTCACCGGAACACCGATCTCCACAAAAGACCGCAGTACACGAGAGGTCTTCGGTGATTACATCGACATCTATGATATGACACAGGCAGTTGAAGATGGCGCGACCAGACCCGTCTACTACGAGAGCCGTGTGATTCACCTGAAACTCGACGAGAACACCCTCCATCTGATCGATAATGAGTATGACATTATGGCTGACAACGCCGATCCGTATGTCATTGAAAAGAGCAAAAAGGAACTTGGTCAGATGGAAGCAATCCTCGGTGCCGACCCGACGATCAATTCCTTGGTAAATGACATTCTTGATCATTACGAGAATTACCGTGAGAATATCCTAACCGGCAAGGCGATGATCGTTGCTTATTCGCGTCCCATAGCAATGAAGATTTATAAGCGCATTCTTGAGCTACGCCCAGCGTGGACGGAAAAGATTGCAGTGGTCATGACGCAAGGCAATAACGATCCCGAAGAATGGCGTGAGATTATCGGCAACAAAGCTCATAAGGACGATATGGCGCGGAAATTCAAAGACAACAACTCTCCGCTGAAAATCGCCATCGTCGTGGATATGTGGCTGACCGGCTTTGATGTTCCCTCCCTCGCTACGATGTATGTCTATAAGCCGATGGCTGGACACAACCTGATGCAAGCTATCGCCCGCGTCAATCGTGTCTTCAAAGATAAAGAAGGCGGTTTGGTTGTCGATTACGTCGGTATTGCGGCTGCACTGAAACAGGCAATGAACGACTATACTGCCAGAGACAAGAAGAACTATGGTGATACAGATGTAAGCAAGGCTGCATATCCGAAGTTCCTTGAAAAGCTCTCTATTTGCAGAGATTTGTTCCACGGATTCAGTTATGAGAAATTCATGACCGGAAGCGACCTCGACAGGGCGAAGCTCATCAGCGGCGGAGTGAACTTCATACTCGGCAAGAGTGTTGCAGAGTACGAGCTTCCCGATCATGAGAAGACACAGAATGTGTTTCTCAAAGAAGCCCTGCTTCTCAAGCAGGCACTTTCGCTGTGCAGCAGCTTGGTAGACGAGCAAACTCGCATGGAGGCAGCTTTCTTCGAGTCCGTAAGAACAATGACCGTGCGCTTGGTTTCAGGCGGTACCGGAAAGAAGTTTACGCTTCCGGAAGTAAATGAGCGCATTAACGAGCTTTTGAAGCACAGTATCAAAAGCGAAGGCGTTATCAACCTTTTCTCTGATGTCCAGACTGAGTTTTCGTTGTTCGATCCGAAGTTCCTTGAAGAAGTGGCAAACATGAAGGAGAAGAATCTTGCAGTCGAACTCCTGAAAAAACTGATTTCCGAACAGGTCTCTGTTTACCGCCGAACAAATATCGTCAAGTCTGAGAAGTTCTCTGAAATCATTCAGAGCGCAATGAACCGCTATTTGAACGGAATGCTGACCAACGAGGAAGTCATTCAAGAATTACTCAAGCTGGCGAAAGACATTGCCGCTGCTGCCGCCGAGGGTGAAAAACTCGGATTGACAGCGGACGAGCTTGCTTTCTATGATGCTCTCACGAAGCCGCAAGCAATCAAGGACTTTTACGAGCATGACGAGCTTATTGCTATCACGAAGGAACTGACAGATTTGCTTCGCAAAAACCAGACAATAGACTGGCAAAAGAAAGAGAGCGCAAGAGCTGGAATGCGTCGTCTGGTCAAAAGGTTGCTGAAAAAACACAAATATCCGCCAGAGGGTATGGATGATGCTGTCCAGACTGTCATGAGCCAGTGTGAGATGTGGACGGACAATGTAATGACCGCTTAACTCCCCTACGAGAAAGGAGTAGATCATGGGCAATTCAGTCATGTTGAATGGCGTCGAATATGCCGGAGAGCAGATTGCCTACAAAGACAGTACCTATGAACTTGTATCGAAGGTTGCCTACCTGATCGGCGTCCCGCTCCGTATTTTTCAAAATGAACATGAGCCGCCGAAGATAGAGATATATAACCGGCTTGAGCAGGATAAAAATGCCCGCATCATCCGGAATCTATGTATCATCCGCACCGCCATTGAGCGCAATTACCGGAAAATAAATGACATCATGCGGATGGAATACCGTGGGCTTCTTTCGATGCCTGAGATCCTTCCAATGTCCAGTATGCAGCAGCTTTCAAATGACGGAATCAGCTTTATCAAAAAGTCGAGTACAAAGCTCTGCCACCACATTATCGAGATCAACCGGCTGATTTCAGACCGCATTAACAACTGCA
>OMGI01001934.1_pt1 | contig 10876 bp, 9 predicted proteins | sample 1645801 | NCBI WGS metagenome assembly OMGI01 (sample SAMN05578584, study PRJEB25193) | human gut metagenome | biome: Human Microbiome; feature: human-associated habitat; material: feces | host: Homo sapiens | place: USA:Birmingham
TCTACACTCTTTCCCTACACGACGCTCTTCCGATCTGTAAAAACGGATTTAATGAGGGAAAAATATTCCTGAAAAGGATCGGCATCTAAAAAGGGGGCACATGATCGATCCTTGGAAAAGACCGTGCCCTGTCACCTAGAGAGGAAGGGGAATTGCCGCCCCGAAAGGGGCTTCTGATTGGCGGAGCATTGGCAACTATTATTTTATTTCGGTCAGGAAGATGATTGGCTGCGGGATCTGTCATCTCTCTGTCAAAGGTCCCTACAAAATTCTTCGATTTTACAGTATAATGTATTGTTAGACTGACAAAGGAGAAGAACATGAAAAAGACTTACGCCATCATCAATTATGGATGCCAGATGAACGAAAGCGACAGCGAGCACTATGCCGGTCAGCTCCTTGATTTGGGCTATGAGGCCAGTGCGGACTATGAACATGCCGATGTCGTTGTTATCAATACATGCTGCGTTCGTGAAAACGCGGAAAAAAAGATTCTGGGAAAGATTGGGGAAATGAAGCGCCTGAAGCGTGAAAACCCGGATATGGTCCTATGTGTAGCCGGCTGCATGGCCCAGGAATGGGGCAAGGACCTCCAAAAAAAATATCCTCAAGTGGACCTTGTCTTGGGAACGGCTCATGTAAACAATTTCAGTTCCATCCTGCAAAATCACCTTGCTGGTCATGGCCGCGCTGAAAGCGTCTATGATGACCTTACTATCATGCCTCAGGAATTTGAGGGGTCCTTTGTTCGCAAGAGCAGCTTTGCCGCTTGGGTTCCTATCATGTATGGCTGTAATAATTTCTGCACCTACTGCATCGTGCCCTATGTGCGGGGCCGGGAACGAAGCCGCAGTGCCGAGGCCATCTGCCATGAGATTGAAAAGGCCGTGGCCTTGGGCTATAAGGAGTTCACCCTTTTGGGGCAGAATGTCAATTCGTATGGCAAGGATCGAGGCGAAGAGGAAGGCTTTAGCAAGCTTCTGGAGCTTGTCGATGCTATCCCTGGTGTAGAGCGAATCCGCTATATGACGAGCCATCCCCGTGACATGAGCGAGGCCGTTGTGAGGACGATTGCCGAAAGTCAGCATATTTGCAAGAACTTCCATATTCCTGTCCAGTCCGGCAGCAGCCGCATCATGAAAGCCATGAACCGTGGCTATGACCGGGAGCGCTACTTAAAGCTTGTAGAAACTATCCGCCGCTGTGTGCCTGACGCTGTCATCACGACAGACCTCATTGTAGGATTTCCGGGCGAGACGGAAAAAGATTTTGAAGAAACCTTGGACCTTCTTCGTACCGTTGAATATGATGATGCCTTTACCTTTATCTATTCCCCGCGCAAAGGAACGCCGGCAGCTGGTTTTGGGGCGCAGGTCCCGGACGCTGTGAAACACGAACGGCTGGATCGTCTCATGGCACTGCAGAACGAGATCTGCCTTAAACGCAACAAGCGCCTGGTGGGGCGAACCCTTGCCGTTATGGTTGAAGGACCCAGCAAGAGCAATCCGGCCATGCTGAGCGGACGGACGGACGGAAATGATCTGGTTCTGTGGCCAAAGATAAGGGACCATGCCCCGGGTGACCTTGTCAATGTAAAGATGGAAAGGGCCCAGACGTGGCTCATCAGAGGAAAGGAAGAGGCATAACCATGACGCAGACTGGTGAAGGGTATACCCCCATGGTGCAGCAATATATGGAAATCAAGAAGCAGCATGAAGATAAGCTTCTTTTCTATCGTCTCGGTGACTTTTATGAACTCTTTTTTGGGGATGCCATTACCGCTTCACGGGAACTCAATCTGACGCTGACCCAGCGCGCAGGCAATACAAAACATCCTATCCCCATGTGCGGTGTACCTTTTCATTCAGTAGATGGCTACTTGGCCAAACTCATCAAGAAGGGATATCGCATTGCCATTTGCGACCAGATGGAAGATCCCAAGAAAGCCGTCGGGATCGTCAAACGGGAAGTCACAAAAATCTTGACGCCAGGAACGGTTCTTTCCGATGCCGTCCTTGATGACGAGCACAATCAATATCTCGCGGCTGTTTCTATAGGTGACGGGCGGGCCGTCCTTGGCCTTGCCGATGTATCCACAGGGGAGGCCAGTTGGTACGAAGCATCCGGCCCTTATTGGGAAGATCTTCTGATGGATCAGATCTACCGCATGCAGCCGGCGGAGCTAGTCCTTGCCCCGGATGAACAGCTGCCGGAACGGTTCCTGCAGGAACTTTCACAGAAACTGCCCCAATGCATGGTCAACCGCTTCCAAAAAGATGGGGGAATCGATGCTTTTGCCCGTCATTTTGGGACGGAAGGGAAAGCGTATACCGAACCGCTTGTACGGGATACGATTGAACTCATGCTTCAATATATCCATATCAATGTAAAAAGCGATTTGGCGCAGCTGAATCGCCTCACGGAAATTACGACAGACCGGACCATGGTCCTTGACGCAACGGCTATCCGCAATCTGGAACTGGTCCGGAATATGAAGGACGGTACGAAAAAAGGCACCCTCCTTGATATCCTTGATTACACCGCGACCGCCATGGGAGCCCGCCTCATGCGGCAGTGGATTGAATCCCCCCTTTATGATGCGGCCCGCATTACAAGTCGGCAGCAGGCTGTAGGCACGCTTGTAGGTGATTCCCGGCTGCGGACAGAGCTCGGTGAAGCCCTTAAAAAAATCACAGACCTTGAGCGCATCCTTTCCCGAATCGAAGTGGGGTCTGCCAATGCTCGGGATATGGCCTCCCTGCGCACCGCCCTTCTGGCCGTACCGGACCTTAAGCGCCTGCTTGCCCCCTATCGGGATGGGCTCCTGGCAAAGCTTTCCTCCCGCATTGACAGTCATGAAACCGTCCTTGATGAACTGCGCCGCGGCATTGTCGATGACCCGCCCTTTACGGTCCGGGAAGGAGGGATGATTCGTAAGGGGTATAATGCCGAACTGGATGAGCTCCATGATATTGCGGAAAATAACAATGCCTGGATGCAGGATTTTGAGCTGCGCATCAAGGAAGAAACGGGAATCAAGAACCTAAAGGTCGGATTCAACAAAGTCTTTGGCTATTATATTGAAGTGTCCAAAGGGCAGGTTTCCCAAGTACCGGATAGCTTTATCCGCAAGCAGACCTTGGTCAATGGGGAACGTTATATTGTTCCGGAACTGAAGGCCTTTGAAAATAAGATTCTCAGTGCCAAGGAAAAGATCCAGCAGCTTGAATATTATCTCTTCAATGAAATCCGTGACTGTGTCCGTGATGAGCTTGTTACAATCCAGGATACGGCCCGTGCCATTGGTGAGCTTGATGCCATCTATTCTCTTGCCATGGCTGCCTTCAAGGGAAATTATGTCTGCCCGCGTCTCAGCGACAAAGGTGAAATCATCATCAAGGATGGGCGCCATCCTGTCGTGGAAAAACTCCTCGAACGGGAGCTTTTTGTCCCCAACGATGTCCATTTAAATGGGACGAATGAACGCCTCATCATCCTGACGGGCCCTAATATGGCCGGGAAATCGACCTATATGCGTCAGGTGGCACTGCTGGTCCTCATGACCCAAATGGGCAGCTTCCTGCCCTGCCGGGAAGCTGTCATCACCCCCGTGGACCGCATCTTTACCCGTGTCGGCGCCAGTGATGACCTTGCCACGGGGCAAAGCACCTTCATGGTGGAAATGAATGAAGTGGCAAACATCCTTAAAAATGCCACGAGCCGCAGTCTCATCATCCTTGATGAGGTCGGGCGCGGAACAAGCACCTATGACGGGATGAGCATTGCCCGTGCCGTGGTGGAATATATCAACGAAAAAATCAAGGCCAAGACCCTATTTGCAACTCATTATCATGAACTGATTGAATTGGAAGATCTTTTTGATGGCATCAAGAACTATTCCATCGCCGTGAAGGAAAAAGGCAACGATGTGGTCTTTTTGCGGCGCATTGTGCCTGGCGGAACGGATCGCAGCTATGGAATCCACGTCGCTAAACTTGCAGGTCTGCCCAAAAAGGTCCTGGACCGGGCGGATGAGCTTTTGGAGGAATATGCCGCCGAGGCACCGCTTTCCCATAAGGGCACGCATCATGTCGAGATTTCCAAGGAAGCGGCGACGGATGAGACGCAGGGAAGCCTTTTTGGCGATACCATCCGGGATACCCTCATGGGACTTGATGTCATGACCATGACCCCCCTTGAGGCCATGAATACCCTCTATCAACTGGCGGAAGAAGCCAAACGGGAAGGAGGAAAACTTTCGTGAAAGCAAAAGTCCAGCTCCTGGACCAAAATACATCCAACCAGATTGCTGCTGGTGAAGTTGTTGAAAAGCCAATGTCCGTTGTCAAGGAATTGGTGGAAAACGCCCTTGATGCCGGTGCCACCCATGTGGATGTCACGATTTATGAGGGGGGAACGGAATATATCCGCGTCAAGGACAACGGGTCCGGTATGGACGAGGAAAATGCCCGTCTTGCCGTACTGCGCCACGCAACAAGCAAGATTGTAAAGGCTGAGGACCTACTTACCTTAAAGACCCTGGGGTTTCGCGGGGAAGCGCTGCCGAGCATTGCCTCTGTCAGCCATTTCAACCTTCTCACACGGGAAGAAGGCGCGGAGTTTGCAACAAGCATCACCATCGATGGCGGGGAAAATATGAGCGTTGATGTGATGGGCGGAGATGTGGGGACGACCGTGACGGTAAAGGATCTTTTCTATAACGTTCCAGCACGGCGCAAGTTTTTGCGGACGGTCAGTACGGAGGGTCGCTATATCAACGATATCCTTTCCAAAATGGCCCTTTCACGGCCGGATGTCCATTTTACGCTTCAAAATAACGACAAGGAAGTCCTTAATACCCCGGGAAGCGGTGATGAACTCGACGTCATTGGGGCGCTTTATGGGAAAAATGTCGTTGAGGCCCTTCTTCCCGTAGACCATGAACAGGATGGAATCCGTGTCAAGGGGTTTATCAGTCGGCCCACCCTTCTTAAGGGAACGCGGCAGTGGCAGACTCTTTTTGTCAATGATCGGTATATCGTAAGCCGGATGGTGAGCCGTGCCATCGATCACGCCTATCAGTCCCAGATCCCTAAGTCAGGGTTTCCTTTTGCCATGCTGAAGCTCACCGTGGATACCCATGCGATTGATATCAATGTCCATCCCCAAAAAAGTGAGATCAAGTTTGGTGATGAGCAGGCTGTTTACCGGGCTGTCTACCACGCACTTACAAATGCCCTGACGCATCCTATGCGGGGGACGGAAAACGGAAAGGATGAAGTGACCTTTAAAAAGCCGTCTCCCCAAAAAGACGAAAGCCTTGCCGAAGAAGTAAGTATTTTCCCTCATTCCCAAGGCCGCAGCTTTCTTCCCCAGAATCCTGCCTTTGGCCAGCCGATTTGGCGTACGCCGGAGCCTCAGGTTGAGCGGCCTGATCGCTCCTATACGGACGAAATCTTTGGCGCGCAGCGTACGGTGCCACGCGCGACAGAACCCCATGCCATAACGGGCGAAGAGACAAGCGGAGGAATAGCTGGCTCCGTGAATGAACGAGGGGAAATCCAGGCCCCCAGTGGGATTGACGTAATCTGGCCCTTGGGACAGGTCAACCGGACCTTCATCGTCGCCCAGTCAGAAACAAGCCTTTACCTCATCGACCAGCATGCGGCCCATGAACGTATCATGTATGACCGTTTCATCAGGCAGCAAAAACCGGTCCCCAGTCAAACCCTTCTTATGCCGCTTTTTCTTTCCGTAAGTGCTGCGGATGTGGATGCCGTGACAGAACATCGCGACGAATTTCTGAAACTCGGTGTCGACGCGGAACCTGCCGGGGAAACTTCCCTGCGTGTTTCTGCCCTGCCGGCCGATGTGGAAGACGGGGAGGCCGAAGCCTTTATCCAGGATATCCTGACCCTTCTTGAGGAAAACCGCTCCATCAAGACCAGTGACCTACGGGAGGAAGTCCTTCACTATGCGGCCTGTCACAGTGCCATCCGGGCAGGTGAGCTCCTGAATATCCGGCAGATGAGGGAAGTTATCTTGGAACTTCTCAATACGGAACATCCCTTTACCTGCCCCCATGGACGGCCCTGTATGATTGAAGTGACGACGCCGGAGCTCTTTAAGCTCTTTAAACGGACATGATGGGGAAGAAGAAAGGGCGCTTTGCCGTAACTGTGGGGCTCAAGGGCGGTACGGAGCTTATCAAAATGGCGAAATCCTGGGCGGAAACGCTTGCTATTCCTTATCTGAAGCGGCCCCGTGGAGTTTCCTTGGAAACGCTTCGCAAAGAGAGGAACCTTGTCGGCCTTCTTGTCGCAACGCGGAAAGGGCCCCAAGTAGAAACCGAAGAGGGGATCCTTTATTACCATCCCAGTATGGCAACGCTCCGCGTGCGGGCCCTTAAAGAAGGAAAAACGGACCATCTGGTGGAAGCCCTGGCCCTTCGGCCTGGCAGCCGGGTCCTTGACGGGACCTTGGGCCTTGCCTCGGACGCAGCGGTTATTTCTTATGCTGTGGGATCCGAAGGAACAGTCGTGGGGGTTGAGGCATCTCCCATTCTCTATCAAATGACTCGGCTTGGCCTGCGCTCTTATGACGAGGGCGATGAGGACCTATTGAAGGCCCTTCGGCGCATTGAACCTGTTTTGGGGGATACGGCGGCCTATTTGGAAAGTCTTCCGCCTGACTCCTTTGATGCCGTCTATTTTGACCCTATGTTTGAGCATCCTGTCGAAGGCTCCTCTAACATGGTCCCCATGCGTCCGGCTGCCGATCATCGCCCGCTGACGCGGAGCGTCATTGAAAAGGCACTCAAGGCGGCCCCTCTTGTCGTCGTCAAGGAACGAAGCCGACAGTTCTTGACCGAATTGGGCGCCCAGGAAATCCAAGGCGGCCGCTACAGCCGCATCAAATACGGAATCATAAGGAGGATACCATGACCGCAAAAGAAAAAGTCGTTGTCATCCTCGGACCAACAGCGACAGGAAAGACAGCCTGTGGAATTCTTCTTGCCCAAAAGCTCAAAGGGGAAATCATCTCCGGTGATTCCATGCTTGTTTTCCGTGGTATGGACATTGCTACGGCCAAACCAACCCCCCAAGAACGGGCCCTTGCCGTGCATCATCTGATTGATGTGCGCGACCCGGAAGAAAAATATTCGGCCTTTGATTTTAAAAGGGAAGCGGCGTCCCTCATCCAGGAAATCCATGGGCGGGGGCATATGCCCATCATTGTAGGGGGGACAGGACTTTATCTTAAGGCCCTTCTTGAAAACTACCATTTTTCAACCAGCGAAGAACAAACCAAGCGACGTCAGGCCCTTGCAGAATATGCCGATCGCTATGGCAATGAGGCCCTCCATCAAAAATTGGAAAAACTTGATGAAGAAACGGCGAATCGATTGAAGATTAATGATAGACGGCGTATAATTAGAGCCATCGAAGCATGGGAAGATGGAGACCCTGTATCCCAAGAAAAGGACAGCGAAAGTCCTTTTGACGCGGTGGTCTTTGGTCTTACGATGGAGCGTGCCCTCCTGTACGATCGAATCAATCGCCGTGTTGATTTGATGGTGGAAGAGGGTCTTTTTGATGAGGCTCGCTTTTTCTATGATCAAGGGATCCCTTTGGATTCCCAATCCATGAAGAGCATCGGCTACCGTCAATGTGTCCAGTATTTTCGAGGGGAATGGGACAAAAAAACAGCTGTCGCCAAGATCAAGCAGGCAACCCGTAATTTTGCCAAACGGCAGATTACCTGGTACAAGAAAATGCCTTACATCCATTGGCTGATGCTTGACGCATCGCCTCACTATCCATCCATTGCGGATAAGATGCTGGAAGTGCTTCGAGAAAGACAATTTATAGAAAAATGAGAGAGGGATTCATTCATGGGAACATCAAACGCTAAGACACTCAATCTCCAGGATAGCTTCCTGAACAAAGTGCGTGCCGAAAAGAAGACCATTGTCATTTATTTGCTCAATGGATTTCAGGTTCGCGGAAAGGTTTGGGGATTTGATAACTTTACGGTCATTATTGACTGCGATGGAAGACAGGAATTGATCTATAAACATGCGATTTCGACGATCGCCCCTGTGGAGGCAGAATCGATCTTAGTACTTAAAAAAGGAAATGATCAGAGTGTCCCTAAGGAATAAAATAGAAGATGAGATTGCTCTTTTTATGGATTATCTAACGGTGGAAATGGGACTTGCGCGCAACACGCGTGAGTCCTATGGCCGTGATTTGCGTCTTTTTGCAGTCTGGGTCAAAAAGCCCATTAAGGAAATCAGCCGTGATGATATTCTTACGTATATGAGCGTCCTTAAGGCCCAAAATTATGCAGTAACAAGTTCTGCCCGGAAACTGGCTGCTTTGAAGGCCTTTTTCCGTTTTATGACGGCCGAAGGAACCATTGAGGTCGATCCCTGCGAAGTTGTTGAATCGGAAACAAGGGGGATGGTCCTGCCAAAGGTCTTGAGCGTGGATGAAGTGAATCGATTGTTTGAAGCGCCCGACCTAGATACACCGGAAGGGTACCGGGACCGGACCATGCTTGAAGTGATGTATGCAACGGGCATGCGTGTTTCGGAACTGCTTGCCCTCAAGGTAGGGAGCGTTAATCTTGCGTCCCATTATGTAATTGCTTATGGTAAGGGCGCAAAGGAACGTCTCATTCCACTGGGACATTATGCCATTGAGTATCTAAAGGAGTATCTCAGCCGGGTCCGTCCCCATTTTGTCAAGGAAAACCGTCCCTGTGACGATCTTTTCCTGACCATTCGGGGAACGGGCATGACGCGGCAGCGCTTTTGGCAGCTCATTAAAAATTATGGGCTCAAGGTCCATATTGCCAAATCCTTGACGCCTCATATCCTGCGCCACTCCTTTGCTACTCATATGCTCGATAATGGAGCGGACCTTAGAACGGTGCAGGAACTGTTGGGTCATTCCGATATCTCTACGACGCAGATTTATACTCACCTCACCAATCATCGTCTCAAGGCCATCTATGATAAAAGCCATCCTCGGGCATAAGGGAGAATGCAATGCCTCGTAAACCTAAACGGCAAGCGGCTGCCCGCTCGCCACGCCGCCGCAGGAATAAGCACGGCGGATGCTTGATATTTGTGATCCTTTTTGTCATTATTGGTCTTGGGATGTTTCTTGCGGCGCATAAAAAAAATAATCCCGATCTGACTTGGCCCGATGTGGTTGAAGAAGCGCTGCCTGAAACCGTCCGCGAGACCGTGAAGGAAGTCCTTCCCCAAACCGTTAAGGAAGAGATTGAGAAGGTTCGCAAGAAAGAACGCAAAGAAATCGAAAAAGAAAAGATTGAAAAAATTGAAAAAGAAGAGAAGCAGGGACCCATTCGGGATCACCCTGTAGAAGAGAAAAAGACGGTTCCGCCGGCTGCGAAAAAAGAATCGGCTAAGGCGGATGAAAATTCTTTGGGACTTGCTCCCGGCGCCTATAAGGGGCGCCTTGCCATCGTCATTGACGACTGCGGCTACCAGTTGGGACCGGTACGGACACTGACGAGCTTGCCCCTTAAGATGACCTTTGCGGTCATTCCCTTTAAACCCAATAGCGCGGCAGCCCTTTCCATCATCCGAAACAGCGGCCACACGGCTATGCTTCATCTGCCCATGGAACCCGTTTCAGGCGGCAGCTCCGAAACCCGCTTCGTGGGGGTAGGGCAGACAAAGGCTCAGATAGCGTCCTTTGTGCAGGAAGCCATCGACAGCCTGCCCGGCATTTCCGGCGTCAATAACCATCAGGGTTCCAAGGCAACCGCCCATGGCCCAACCATTCGCGCAGCTCTTTCTGTCATTGGGGAAAATGGCCTTTTCTTTATTGACAGCAGGACCAATTCCGCCACGGTGGCAGAAAGGGAAGCGGGAAATCTTGGCATCCCAACCGGACATAACTCGCTCTTTCTCGATAACAGCAGTGATATCGGTGCCATTGAGGAAAAGATTGCGCAGGCTGTCAAGCTGGCAGACCGTTATGGCAGTGTCATTGTCATCTGTCATGCTAGGCCCAATACGGCAGAAGCCTGGAAACGGTCTTACAAGGCTGTTATACAATCGGGCATTACTTTGGTCCCTGCCGCGTCCCTGCTACAGTAAGGAGGTCATCTAATGCTGAGAACGACTGCCCTCATGGGGCTTATGACGGCCCTTTTAGTTTTTTTAGGGGACTATCTCGGGGGCTCATCCGGAATGAGCCTCATGCTGCTTGTTTCCCTTGCTATGAATTTCTTCATGTATTGGTACAGTGACACCATGGTCATCCATCAATATGGCTGTGTCCCTGTAACGAGAAATGAGGCGCCGGAATTATATGACATTGTAGAAAAACTCGCGGCGCGGGCCAACCTTCCCATGCCCAAGGTCTACGTTATGAACAGCCGTGTGCCCAATGCCTTTGCCACGGGCCGCAATCCCCAGCATGCCGCGGTCTGCGTGACGACGGGCCTTATGGACGCGCTCACAGCTCCGGAAATTGCCGGCGTCTTGGGGCATGAAATGAGCCATATCCTTCATCGGGATATCCTCGTTGGCACTATTGCCGCCGTCATGGCAGGCACTATTTCGGCGTTGACTCGGTTTGCCTTCTGGTTTGGCGGCGGCAGGGATCGGGATCGCCAAAATCCTATTGCTTCCCTTTTGATCCTCATTCTGACGCCCCTCATGGCTATGATCATTCAACTCGCGATTTCCCGGACCCGGGAATATATGGCTGATGAAGCAGGGGGCGCCCTGTGCGGTGACCCCGATGAACTGGCAAATGCCCTGGAAAAAATCGACCTTGCCGCCCAGATCGGAAGAGCACACGTCTGAACTCCAGTCACCCGTCCCGATCTC
>OMGI01001944.1_pt1 | contig 10830 bp, 9 predicted proteins | sample 1645801 | NCBI WGS metagenome assembly OMGI01 (sample SAMN05578584, study PRJEB25193) | human gut metagenome | biome: Human Microbiome; feature: human-associated habitat; material: feces | host: Homo sapiens | place: USA:Birmingham
AGTTCAGACGTGTGCTCTTCCGATCTCGCGCCCGTACTGGAAAAGGATGAAACACCCCACCAGCGTCCACGAAAAGACGAGCAGCAGCAGGAACAGCCGCCGGTGGTAGGAAAGTTTATGCTTCAAAGCCGTAGCCATAGCCCAGGCGCGTTACGATGTGTTCCCCGTAAGGCCCGACTTTACGGCGCAGGCGTGTGATGTTCACGTCGACCGTGCGGTCGAGGACGATCACCTCGTCGCTCCAGATGCGGCGCAGGATCTCCTCGCGTGAAAAGATCACGCCCCGGTTCGAGAGCAGCAGAGCCAGGATTTCGAACTCCTTCTTGGTGAGTTGCAGCTCCTTGCCGTCGAGCGTGCAGACTTTGCGCCGGAGGTCGATCTCCAGACCTTCGAAGCGGATGCTTTCGGATTCGGCGCGTGCGGCGGACGTGCGGCGCAGTACGCTGCGCACGCGGGCCAGCACTTCGCGGACCGAAAAGGGTTTGGTGATGTAGTCGTCGGCTCCGATGTTCAGCCCGGCCACCGTGTCGTCCTCGGAGTCCTTCGCGGTGCAGAAGATCACGGGGACCCGGGCCGTTTCGGGATCGGCTTTCAGGAGCTGCGCCATCCGAAAGCCGCTCATCTCGCCCATCATAACGTCCAGCAGGATCAGCGAATAGCGTTCGGGATGCATCCGGAGGGCCTGCTCGGCGCTGTATGCCACGTCGGCTTCGTAGCCTTCGACTTCGAGGTTGAATTGCAGGATTTCGCACAGCGACTCTTCATCGTCGACCACCAGGATTTTGTGTTTTGCCATAAATGCGGGTTTGAGTCCGCAGCAAATTTACGCATCATTCACCGATGTTGCATGCCCCCGGTATGACATTTAACCGAAATGTAATGTTGTCTCATGCGCTTTTGCGGTCAAGAAGCGCAGGGGGCTTTTGCCGGATGCCTGCAAAAACCCGAAAAGGCCCCCGGAGGCCGGGAGCCTTTCGTGTCGGGCGACGTGGGAGAGCCTATTTCCCCAGCACCTCCATCTGCTGGCGGATCGACTCCTCGTGGATGGCCTGCAGGACGGTGCGCATGAACTCGCGGTCCATGCCCATCTGCCCGGCCTGTCCGGCGCGGCGGGCCAGCAACTCCTCGTAACGCTGCGTTTGCAGGACGGGCATGTTGTGCTCCTTTTTGTATTGTCCGATGTCGCGCGAGACGCGCATGCGGCGCGAGAGCAGCTCCAGCAGCTGGTCGTCGAGCTTGTCGATCTGCGAACGCAGTTCGGTGAGGCTCTCGGTGGTGATCGACTCGTCGCGGATCACCAGGTTGCGGATGATATAGGCCAGCGCCTCGGGGGTCACCTGCTGGGCCTTGTCGCTCCAGGCGCAGTCGGGCGAGCAGTGGGCTTCGATGATCAGTCCGTCGAACCCGAGGTCCATGGCCTGCTGCGACAGCGGGGCGATCAGCTCGCGCTTGCCTCCGATGTGGCTCGGGTCGCAGAAGATCGGCAGGCGGGGGAGACGGCGGTGCAGCTCGATGGGAATGGCCCACATCGGGTGGTTGCGGTAGAGGCTCTTGTCGATCGACGTGAACCCGCGGTGGATGGCTCCGATGCGGCGGATGCCGGCGTTGTAGATGCGCTCGATGGCGCCGATCCACAGCTCGAGGTCGGGGCTGACGGGGTTTTTCACCAGCACCGGGACGTCCGTTCCGCGCAGGGCGTCGGCGATCTCCTGCATGGCGAAGGGGTTGGCCGCCGTGCGTGCGCCGATCCACAGCAGGTCGACGCCGCCTTTCAGCGCCGTGGCGACGTGCTCGCGGGTGGCCACTTCGGTCGAGGTGTACATGCCCGTTTCGCGTTTCACGCGCTGGAGCCAGGCGATGCCCGCCTCTCCGACGCCTTCGAAGCCGCCGGGTTTGGTGCGGGGCTTCCAGAGTCCGGCGCGGCAGATGCGGATGCCTTCGGCTGCCAGCGAGCGGGCCGTGCCGAGGACCTGCTCTTCGGTTTCGGCGCTGCACGGGCCTGCGATTACCAGGGGGCGCCGGGGGTCGATTCCCGGGAGTGTGATGGGTTGAATGTCGTTCATGGTTGCGTTATTTTTGTTTGTTTTTTTAGTGTCTTTCCTTTTTCCCGGCTGCTTGCGGTGCGCGGCGTTCCGGGGCGTCAGATCGCGGGGTTGGGGCATTCGGCGTATTCGCCGAGAATGCGGAAGTCGCTGGTGAGAGGCCGTGCGGCGTCGATGGCCTGCCGGTAACGCATCGGGTCGTCGAACGTCACGTCGACGTAGAAGCGGTATTCCCACTCGCGCCCGATGATGGGCAGCGACTGTATTTTGGTGAGGTTGATGTCGTAGAACGAGAGGACGGTGAGCACCTTGGAGAGGCTCCCCCGGGTGTGCGGAAGGGTGAAGAGCAGAGAGGCTTTGTCGGTGTGGGCGGGATCGGCGAATTCCGCGGCGCGGCGCTCGTCGGCGAGCAGGAGGAAGCGTGTGAAGTTGTGTTTGTTGGTCTCGATGCCCCGCCGGAGGATTTCGAGTCCGTAGAGACGGGCTGCGTCGGCGCCGCAGATGGCCGCCGTGCCTGCGAGGCGTCCCTCGGCGATTTCGCGCGCGCTGCCTGCGGTGTCGTCCCTTTCGACGATCTTCATGCCGGGGAGGGTTTTCAGGAAATCGCCGCACTGCATCAGGGCGATCGGGTGCGAGCGGACTTCGGCGATGTCGTCGGGCGTCTGCCCGGGGAGGGCCGCCAAGACGTGCGAGATGCGGAGTTTCTGTTCGCCGATGATCCGGGCGCGGCTCTGTTGCAGGAGCTCGTGGTTGGGCAGCAGGCTGCCGGCGATGGTGTTTTCGATGGCCGCGATGCCCAGCAGCGCCGGATCGGCGGCCATCCGGGCGAACAACTCGTCGAAACTCAAGCAGGGCAGCACCTCTATTTCCCGGTCTGCGAAATAGCCGCGCGCCGCCGTTTCGTGATAGCATCCTGCGATGCCCTGTATTGCGATTTGTTCCATAATGGTTTGAAAAAGAAAATCCCGCTCAACCGAGCGGGATTTTCGTGTCATATTAATCTATACTATCTGTATACAGTTAATTGCATGCGATCCCGCTTTTTCCCTTGCTATAAAAGAAAAAGTAATAAAAATAGTATGCAAAACCGTATGCTCTCATCATTCGATGGCTTTTATCGTTGGCAAATGTAGCGAAATAATCCGTAAAACCAAACGTCCGCCGTACTTTTTTTTGCGAAAAAATCAGCCCTTGCGGTGCCGGAACCGCTTGCGCAACTGCTTGCGGCGGCCGAACGCCAGCCGGAAGAAGGTCCCGCGCAGCAGCGTGTCGTCGACATCCCATCCGCGCGTTTCGGCGTAGCGGTCGAGGATGTAGAGGAATGCCACGGCGGGGCAGGACAACCTCCGGAGGTTGATCATACAGGCCCGGGAGGAGAGGGGCCGGTCGTCGAAATGCATGCGGTTGATGTCGATCAGCTGGAAGCGGTAGGCGCCCGCGGGGGTGCGCTCCCAGAGGATGTTGCCGTGGTTAAAGTCCCGGTGCTCGATGCCTTTCTCGTGGAGCTGCACGGTGAAGCGGGCGAAGGCCTCCAGCACGGGCAGGGTCCCCGCTGCGGGGAAGCGTGCGGTGGTCTGCGACAGCGGGGTGTAGTCGGAGCGCCGCGAGACGTAGTAGCTGTCGCAGAGCAGTCCGCGGCGGCGGTATTCGCTCCATGCGACGGGTTCGGGCGAATCGACGCCCAGCGCCCGGAGCCGCACGGCGTGTTCGTACGAGCGGCGGGCCTTGCTCCGGCGGAAGAAGGTGTAGATGACGGCCCGCAGCAGGTTCGGGCGCTTGAACCGTTTGACGACCAGCCGTTCTCCCTCCGCCTCGAAGGCTTTGATCGTGTTGCGTCCCGCGTGCAGGACCTCGCCTTCCCGGTCGAAGAGTTCGGGCAGGCGTTCCGTGAAGTCCCGCAGGTGTTCCGAGGCCGTATTGACGTGAATGTGCATTGCGGTGTTTTTTCCGCAACAAAGGTACGCACCCGCGGCGTAAGGCGTTAGTCCTGTTTGATTGTTAAGTTGTCCTGAAACGGAAAAGAAAGGCGGATTTCATCGGGTGGCGTGCGGAGAACGCGCTCCTTTTCCCCGAAGGCCGGGTGCGGTTCCGGACGGGCATGAAACGAGCGGAACTTCTTCCGCTCGTTTTCAGGATTTATCTCATCCGGATGTGGAACGCTTTGAGGCGTGTCATCGTCTTCGTGGAGGTGCGGCCGAACGAGTCGGCGACTTCGATGCGGACGGTCGTCGCAGGTCCCGAGGCGCGGTAACGCCACATGTGGGGGTTGCAGGCCGTCTGGAACGGTCTGGTGCCGCGCATGTAGGTGATCTTGTGCAGCCGAAATCGTTGGGCGTGACCGGTCTCCGGGCGAAGCCCTCGGCCGCGGCGGCCGTCGCCAGCGACAGTGCGCAGTACCGGTTTTTCGGAAACGGGTTTCCGTGGGGTGCGTTATTTCGAAGAGGGGTCGAATACGAAGATGTTCTGGTAGTGTTTCGTATTGTCGGCGGTGATTCCGCGGGCCGTGTATCCCAGGTAGAGCTTGTCCTTGCAGACCTTGATGCCCTCGGCTTCGAGCGTCCCGAACACCGAAACGCCGATCTGGGTCAGTTTGTCCTTGTCCGACACGACGGCCACCTGCGTCCGCTCCTCGACGATGTTGCCCTCGAAGTCGAACACCGTGACGTAGGCGAACGAGCTGCCCGAGTAGAACGAGCCGAAGAGGTTGTAGTTCGACTGCCCCTCGGTGTAGTAGAGCCGGTTTTTGTGGACGTCGTAGCCCTGCCAGTCGTAGTAGGTGGCGCCGCTCGCGCCGTATCCCGTCTTGAGGAAGCGCGGCCGGGCGACGGGCGTCAGCGTCGTGAGGTCGTGGCAGCGCACCACCACGCTGACCGAGTTGGTCGAAGCGGGTCTGTCGGTCTGGAAGCCGTCGGTGCAGGTGATCGTTACGTTGGTCATCGGGGCCTTTTTCGCCTCGCTCAGCTTGTAGATGACGAAACACCGGTAGGACGAATTTTTGCTGTCGCCGTAGTTGATCGTCAGCAGGTCGTTCTCCGCGTCGATCGAGGGATGCAGGTCGGTGTAGTCGCCGATGTAATAGTAGTCGTTGCACTCGTTGGTCTTGACGGTGGCTCCCTTCACGTATTTGACGCGCCCCACCAGCTTTTCGTTCCAGTACTGGCCTTTGGCGTTGCAGACGCCGTAGGCTCCGGCCCACAGGTAACGGTCGGCGCCGTCCTCTTCGAGGGCGGTGTTCGTCCCGTGGCCGAAGTAGGTGAGTTTCATATAGTCCTTGTTCTCGGTCTGCACGTCCGGGGTCTTGTTGGGCTGCGCGCGGACCCAGTTCAGCTGCGCCTGGTTCGTGTTGGAGAGCTGCGTGTACCAGACCGAGCCGTCCGAGTCGAGGTTGAAACCCTGCATCGCCGTGTTGTCCGGCAGGTAGGTGTTCCGGCTGAAGATGTTCGAGGCATCGAACCGGTCGATGCCCGTGGTCGACGATTTGTCGGGACCTTCGGGTTTGCCGGGACCGGGCGTTTCGCCGCCGTCTCCGTCGCCGCCGCAGGCGGTGCAGAGCGAGAGGCCCAGAATCGAAATAAGCGTGAATTTCAACAGTTTCATAGCATGTCGTTTTAGTTGCGGTAAATTCGGTATTGCCGCCCGAGGCGGCAATACCGAATAAAACCTGTTGTTTCTAATTTGTGATTATCGGTCTTTCGTTACCTGGATGTCGTCGATCCACAGGCGGTAGTGCTTGGTTCCGTAAGGATGCGCCGCGATTACGATGCGGGTCTCCTTGGTGGCTCCGGCGATCTTGACCACATGCTCCGTGGGGTTTACGTAGTCGGTCGTGGGAATTTTGTCGCTGTCCACGTGCGTCGTGCACTGTACGGTCACCTGCTTGTCCGTGTTGGCCGTGGCGGCCCCTGTCGGTTCGGCCTTGGTCGGGCCTCCGTCGGTGATGGTTCCGGGACCTTCGACCTGGATGTAGTGCTGTTCGTGGTCCTGTCCCCACGAGTGGTACGGCTCGAAGTAGGGCGCCGTGTGGCACGTTACGGTGATGTCGGCCGTCCCTTCGCCGATTCCGGTCAGCTTGGGCGTCTTGATGTAGCCCGAAACGGATGCGGTCGAGAGCAGTGCGGCTCCGGTCTGGGTGCGTACCCAGAAGCCCTGCCAGCCGGGATAGTCGGCGTCGGCGTAGTTCGTGCCGTAGGTGTCGCCTTCCCACCATGCTTCCCACAGTTTGGCCGCTTTCACCGGACCGCGGTTGTCGGTCGCGCTCCCGACGTAGTTGAAGAACGAGTCGGTGGAGTTGACGGGGTTTACGATTTTTCCGGTGGCCGCCGGGCAGTTCGGGTCGTCGGGGTCGATGTTCGCACCGATCTGGGCGTTGGTGACTTCGACGCCGAATGCCTGGTAGATCGGACAGCCTCTGAACCAGAAATCGTCGAAATCCTTGTAGAGGATGACGTTCGGCGCCAGATTCTCCTCGGGAGTGGTGAACGAGAACCACGTCTTGTCGGAATCCTCCTTATTGGGACCCAGCTCGTGGGCGACGATCCAGAACCAGTAGGTCGTGCCGGGTTGCAGGTTGCCGAAGGCGAAACGGTTGTGCACGAAGAACATGCTGCTGGCGGTGAGCCAATCGGCCGTCTTCGAGGTGTAGTTGCGCAGGTTGTCGCCCTCCTCTTCCAGCGCGAGGCCGAAGCTGAACGAGCGGGGCGTGCCGTTGTTGAAGTTCGTGCCGGTACCCTTCTCGTAGTCGCCCCAGTCGAGGACTGCCAGGCGGGGCAGCAGTTTGAACATCGTGACGGTTACTTCGCCGGCCAGTTTGGCGCGGCTCTCGGCGGTGAGGTCGTAGGGGGTCGCGACGGACGAGATCTCCACGTGCAGTTTGACCGTGATCGGGCCTTTTTTGGTCGGCGTTCCGCTCAAGGCGAGGGGAATCGCTCCGTCGCCCGCCTCCATTTCGTATCCCGAGAGCGATTCGATGGCGATGCCTTCGGCTCCCGCGCCTTCGAGCGTTGCCGTGACGTCGGCCTTATAGCCGGGCTTCGATTTCTGGTAGGGGATCGTCACCCGCTTGTCCACAAGCTCCTCGTAGAGGTCGAAACTGGGGGCGATCTCGGGCGAGCCGACGGTGAAGAATCCGTCCTCCTGCGTAACCCGGATGACCAGTTCTTTCAGTCCGTCGGAGAGCGTGATGCTGCCGGTACGCTCCGCGCCGTCGTTCTGCGCGACGGTGATGTTCACCGCCTGTTCTTTCGGCGCGCCGTTCCCCTCCCCGGGCGAACAGCTGATCCACGTGTCGTCGGGCGTGATTTTCCAGGACCCGTTGGTCAGGACGAGCAGCTCCTTCGTCGAATTGAGGTACGGGAACGAGAGCGCGTCGTGGCTCCGCTGCAGGAAGTGGGTTTCGTCGTCCTTGCAGGATGTGCCGAGGGCGACCGACGCCAGGCACAAAAACGAAATTATAGCGTGTATTTTCATAAAATCGGATTTTTGATCGTTTCGGGTAAGCGGGTTAGTCGTCCCAGCCGGGATTCTGCGGCCGCAGGTTGGGGTTGATGTCGAGCGCATTCTTCGGAACGGGGTAGAGGTACTTGTAGTCTGCCCATTCCCGGTCGAGAATGTAAACCAGGCAGTTGTCCTTGTTGACACTGTATGTCGTGACGTTGTCGCCCTCTTCGGCGGTCACCTCCACGTACGAAACCCCGGTCTGGTTGCTGCCCGATTTGGGATGGCTCTTCGAGTAGAAGCAGAGGTCGTTCTTTCCGTCGCCGTTCATGTCGAACGGCTTGCCCAGTTCGGGAATGTGGATGCCAGCGAATTCGACCGTCAGTTTGTGGCCCATGCGCCAGCGCATCAGGTCGTTGCGCCGGGTGTTCTCCATGTACAGTTCGATGCTCCGCTCGCGGCGGCATTCGAGTATCCACTTGTCGGTCACCCCGTCGTAGTAGCTGGCCAGATAGGGGTCGGCCGTGGCGGGCATCGCGCCGCTTACGCCCGAACGCTCGCGCAGCGGGCGGATCGTCTTGTTCCACACCGTCTGGTCCATCTCGCCCAGTTCGGCCTTGGCTTCGGCCTCGTTCAGCAGAATTTCGGCGTAGCGGAACACCGGGAGCGAGTTGGCGCTGGAGGTGTTGCTCTCGTTCGCATCGTCGTCGGTGTTCCACTTGATGATGCGGTAGTAGGTCAGCTGCGTGGTCAGGCCGGGGAAGACCTTTGCGAATTCGTTGGTCTCCTTGCCGCCGACCTTCTTGACGTAGTAGGGCGTGATGAAGGTCTGGCGCAGGCGGTAGTCGCGGCCGGCGAACTCGTCCTTGAACTGCGTCTTGTTGTATCCGTCCTTGTCCGTGAAGCGCGTCCCGTCGAGGTTCAGGTACATGTTGACGAACGCTTTGGGACCCGAGTTGCGTTGTCCGTAGCTGCCCGAGGCGTAGTACCACGAGGCGTCGTGAAACCGGTTGAGCGTGGCGTTGAACTCGTTGGCCAGGATCACTTCGGTGTACTGCGGCTCCTCGCTCTTGAAGACCTTGCTGTAATTGGTCGTCTCCTCGCCGGCCGTCGAGACCAGCGAATAGGGGCTGTCGCCCATCAGCTCCTCCGAGGCGGCGACGCACGCGCGGAGCCATTCCTCGCTGCCGTCCAGCCCGTGGTACTTCCGCCAGGTTCCCTCGTAGAGGCAGATGCGCGATTTCAGGGCCAGCGCCACATAGCGGTTGATGACGTTGGTGTTGACGTATTTGCTGGCCTTGGAGCACCAGGTGGCGGCGAAGTCGAGGTCTTCGAGGACCTTCTGCATGACGTAGTCGCGCGGGTCGCGGCCCTTGTAGAGCTGTTCGTCGTCGTCGGGGTCGATCGGCTCGTCGTACCAGGGCACGTCGCCGAAGGTCTTGACCTTGTCCCAGTAGAACCACGCGCGCCAGAAGCGGCCGACGCCCTCGTAATGCTTCATCGTCGCGTCGTCCACATAGGGGGCCGCGTCCTTCATGTGCTTGAGGTAATAGTTGACGTTGTAGAGCGGACGCCAGTTGCCCCGCGCCCAGTTGTTGGCCTGCTGGGCGCTGTAACCGCCCGTCTTGAGGAATCCTTCGGTCTGGGTCGTGACGCAGATGTCGCTGTACTGGTCGCCGCGCGTGAGCGTCGCGGCCGAGGGCAGGTGGCTTTCGAGAAAGCCGATCGCATAGGTTTCCAGCGCCGTTTCCGAATTGAAAAAGGTGTCGGTGGTCGTCGAATAGACGGGGTCTTCGTCGAAGAAGCTCTGGCACGAGGCCAGGAGGGACAATCCGGCGATTATCGCTATCTTGTTCAGTATGGGTTTCATGGGATTGCGTGTTAGAAGTTGATGTTCAGTCCGATGGTTACGCTTCGGGTCATCGGGTATCCGTAGCCCTGGCCGTCGGTGCCGGTCTTCGATGCGAAGTCGGCGTCGCCCGCCGTGATCATTTCGGGGTCGTAGTTCTTGGCGTACTTCTTCAGCGGCGACCAGAAGAACAGGTTTTCGCCCGAGACGTAGATGCGCAGTTTCTCGATGTGGGCCTTGCGGGTGATCTGCTGGGGCAGGGTGTAGCCCAGCGAGATGTTTTTCAGGCGGCAGTAGCGCGCTTTCTGCAGGTAGCGGTCGTTGGCGGCGCGCAGCGTGCCGCGTCCGCTGACGGCCAGCGAGCCGCGCAGTCGGGGCCAGTATGCGTTGGGGTTGTCCTCCGACCAGCGGTCGGCGTTCTGCCACGGCAGGCTGTATCCGTAGGGGCGGTCGTATTGTCCCCAGAAGAGCCCCGACTCGCCGGCGGGATACCAGTCGCGTTTGCAGACGCCCTGGAAGAAGACCGCGAAGTCGATGCCGTTCCAGTTTGCGCTGAAGTTGATGCCGTAGTGGTAGCGCGGCGAGGAGTTGCCGATCTTGCGCAGGTCGCCGTGGTCGTCGAGGCGGTTGCTGCCGTTGTCCACGACGCCGCTCTCGTCCAGGTCGGCGAATTTCAGGTCGCCGGCGTTCCACGACTTGTTGTCGCCGCTCCAGAAGGTCTTCTCCTGTGCCTTGAGACCCCACTCCTGCGCCTCCTCGTCGGTGGCGAAAAGCCCTACGACGTGGTAACCCCAGATTTCACCCAGCTCCATGCCTTCGTAGTAGGCGTTGGCGTAGAGCGTGGGCAGGGTGTTCGACTTGCTGGTGTATTTTGTGATGATCGACTTGCTGTCCCAGAGCGAGAGGCGCACGCTGTAGTTGAAGGGTTTGTTCGCCACACGGAAACTGTCGGTCCAGCCCAGCGAAACCTCGAAACCGCGGGTGCGCATGTCGGCGTTGTTGCCGTAGGGCGCCGAATAGCCCGTCACGGCCGGCAGCTCGGCTCCGGTGACGAACATGTCGGTCGTCTCCTTCTGGTAGATGTCGCCTACGAAGCTCAGGCGGTTGTTCAGCAGGTTGACGTCCAGTCCGAGGTTGATCGTCGAGGAGGTCTCCCACGTGAGGTTTGCCGGCAGCACGGACGAGGGCGCCGAGGTGTAGGTGCGCTGGCTGCCGTCGACGATCACGCCGGCCTTGTTGAAGCCCAACAGCTCCATGTACTTGTAGGGCGAGACGTTGCCGTTGCCGGCCTTGCCGATCGAGAAGCGCCATTTGATGTTGTTGATCCAGGAGATGTCCTTCATAAAGTTCTCCTCCGACATCCGCCAGCCCACGGAGGCCGACGGGAAGAAGCCCCAGCGTTCGTTGCTCGGGAATTTCGAGCTGCCGTCGTAGCGGCCGCTCAATTCCGCGAGGTATTTGCCCTTGTAGGCGTAGCTGGCGCGGTAGAAGATGCCGACGAACCCC
>OMGI01001948.1_pt1 | contig 10804 bp, 8 predicted proteins | sample 1645801 | NCBI WGS metagenome assembly OMGI01 (sample SAMN05578584, study PRJEB25193) | human gut metagenome | biome: Human Microbiome; feature: human-associated habitat; material: feces | host: Homo sapiens | place: USA:Birmingham
ATCTGCGTGTCGTCGTTGGTGCTGTTCAGCACGTCGAATTTTTTCATCGCGTCGTACTCGAACCAGAAGGCGACGCCCGTGGCGAGGAAGATTGCGCAGAAGATGCCGATCGCCTCGGCGAACTCGTTGTGGATGAATCCTATGCCGAGCGAAAGCAGGGCGGCGACCAGCAGGATGCGGATCACCGGATCGTTGAACTTTTCGAAAAAGAGCCTCCACAGCGACTTGCGTTTGGGAGGGGTCAGCACGTTGGCTCCGTACCGTTGCCGGCTCTGCTCGACTTCGGCTCCGGTGAGCCCTTTCGGGTGGTTTGACATGACTGTTTTACGTTTAAATGATGCGATAGCTTGGCCCGGGCCGTGTGTCCGGACCGGTCTTATGACCGAAGCTGTTCGATTCGGAGCGGACGGCATACGGATTTCAGCTCCGTTTTCCTTCGTTTCCGCACCCGGGCAAAGGTACAAAAATAGTGCAGGTGAAAAAAGAACGGTCGTCTTCAGAAAAACGGGCGTATACGGTCGCGAGCGAAAGATCGAAAAAAGCCTCGTGCCGCGTCCGACGGGAAGCCGCTCGTTTACGGAATCTTTCCGATACGGTCGATTATCCATCGGGCGCGCTCGTCGGGCGGCAGGAAAGGTACGGTTATGGTGCGGTAGCCGAGCCTTTCATAGGTGTCCTTCAGGACTCGGCAGGTCTCTCGGGCTTCGTCCGGGCTCTGTTTCCTTTCGGAGTCGTTGACATAGATTTCTTCCCAAAAGGGGAAGAGGAAAACCCTTTCGTTGTATAGGCACTTCTCGGCCGCGTTTTTCAGTTCCCGAAATACCGGCAGTCCGATCAGCCGGCAATAGCCCCAGACGTCGACTATCCCCCGGTCGAAAAAGCAGGGCTCGCCGAGGTCCGCGTGCTTCTCGAAATCGTTTCGGGATTGGAGCGACATCAGGCGGGCATACCGGGCCGTGTCGGCCCACGGAACGGCATTCCCGCCGGTTTCGGCCTGACTGCGGATGATTTTCCTGCCCGCTTCGTGGACCGTATGGTATCCCATTCCGTCCAATATGTCGAGCACGGTCGACTTGCCTCCTCCGGGCCCTCCCGTGAGGACGTAAAGATTTCGGTTTCGCATACGGGTGTTGCGGTGTTCGTGAATCATATCGACAGCTCCCGCTTCGCCGCGTCGAGGCGGACGGCTACGAACAGCAGGACCGTGAACGCGATCAGCGACGAGCCGCCGTAGCTGAAGAAAGGCAAAGGTATGCCGATCACCGGCATGATCCCGATCGTCATGCCGATGTTGACCGCGACGTGGAACAGGAAGATCGACGCTACGCAATAGCAGTAGATCCTTCCGAACGGTTCCATCTGGCGCTCGCCCATGCGGATCAGACGCAGGATCAGGATCGCGAACAGCACGACGACGGTCAGGCTGCCCAGAAAGCCCCATTCCTCGCCGACGGTGCAGAAGATGAAGTCGGTGCTCTGCTCGGGCACGAAATTGAACTTAGTCTGCGTCCCCTCCAGAAAGCCCTTGCCGCTGAAGCCGCCCGAGCCTATAGCTATTTTCGACTGATTCACGTTGTATCCCCAGTGCTTGAGGTCCGACTCGAGACCCAGCAAGTCGAGAATGCGCTTCTGCTGGTGAATCTGCATCACGTTATGGAACACGTAGTCGATCGTGCGGGTAAAGACGAGCGAACCGAAAAACAGCAGTACGAAAGTCAGCGTATTGCGTATCTTGTATCGGTAGGCGTAGACGGCGACGGCCGCGGAGGACAGCACGACGGCCGACAGGATGGCCGCGTACCAGCCGATCGGAACTCCCGCCAGCGAAGCTCCGGCATAAATCAGGATCGCTCCGAGGGCGAGTCCCGCCAGATAGATCGCCTTGCTGCGCCACAGTCCGTTGGTTGCCGCTTCGCCCGCGACACAGACCAGAATCAGCACGATCAGCAGCATCGTGGGCTCGAGCAGGAACGACAGCACGAACAGCGAGATGACTAGGAACAGCGCGACGTAGACCCAGCCGTTGAATCCCTCCCGGAAAAGCATGAACAGGAACGAGCCGTACACGAGGGCCGATCCGGTGTCGTTTTGCAGCATGACGATCGCGACCGGCAGTCCGAGGATGGCCCCTACGCGGAGCAGATCCCCGAACCGGTGTATGTCGAACGTGTAGGAACTCATGTATCGCGCCAGCGCCAGCGCCGTCGTGAACTTGACGAACTCGGTCGGCTGGAGCGCCACCGGGCCGATCTCGATCCACGACTTGGCCCCGTGGACCTCTTTGCCGAAAAACAGTACGCCGATCAGCAGCAGCAATGACAGCCAGTAGAGCGGGTAAGCCAGCACATGGTAATACTTGTCGTCGATCAGCAGGATCGACAGGGCGATGAAGGCCGAGATGCCGATCCATACCATCTGCATGCCGTAGCGCTGGCCGATGTCGAATATGCTCGCATGCGCATCGTCGTAGACGGCGGCGTATATGTTGAGCCAGCCCATCAGCACGAGCGCCGCGTATACCGCGACGGTCACCCAATCGACGCGCCCGAGCGCGAGGCTATTTTCCCTTTCGCTGCTTCTCATAGTAAGGATAGGCGATCTGCATGTTCTTGACGTAATCGACCAGCGCCGGCCGCGTGATCGTGTCGGTCAGATAGAGTTCCGTGAGCAGGCTGGCGATCGGCGCGGCGATCGTCGCGCCGAAGCGGCCGTTCTCGACATAGACCGAGACGGCGATTTTCGGGTCGTTGCGGGGCGCGAAGCAGAAAAAGGTGCTGTGATCCGCTCCGTGCGGGTTCTGCGCCGTTCCGGTCTTGCCGCAGATGTCGAGGCCCGGCACCATCGCGATGCGCCCCGTGCCGCCTTCGTTGACGGCCTTGTACATGCCCTCGACGATCGGGTCGAAGTGGCGCGCGTCGACTTTCGTGTAATGGTCCTCGTAGAAACGCGCGTCGATCGAATCCCGGTCGTGGATGCGCTTGACGACGTGCGGAATACGGTAATGGCCCCGGTTGGCCACGGTGGCCACCATGTTGGCCATCTGAAGCGGTGTGCAGCCCAGTTCGCCCTGTCCGATCGACAGCGAGATGACGGTCAGTCCGTTCCACCTTCCCCGGTAGGCTTTGTCATAAAAAGCCGCTTCGGGCACGTTGCCGTTCAGCTCGCCCGTGAAGTCCGAGCCGAGCTTGCGGCCGTATCCGAAGCTGCGGACGTAGTCCGCCCACAGGTCGAACCCTTCGTCTATGTCGCCGTATTTCTTGTTTTCGATGACGTTGCGGAACACGTAGCAGAAATAAGCGTTGCACGAGTTTTGGATCGCTCCCTCCAGGTCGAGCGGAGAGTAGTGCTCATGGCATGCCATGCCTCGGCCGTACGGGTATCCGCCGTGACACGGATAAGTCTGCTCGGGGACGAGCACGCCTTCCTGCAATCCGATCAGGCCCTGCACGACCTTGAACGTCGAACCGGGCGGATAGGACGACATGACGGCCCGGTTGAACAGCGGCCGGCGCGGGTCGTCGAGCAGCTTCATGTAGTTGTTTCCCCGCTCGCGTCCGACCAGTTCGTCGGGATCGTAAGTGGGGCTGCTGGCCATAACCAGTATTTCTCCCGTAGCGGGCTCGATCGCGACGACGCTGCCTACCTTGCCCTGCATCAGCTCCTCGGCGAACGCCTGCAATCGGCCGTCGATCGTGCAGGTGATCGCGACGCCCGGCGAGGGCAGCGTGTCGTAAATGCCGTTCGCATAGGAGCCTTTGGGGATACCGTGTACGTCGACCATTTCGATCTTGACGCCCTTTTCTCCGCGAAGCACTTCTTCGTAAGCCTGCTCGATACCGCTCATGCCGATGTAGTCGCCGCTGCGGTAGTACGGGTTGCGCTCGAGGATGCGGTCGTTGACCTCGCCCACGTAGCCCAACAGGTTGCCTGCCATTTTGGTCGGGTAGGAGCGCACTGTGCGGTAGACGGTGAAGAAACCCGGAAAGCCGTGCTCCTCGAAGCGCAGCTTGACCTCCTTGGGTAGCTGTTTGAAAATGACCGAGGCTCTCCGGCGCGAGAAGTTGCTCGCTTTACGGAGCTCCTTGCGGATCTGTTCGACGCTGACGCCCAGTATACGGCTCATCGCCGCTGTGTCGAACGGTCTGATCTCGCGCGGGATGGCCATCAGATCGTAGGCTTCCTTGCTCTGCACCAGAAAGCGGCCGTTGCGATCGTACACTTCGCCTCGCGGCGGATATTGCACCGTGTAGCGCAGCACGTTGTTCGCCGCGTTCGATTTGTAACTGTCGTCGATGACCTGAATGTAGAAAAGCCTCAGCAGAAGCACGATCGCTACTGCGACAACGCTGATTTGTAGTGTCTTGACTCGCTTGAGACTGTCCACGGCTCAGATCTTTTGACGGTTGACCGAAAAAAGCTTCTGGCAGAAATAGACCAGCGGAAGCGTGACGGCCGAACTCAGCGCGATGCGAAGCGCCGTCCGGTAGAAGAAGCTCCACGAGAGGGCCTCCAACAGGAAAAAGGCCGTGCTGTGGATGAGGATCATCGCCGATGCGTAGCGGACGAACTTCTTGGCGCCGATCCGGTTGACGTTCGGCACGCCCCCGTCCTTGACTTCGTCTTTACCTACGAGCACGTTCAGCAGTGCCGGGCGGCAGAAAGCGGCCAACAGCGCCGCGACCGTATGGATGCCCGCCGTGGCCATGAAAAAGTCCAACGTGACGCCCAGCAGCAGCCCCAGTCCGAGCAGCGCCAACGGAGCGATCTCCATCGGCAGCAGGACGATGAACGCGATGCAGACCAGCGGATGGACGTACACGCTGATACCGATCCGGCTGAACAGGAAGATCTGCAGGATCACCATTACGATGAAAAGAATCGCGTATTGCAGCGTGCGGTGCATGGCTTCGTTGCGTTTTTATAAAAGTTGCGCTTGCGCGCCGGTTCGTCCGGCTTCCGTGTTTTTCCCGACGCTCGATGACGCGAGACTCGGGACTTCTTGAGGCCGGTGTATGGTTTGCCCGCTTGCCGGTTTCGGCTTTGCGTCTGTTTCCCGCCGTCGTTTTTCCGTTCGGGAGACACCCTTGCATTCCGGTCCGTTGCGGTCGGGCGAGATTCCGCCGCGATGCTTCCCGGTATCTTTTCCCCGCCGGGCTTGTTGCTTCCGGGAAAGCCGCTTGCCAGAGTGAGCGAACGGAGAGGGGAACGGAACGGCTTTCGTTCGTTCCTATTCGGCCTCCGGCGCGACGACGCTCTGCTCCAAGGCTCCGCGCTCGTCGGCGTCGATATAACGCACGGCCAATACGTTGTTCAGCGCCGCGATGTCGGTGTGCAGCCTCACTTTCACGTCGTAGTAGGTCGCGTTGTTCAGCTCGAAGCTCTCGACCGTGCCGATCATCAGGTCGGGCGGGAAGATCGACGAGTGGGCCGTCGTGACGATCGTGTCGCCCGCATGAATCTGCGCATACTTCGGAATTTCCGAGAGCGTCAGATGCCGGTAGCTCGTTCCGTCCCAATAGACCGAGCCGAAATAGTCGCCGCCCTTGATCTTTCCGCTGGTCCTGAAATTGCGGTTCAGCACCGACAGGCAGACCGAGAAACGGTCGGAGCATCCTACGATATATCCTGCGATCCCACCTTCGGCGACGAGCGCCATGTCGGGCCGCATGCCGTCGTCGGCGCCCCGGTCGATCGTGATGTAGTTTTCCTGCCGCGTGATCGAGTTGTTGACGACCTTCGCCGGATAGTATTCGTATTTCCGTCTCCCGGCCGTATCCGTCAGCACGGCGGAGTCGGCGGGGCTCAGCACGGAATCGCGCGCCGTGGACGGAAGCAGTCCGTCGAGCCGGTTGCGCAGCTCGGCCAGTTCGGCGTTCAGCGCGGCGTTTTCCCTTTTGAGGCGGAAATAGCTGCCGATGCCCGACAGTTGAGAGTAAATGCCGCCCACCACGTAGTTGGAGGCGGTGATCAGCTTGGCTTTCGTGTAGCTCGTACTGTTGGCGTAGTAGTGCAGCGCGAACGCCTCGAGCACGACGAACGCGAGAACGAAGTGAATCTTTTTTATGAACAGGAAGAACTTGATCATTCCATGTTTCTCGGACGGCCGTCTATCTCATCAGGAACGAGAAGCGGCCGATATTTTTCAGCGCGATGCCCGTTCCGCGCGCGACGGCCCGCAGCGGGTCTTCGGCGATGTGGAACGGAATGTTGGTCTTTTCCGACAGCCGGCGGTCGAGTCCCTTGAGCAGCGCGCCGCCTCCGGCCAGATAGATGCCGTTGCGGGCGATGTCGGCGTACAGCTCGGGCGGGACCATCTCGAGCACCTTCATGATCGCCGCGTCGATCTTGACGAGCGACTTCTCGAGCGCGTAGGCGATCTCGTTGTACGAGACGGTCAGCACCGACGGCAGCGAGGTGAGGATGTTCGGGCCCGTCACGACGAAGTCCTCGGGCTCCTCGACCAGTTCGGGCAGCGCGGCGCCGACGGCGATCTTGATATCCTCGGCCGTACGCTCGCCGATGCGCATGTTGTGCTGCTGGCGGATGTAGGTCTGGATATCCTCGGTGAACACGTCGCCCGCGACGTTGATGCTCTCGCTGCAGACGATCCCTCCGAGCGAGATACAGGCGATTTCGGTCGTACCGCCTCCGATGTCGACGACCATGTTGCCCTCCGGAGCCTCGACGTCGAGCCCGGCTCCGAGCGCGGCGGCCATCGGCTCGTAGATCATGTATACTTCTCGGCCTCCGGCGTGCTCGGCCGAGTCGCGCACGGCGCGGATTTCGACGTTCGTCGAGCCGGAGGGGATGCAGATGACCATCTTCAGCGACGGGCTGAACAGCCGTCCGTTGGTCTTGACCATCTTGATCAGTCCGCGCAGCATGATTTCGGCCGCGTTGAAGTCGGCGATCACGCCGTCCTTCAGCGGGCGGATCGTCTTGATGTTCTGATGCGTCTTGCCGTGCATCTGGCGGGCTTTCTTGCCGATGGCCATCGGCTTGCCGGTATGCTGGTCGAGCGCGACGATCGACGGCTCGTCGACGACGATCTTGCCGTTGTTGATTATGATCGTGTTGGCTGTGCCGAGGTCGATGGCCAACTCCTGTGTCAGAGAGAATAAACCCATGTCGCTTAGTGTTTGTTCGTGTTTATTGGGAAAACGCGGCGGAGCCGCCCTGCGGACGACCGGAGCGGCTCGCCCCGTCAGTGCTTGAAATGGCGGAGCCCGGTGAACAGCATCGCCATGCCATGGGCGTTGCAATAGTCGATGCTCTCGTGGTCGCGGACCGAACCGCCCGGCTGGATCACCGCGTCGACGCCTTCCTTATGGGCGATCTCGACGCAGTCGCCGAACGGGAAGTAGGCGTCCGAGGCCATGACGGCTCCCTTCAGGTCGAACCCGAAGCCCTTGGCCTTGGCGATCGCCTGCTTGAGCGCGTCCACGCGCGAGGTTTGTCCGATGCCGCTCGAAAGCAACATGCCGTTCTTGGCCAGCACGATCGCGTTGCTTTTCGAGTGCTTGACGATCTTGTTCGCGAAAATCAGGTCCGCCGTCTGCTCGGCCGAAGCGTGCTTCTCGGTCGCGTAGTGCGGCTCTCCGTCTACGCCGCCCACCTTCGCGTCGCGGTCTTGTACGGCGACGCCGTTCAGCAGCGAGCGGAACAGTTGCGGGGCGCGCTCCGTCTGCTTGAGGCGCAGGATGATACGGTTTTTCTTGCTGCGGAGCGTCTCGAGCGCCGCCTCGCTGTAAGAGGGCGCGAGAATCACCTCGAAGAACAGCTTGTTGATCTCGTCGGCTGTTGCGGCGTCTACCTCGCGGTTGGTGATCAGCACGCCGCCGAAAGCCGAGACCGGGTCGCCCGCCAAGGCGTCCTTCCATGCTTCCAGTACGGTCGGCCTGCTGGCGACGCCGCAGGCGTTGTTGTGCTTCATGATGACGAACGTGGGCTCCGTGAACTCGCCGATCAGACCCACGGCCGCGTCGATGTCGAGGAGGTTGTTGTACGAGATTTCCTTGCCGTTGAGCTTCTCGAACAGCCCGTCCAGATCGCCGTAGAACGTGGCGGCCTGATGCGGGTTCTCGCCGTAGCGCAGCGTCGTGCCTTGGGTCAGGCTCAGCTTGAACGAGTCGATCTTCTCCTGACGGTTGAAATAATTGAAGATGGCCGTGTCGTAGTGCGAGCTGACGTTGAACGCATGGGCCGCGAAACGGCGGCGCTGCTCGAGCGTCGTAGAGCTATGCTGCGCGTCGATGATTTCGAAGAATTCGGCGTACTGGTCGACCGAAGGTACGATCACGACGTCCTTGAAATTTTTCGCTGCGGCGCGGATCAGCGAGATGCCTCCGATGTCGATCTTCTCGATGACGTCCTGCTCGGGCGCGCCCGAAGCGACGGTCTGCTCGAACGGATAGAGGTCGACGATCACCGCGTCGATCTCGGGTATTTCGTACTGCGCCGCCTGTTCGGAGTCTTTCGGGTTGTCGCGGCGGGCGAGGATGCCGCCGAAAACTTTCGGGTGGAGCGTCTTGACGCGTCCGCCGAGGATCGACGGATAGCCCGTCAGGCTTTCGACCGAGGTGGCCTTCAGACCCAGCGACTCGATGAACGAGAGGGTCCCTCCGGTGGAGTATATCGCAACGCCGTCCTCGGCGAGCTTTCTGACGATCCGTTCCAATCCGTCCTTGTAGTAAACCGAAATGAGAGCGCTTTTTATCTTTTTCACGATCGTTTGAGTTTTGTTGTTCGTTAGTCGGACAAAGATAGGAAAAAAGAGCCGGACTCCCGACAGCGAGGCGGGAGTTTTTTTAGCCCGCGGCCGGGAAGCGTCCGTTCCGTTGCGTAATATAACGCGAAAAGCGCGCCGCGCGTTGCGTTTCCGTCCGGGAAATCGGCTTTCCGGGCGGAGGCGCGTTCTTTCCTCCGGTCTGCTTTCTGTCGGCAGACGACGGAATTAGCGAATAAGTTCGTACATTTGCCGGACGCGAAACTTTTTGGCATGGCTTTCAGAATCGACAGGCAGTCCCGCTGCGCCGTGATCGGATACGGCAGCTGGGCGACCGCTCTGGTCAAGATATTGCTCGAGAACGAGACATCCGTAGGCTGGTACATCCGCAACCGCGAGGTGCTGGAGTCCGTTCGCCGCAACGAGACCAATCCGCGCTATCTGCGCGACGTGCATTTCGACACCGGTCGTCTGAGGACCTCCGACGATCTGAACGAGACGGTCCGCTCTGCCGAGGTGATCGTGCTGGCCGTTCCGTCGGTCTACCTGAAGACGACGCTCGAGCCGCTCGCCGAGCCGCTTTCGGACAAGTTCGTGATTTCGGCTATCAAAGGGATCGTGCCCGGCGAGCTGGTGACCGTCGCCGAGTATGTCAACCGCCGCTACGGCGTGCCGTTCTGCCAGCTCGGCATCGTGTCGGGGCCGTGTCACGCCGAGGAGGTAGCCCTCGAACGGCTTTCCTATCTGACGGCCGTATGCAAGGAGCCCGAAAACGCGCGAGCGCTCGGCGAGAAGATCGGAACGCCCTATATCAGCGTCAGCTATTCGACCGACATCTACGGCATAGAATATGCGTCCGTGCTCAAGAACATCTACGCGATGGCCGTCGGCATCGCGCTCGGGCTGGGCTACGGCGACAACTTCATCGCCGTGCTGATCAGCAACGCGGCGATGGAGATGTCGCGCTTTATGGCCGAGACCTATCCTGCGCAGCGCGATACCTTCGCATCGGCCTATCTCGGGGACCTGCTCGTCACTTCCTATTCGCAGTTCAGCCGCAACCGTCGGTTCGGGCTGATGATCGGCAAGGGCTACTCGGTCGAGGCGGCCCGCGTGGAGATGAGTATGGTGGCCGAAGGATATTACGCGGCCGAATGCGTGATGAGGATCAACGAGCGCTACGGCGTCGAGATGCCGATCGCGCGGGCCGTCTATGGCATCCTCTACGAGGGAAAGTCTCCGGCGGCCAGCCTGAAGCTTCTGACCGGGAAACTGATATGAATCCAAATAACTTACTGTCATGGGTATTATCAATGTGAATATCGACAAGATCTACGGCCGCGCTTCGCAGGCCGAGGTCGATGCGCTGAAAGGCGAGATCGAGACGGCCAACCGGATGCTGTACGACGGCAGCGGCAAGGGCGGCGATTTTCTGGGCTGGGTTTCCCTGCCGGGCCGGATCGGCTCCGAGGAGCTCGAAGCCGTCGAGGCGTGCGCCCGCTCGCTCGCATCGCTCGCCGATGTGATCGTCGTGATCGGGATCGGGGGATCGTACCTCGGGACGAAAGCCGTGTACGAAGCGATGAACGACTCCTTCCAGTTGTTGCGCAAGAAGCAGGACAGGCCGCTGCTGCTGTTCGCGGGGCAGAACCTGAGCGAGGACTATCTCTCGGAGCTCTTGGCCGCCGTGAAGCCCTATCGGATCGCTGCGATCGTCATTTCCAAGTCGGGCACGACGACCGAGCCGGCCGTCGCGTTCCGCCTGATCAAAGAGGAGATCGAGTCGCGCTACGGCAAGGCCGAGGCGTCCAAGCGGATCGTCGCCGTGACCGACGCCAAGCGCGGAGCCCTGCGGACACTTGCGACGCAAGAAGGCTATGCCACGTTCGTGATTCCCGATAATGTCGGCGGACGCTATTCGGTGCTGACGCCCGTCGGCCTGCTGCCGCTGGCCGCCGCCGGCGTCCGGATCGGCGAGTTGGTCCGCGGCGCGCAGGATATGGAGAAGGCCACCGGAACGGACGTGCCCTTAGATCGGAAGAGCGTCGTGTAGGGAAAGAGTGTAGATCTCGGTGGTCG
>OMGI01001954.1_pt1 | contig 10784 bp, 6 predicted proteins | sample 1645801 | NCBI WGS metagenome assembly OMGI01 (sample SAMN05578584, study PRJEB25193) | human gut metagenome | biome: Human Microbiome; feature: human-associated habitat; material: feces | host: Homo sapiens | place: USA:Birmingham
CGACCACCGAGATCTACACTCTTTCCCTACACGACGCTCTTCCGATCTTGCATTTGCTTTCGGCAAAGTAATAACACCAATTCCCGACAGACATCTGGACACCATATAACCAGTTGCCAGAATATATAACATTTTACGATTATCCTGTTCCACAATCTGACTCATTCCGCCATACATAGTCAAAAAGTATACACATGCTGTAATGACCGCAAACGCACCTGCATGAGAATCTTTCAGAATCTCCAGACGTTTTTCTCTGTCTCTCCAGGAGCTCAGAGCATCAGATGTGTCCAGAAGGCCATCTACATGAATTCCTCCTGTTACAATTACCGGTACCAGTACCAGTGCCACTGCAATAAATCCATTACTCATTCCAAAATAACGGCAGAGCCATTCCATGCCAAGCATGACCACCCCGACAGCTGCACCGACAAACGGAAAAAAACAGAGCATATAACGCATATTTTCTTCCGACCAGTCTGCCTGGGGCATCGGTATCTTTGAAAACATCGCAAAGGCAATCTTAAAACTGTTCCACAGACTTTTCATCATTTACACTTCCTTAACCCTCTCCAGAAAGGAGTTTATTTTTATGATATACAGGGATTCCATAAACTACTTCAACCACCTGATCTGCTATTTCAGCTATCTTCTGGTTAATCTGTCCGAGATATTCCTGATAAAGTCCTGTCTCTCCCTGATAATCTGCTGCCTCAGAAAATATCTCATTCGTAACGATCACCAGATTTCCCGCCTGTTCTCTGATATGCCGCACACCCTTTAACACCGCCTCAACAGTATTCTCATGTGCTCCTTCTTCCTGAAACATCTCATTTGCAACAAGATTCGACATACATTCTAAAAGCACTGTACAGTTTTCCGGGAGCCTTATCTTATCAAGACCTGTATAACATTCGACTGTTTCAAATCCCTTTCCCTGTCGCATTTTCTGATGCCGCTGTACACGTCTTCGGCTCTCTTCATCAAACGGATACATCGTCGCAATATAAATTCTCTCCGTCTCTCCACAAGAAACTACACAGTCTTCTGCAAAAGCTGACTTTCCGCTTCCGCTTCCTCCTGTAACAAGTATCATCATCTTTACACAAGCTCCTCATACTGTTCCACATGAATATCTTCAAATGTGCTCATGGAATCATACACAGCAATTCCCATATCCAGGAACGGAAAAAGTGTAACCGCTCCGCTGCCCTCACCGAGGCACATTTCCCCATGAATAACAGCTTCTTTTCCGAGAGCTTCCAAAATCAGACGTGCAGCCGGCTCCTTTGAAACATGAGATGCGATCATATATTCGCCCGCCAGTGGGCAGATACGCTGTGCGATCAATGCTGCAACACAGGAAATAAATCCATCGATCACCACCGGCACTCCAAGTGCTGCTCCGCCAAGGAACATCCCTGCCATACCTGCAATATCAAAACCACCAACTTTTGCAAGGACACCGATCGCATCTTTCGGATCAGGCTGATTCACTTCAATTGCTTTTCTGATTGCATTGATTTTTCGATTCAGTCCATCTCCGGAAAGACCGGCCCCTCTCCCTGTCATTTCTTCCACAGAACGATCCAGAAGCACGGATGCTACTGCACTGCTTGTAGTCGTATTTCCAATTCCCATTTCTCCGGTTGCCAGAAGCCCGTATCCTTCTTCTTTCAGTCTGCGAACCATCTCAATACCTGCTTCCAATGCCTGTACCGCCTGTGCTCTCGTCATCGCAGGTCCCTTTGTCATATTGGCTGTTCCATAAGCAACTTTCAGCTCTTTTGAAACTTTTGTATCAACAGCCATTCCGATATCCACCGGAATAACCTTTGTTCCACACTGGCGGCTCATAACACATGCCGACGTATCTCCGGAAAGGAAATTTTCAGCAACGATCGCAGTCACTTCCTGACCGGTCTGGGTTACACCTTCTTCCACCACACCATTATCTGCACACATTGCTACCAGAGCACGTTTTTGAATTTTCATATCTGGATTGCCGGTGATTCCCGCAATCTGAATCACCAGTTTTTCCATTTTTCCAAGAGAATGCAGGGGTTTCGCAATACTGTCCCAGCGTTTTGCGGCAACATCCATTGCATTTTTGTCCAAAGGCTTTATCTGAGCCAGTGTTTCTTCCAGTGTCATTTTTATTTCCTCCAGATCTTATCTGTATTTTATTTTTTTCCTGTAGTAAATACAAAAAATTTGCTGAATACATAATTCAGTGCAAGTACAATAAACTGGGTACAGAATTTACCAACCATTCCATTCATTCCCATTTTTTCGCAAAGAAGCCAGACACCTCCAACCTCAACTACCATTGTCAGAAGACGTGCACTGATAAATTTGCAAAATGGCCGGATATGATCACGCAATGTCTCACATTTATCCTGAAATACATATTTTGAGTTAACTATGTATGCAAAAATAATTGCCGCAATAATTGATATTACATTTGCGATATTCAGATTTAAGTGGCAGAGATTCCACAATATATAAAAACATACCAGATTCACCAGTGTGGTACATCCACCAAAAAACACATATCTGACCACATCATTCCCGTAGCAGAATGAAATCAGTTCTTTGATCTTTTTCATTTTATTTCTCCTGTATATTACACATCATGTCTGACACTGCCCGTTACATCTTTGTTTCCACGCACGATCTGTGACACAATATATCGCGGACGATGTTTCACTTCTTCATAGATCTTTGCAAGGTAATAACCAATCACACCAAGACTCAGCATAATCGCACTTCCGATCAGAAGCAGCAGCAAGATCGTTGTTGTATAACCTTCTATCGCCTGACCTCTGAAATATTGGATCAGCGAATAAATGATCATGATCAGAGAACACCCGAAGCAGATTCCTCCACCAACCGTAACAAACTGAAGCGGAGCCGTCGTAAATGCAACAATGTTTGTAAAAGCATATTTGATCAACGACCATGTAGACCACTTGGACTCTCCCGCTTCACGTTCATGCACTTCAAATTCCACATAGGTTGTCTTATATCCCACCCATGAAGATGTTGCTCTGAAAAACATATTCCGCTCCGGAAGTGACAGAATGCTGTTCACTACTTTTCTGTCCATCATCTTGAAATCAGAAGCATTCTGCATATCTACTTTTGTTGCTTTTGACATGATTCCATAGAAGAAGCCGGCACTTTCTTTATGAAGAAAACTCTCTTCTCCTCGGCTCTTTTTTACACCTTCAATAACCTCGTACCCTTCTTTCCATTTCTGGTACATTTCAATCAGTGTTTCTGCCGGATGCTGGAGGTCACAGTCCATAACTGCCACCACATCGCCGGATGCCTGCGCAAGTCCTGCAAAAACAGCTGCCTCTTTCCCAAAATTACGTGAAAAATGAACTCCAAGGATATTGGGATCTTTTTCCCCGGCTTTTAATATTTCATTCCATGTGTTATCTTTTGATCCATCATTGACAAGAACCAGTTCATAAGAAATTCCGGCGCCTGACAGGACTTCATGAAGCACCCGGCAGGTCTTGCCAACCATCTGTTCTTCATTATAAGCCGGAAGTACGACTGATAATATACTCATCCTTTTTTGTTTCCTCTTTTCTTTTTGTAAATCAACACCACACCAATGTAGCACAACAATCCCGCACAAGTCAAGCAGAGCCCTGTATACAGATACGGTGTATGATAGGTAAGCCGGATCTCATGTTCTCCTTCTGCAAGGTTCAATGCCATATACATGGTATTTGCCTGTTTAATATCTGTTTTCTTTCCATCCACATAGGCAGTAAAGCCTGTACTGTATGGAAGTGCGATCACAAGTGCTTTCGGTTTTGATACAGAAATTTTTCCGGTCAGTTCATGATCCTCAACTTTTACATCCTGCAGAGATTCTTCTCCTAGTTTCTTCACCTGTTCATCCACTTTTGTTACAGGCTGGCAGACCACTTTCAGATCATCATAAGAATACACTCCTGTATTCTGAAATGTCAGTGTAAGTGAATTTTTCCCCATCCGGCTGTATCCTGCATTGCAGAGGAAATTATGTTTTCCACTGTATGCATTATATTTATCTGTGTAAATACGGATTGTCTTGTTTAAAAACTTTCCGGTCACATCAATATACGCTTTCTGACTTTCCTTCCAGTAACGCCACCTGCTGTTCTCATGAAACACCTGATTCTGTTCGTAAATTGACATATTTTTCCATTTTTTATCACTGATCATTGCTCTCGGAGAAAGTGCCTCATAGTTTACTCCTTCTGTGATCAGGTAAGTTTCACTTTCGTCCAGACCATCAAACACCAGTCTTGCCTGCGCATTTTCTTTTGTAACGATCAGTTTTCCGTCTTTCTCCTGACAGCCTTTCCCGGTAATAATTTTAAACGGAACTTCACGATCATTAAGGGTGAGAACTGTCTCCGGAAGTGAACTTTCATCCAGCACAACTCCCTGCAGCAGTGCCTGTTGTTTCTCAATCACAGACATTTTTTCATATTTTTCTCTCGGAATATAAGAATCATACGTATAGCCAAATGGAAGTGCATTGTCACATTCGTATGCTCGATATGTTTTCCCTTTTTTCTCTGCCTCGCCCGCCATTTTATTGTATCCATAAGGCAGATATTCCTCTTCTCCCGCACGGACAACAAAATATTTTACAGCAGCCAGACGATCCAGGATCGTTCTGCTGTCCAGATTATCGTACTGATCTTCTCTCGGCGTATTCAGATACATTTCATCAAAAAAATTACTGATATTTCCGATTGCGACGCTGAAATAATATGATGCACTGTTGGTTCCCATCTGCATGGACGAGTTTTCATAAGTATGCGTTCCCATCTGATCATAACGATACAGCGAAGAATCTTCTGTATCTAAGACTGCAAGATCTGTCCCTGTCTCCAGTTTATCCAATGCTTCTCCCTGCTCAGTGAATTCTGACAGATAATCTTTTTCATAAGAATACTGATAATAAATATTAAACAAAATTCCGGCGATCAGAAAAACAGACACCATAATCGTAAGATTTCTTTTTTTCACAAAAAAAGAACCAAACGACAATACAGTAAACGTTGCTGCTACCAGAAAAATTACCGCCATCATATTTCGCTGTGTGCGCGCCGCATCAGGAAGCAATGCAATTCCACAGTATATGAGAAGCATAACAAATATCTTTCTTTTTTCCTTCAGAGTCAGTGTAAACAATTCCGGATATATTTTTACAAAGATGTACGCGATCAGCATCCCATACGCCCAGATCCATCGATTTGAGACATAGGAAAATCCATTTAACACATGTCCGGCATAAGGCAGAAGCAAAAAAGCATTCAGCAATACAAATCCTACTTTCAATGCTGTATATTTTTTTCGCTTTGAAAACAGTACAAAGACACCTGTCATAGAAACTGCAGTAAATCCTGCAACTCCCCACTGGATCATGTTTTCTCCAATCAGACATCCAAGATATTTTTCATAATAAACTTTATCATATAATAACGGAACATAGTTTTGGGCTTTAAACCGATCTGTTCCAAGAACCGGAAGAATTACCGGAAGAAGGATCACTGCTGCGATCAGGACTGCGATTATCGAATACACAAAAAAAGTCCCAAGCCATCTTCCTATATTTTTTAAGGAACGATCCTCAAACTGTTCAAAATATCGAACTGCTGCATAGAGCACCATAAAGATTCCAAGCATGTAAAAGAAGTAAAAATTCGACAGACCTGCCAGTGCGACTGACCAGATAAAAATATATGGTTTTTCTTTTTTATATATTTTATCAATTCCCATCAGTATAAATGGCAGATAGATCATCGGATTCGAAAAGTACGGATGTTTCATGGCTGCATAAATCGTCCATCCGGCAAAAACATAAATCATAGATCCCATGAATACAGCCTGTTTTGAATTTTTATGATAAAAAGCATATCTGCTGAAGGCAATTCCTGCCAGATAGATTCTCAAAAAAATCAAAAATTCATACAAAAATTCTGTCTGTGATGATTTGAAAAATACCGACAGCAATGTCAGCGGATCACCGATCACATAATAATGTAATGTTGTCAGAATATCAGATCCATATCCAATATTCAGATCCCACATCGGAATTGACAGTTTATGTTCTATAAACAAGGTGTGCAAAATTTTTCTGAGATATCTTCCGTAATACGCAAGTGAATTCAGGTGCTGTGGCACTCCATCATGGCTCCATACAAGAGATTTTCCATTCAGATAAAATCTCATATACAAAAAAAGAGCAATTCCTGCAAAAGCAAGTGTATAAAAAAGATAAAAATCTGCGTTTTTCCATTTGATGCATTTTTCTTTATTTTTACTCATGCTGTACCTGTCCTTTTTTCTAAAAAAAAGCCGCGGTACATAAAGTACCGCGGCCAATGGCTCTGAATTATTCTTCTTCGCCGTACATAGCTACAAGTTTATTCAGATATGCATATCTAGCTTTTGCTTCAGATTCGTTCTTAGCAAACAGTCTAGCTGCTTTTTCAGGATTCTGACGCTGTAAGGAGTTGTAACGAACCTCACCATTCAGGAAGTCCATATAGTTTTCCATATCCGGTGTCTTGGAATCCAGAGCAAATTTCTTGTCTGCTGCCGGGTTGAAGCGGAAGTTGTGCCAATATCCACATTTAACTGCCAGTTCTTCTTCTGTCTGAGCTTTTGCCATACCTTTCTTGATACCATGGTTGATACATGGAGCATAAGCAATGATCAGGGATGGTCCCGGATAAGCTTCTGCTTCAGCAATTGCTTTAACAGTCTGGTTGAAGTCAGCACCCATGGAGATCTGTGCTACGTATACATATCCATAGCTCATTGCGATGGAAGCCATATCTTTCTTCTTAGTCTCTTTACCACCAGCTGCGAACTGTGCGATAGCACCTGTTGGTGTAGATTTAGAAGACTGTCCACCTGTGTTGGAGTAAACTTCTGTATCGAATACCATTACGTTGATGTCACGTCCACTTGCAAGAACATGGTCAACACCACCGAAGCCGATATCGTAAGCCCATCCGTCACCACCGAAGATCCACTGGGATTTCTTGGACAGATAGTTTTTCTGAGCAAGGATCTCTTTAGCAGCGTCGCATCCACATGCTTCCAGAGCTGCGATCAGTTTGTCTGTTGCTGCACCGTTGGTTGCTCCAACAGCGAATGTATCCAGCCATTCCTGGCCAGCTTCTTTAACTGCTTCGTCTTTGCCATCTGCTACAACAGCTTCAACTTTTGCTTTAAGGCCATCACGGATAGCTCTCTGTGCAAGAAGCATACCATAACCAAACTCAGCGTTATCTTCGAACAGTGAGTTAGCCCATGCAGGTCCCTGTCCTTTAGCGTTTGTTGTGTATGGTGTAGACGGTGAAGAGTTACCCCAGATAGAGGAACATCCTGTAGCATTTGCAATGTACATTCTGTCACCAAACAGCTGTGTGATCAGTTTAGCGTAAGGTGTTTCACCACAACCTGCACATGCTCCGGAGAACTCAAGCAGAGGCTGTTTGAACTGGCTTCCCTTAACAGTTGTTTCTTTGAATTTAGCGATAACATCTTCTTTGATCGGAAGTTCTCTTCCATAATCGAAGAATTTCTGAAGTCCTGCGTTTGCTTCCATGTTTTCCATAGCAAGGGCTTTTGCACCTTTCTTGCCTGGGCAGACATTTGCACAGGAACCACATCCTGTACAGTCATAAGCTGATACAGTCATGGTGAATTTATAATCTTTCATACCAGTCATAGGAAGAGTAGCCATTCCTTCTGGAGCGTTAGCTGCTTCTTCTTCTGTCAGTGCTACCGGACGGATTGCTGCGTGCGGGCAGACATATGCACAACGGTTACACTGGATACAGTTTTCTGGCTGCCATACCGGTACGTTTACTGCGATACCACGTTTTTCGTATGCAGCAGTTCCGGATGGTGTAGTACCATCAACATATTCTGTAAATGCAGATACAGGGAGTGTGTTACCTTCCTGAGCATTGATCTTGCACTGGATGTTGTTTACGAAGTCCTGAGCTTCCTGAGCACCGTGAGTTGCATGAGCCATGAAGAGACCTTCATCTTCTGCATCTTTCCAGCTTTCCGGAACTTTAACTTCTACAACCTGTTTTGCACCGGCATCAATAGCTGCCCAGTTTTTCTGAACAACGTCATCACCTTTACGTCCGTAAGTAGCTTTTGCAGCTGCTTTCATCAGTTCGATTGCCTGCTCTTCCGGAATGATTCCTGTAAGTTTGAAGAATGCAGACTGAAGGATTGTGTTGATACGTGTTGGTCCCATACCAGTTTCAATACCGATCTTAACACCGTCGATGGTGTAGAATTTGATATCATGGTTAGCGATGAATGCTTTTACCTGTCCCGGGAGATGTTTTTCAAGTCCTTCCATATCCCATGCGCAGTTAAGAAGGAATGTACCACCATCAACAAGTTCCTGAACCATGTTATATTTGTTTACATAGGACGGATTGTGACATGCAACAAAGTTTGCTTTGTGGATCAGGTATGTGGATTTGATCGGTTTCTTACCGAAACGAAGGTGAGACATTGTAACACCACCGGACTTCTTGGAGTCATAATCAAAATATGCCTGAGCGTACATATCTGTATTGTCACCAATGATCTTGATGGAGTTTTTGTTAGCACCTACAGTACCATCAGCTCCAAGGCCCCAGAACTTACAGTTTGTAGTTCCTTCTGGTGTTGTAACAATCGGAGCACCTGTTTCAAGAGAAAGGTTTGTAACATCATCAACGATACCGATTGTGAATTTTTCTTTTGTTGTGTTCTCATATACTGCAACGATCTGTGCCGGTGTAGTATCTTTGGAACCAAGTCCGTAACGTCCTGTAAAGATCTTAACATCTTTAAACTTGCTGTCTTTTAATGCAGCAACAACGTCAAGGTACAGAGGCTCGCCAAGTGCTCCTGGCTCTTTTGTTCTGTCAAGAACGCTGATCTGTTTTACAGAATCCGGAATAGCATCGATCAGTGCCTGTGCGCAGAATGGTCTGTAAAGACGAACTTTAACAACACCAACTTTTTTGCCTGCTGCTGCAAGGTAATCGATTGTCTCTTCGATTGTATCGTTTACGGAACCCATAGCGATGATGATGTGTTCAGCATCCTCAGCTCCATAGTAGTTGAACAGTTTGTAATCTGTTCCGATCTTTTCATTAACTTTGTCCATGTATTCCTGAACTACTGCCGGAAGAGCATCATAGAACGGGTTACATGCTTCTCTTGCCTGGAAGAAGATATCAGGGTTCTGAGCTGAACCTCTCTGACATGGATGATTCGGATTAAGTGCATGGTCACGGAATGCCTGGATAGCATCCATATCTGCCATATCCTTCAGATCTTCATAATCCCATGTTTCAATCTTCTGGATCTCGTGAGATGTACGGAATCCATCGAAGAAGTTGATGAACGGAACTTTACCTTTGATTGCTGCCAGATGAGCAACTGGTGTCAGGTCCATAACTTCCTGTACAGATGATTCGCAGAGCATTGCACATCCGGTCTGACGACAGGCCATAACGTCGGAATGGTCTCCGAAAATGGAAAGTGCATGAGAAGCAAGTGCACGAGCGGATACATTGATAACGCCCGGAAGCTGCTCACCAGCGATTTTGTAAAGGTTCGGGATCATCAGAAGAAGACCCTGAGATGCAGTATAAGTAGTTGTCAGGGCACCTGCTGCCAGAGATCCGTGTACTGCACCTGCAGCACCTGCCTCAGACTGCATTTCTGTAACCTGTACTTCCTGTCCAAAGATGTTCTTTCTTCCCTGAGTTGCCCACTCATCTGTTGCTTCCGCCATAACAGATGAAGGAGTGATCGGGTAGATAGCAGCTACATCTGAATATGCATAAGAAGCATGAGCGGCTGCATGGTTACCATCCATGGTTTTCATCTTTCTTGCCATAGTTTGTTTTCCTCCTTAAAGGTATGATGAAAATTTTTATTTATTTCAGACCACTGAAACGGTCTAAAAGTCCATTGGTTATTATATCATACACTATTGCGATTGTCCAATCGGGATTACGCATTTTCTGTATCTATTTACATACAAAAAAGTTAGCCATTTATAAGTTTTTTCAGGGATTTTCGCTTCAGCATCCTGCACAGTTCTTCCTGAATTTCCGCGAGTTCACAGTGAACAGAACAGTTCTGTCCGTCTACGCTGTTCCTAGCACAGTCATAGCCAGGTTCCAGGCAGTCAATGATAAACATTCCCGGATCGATCGTTGTATAAACATCATAAAGTGTTATCTGATCAAGATCACAGTTCAGAGAATATCCCCCATGAACACCACGATACCCTCTGACCATTCCTGATTTCTGCAGTTTTTTCAGGATTTTGTATGCAAAAGGTGCTGTGATCAGTTCTTTTTCACAGATTTCATTTACGCTGACTCTCTTTTCCTCTGCCATTGCGCGGAGCACCCGCACAGCATAATCGCATTCTCTGGTTATCAACATACTCTGTTTCCTCTTTCCGTTACCCGTAACTCTCCAGCAAACTTTCTTAAATTATAGCAATTCCTCTGTGTAAATTCAATGTTTTTATGATTTAAGGCTTGCAAAATCTCCACTTTACTGTAAAATGGGAATGAATGGCCAAAAACAGGCTAGTTACTGTTCAATGATCGAAAACTTAATTCGAAACCATAATGAAGAAAAGAGGTACCTTATGATTTCAGCAAATAATATCACTTTACGTGTTGGCAAAAAAGCCCTCTTTGAGGATGTCAACATCA
>OMGI01001958.1_pt1 | contig 10769 bp, 9 predicted proteins | sample 1645801 | NCBI WGS metagenome assembly OMGI01 (sample SAMN05578584, study PRJEB25193) | human gut metagenome | biome: Human Microbiome; feature: human-associated habitat; material: feces | host: Homo sapiens | place: USA:Birmingham
CGAGATCGGGACGGGTGACTGGAGTTCAGACGTGTGCTCTTCCGATCTCCTCTGATTTTGTTATATAAAATTGATGCAATGGCAAGTGAAAGCACTGTCAATATCGGAACGCATAAAAATAATTTCAAGTTGTTCTTCAACGCAGTCAGCAAAAGTTCGTCTTCAAATGCCATCTTATAATTTCTCAGACCTACAAAAACACTCTCATTTGCAAAGGTCGTATAGAAGCTTTGGATAATAACATAAATAATCGGAATTACAATTACAACCGCCAAAATGATAAAGGTTGGTAATATATAGAAATACGGCGTGAACTTTTTCATCCTGTTCGTTTTCATATCAATCCCTTCCTTTGAAACAGAGGCTTTCCTCTTTTCAGAACTATTCTTCTACACTCCATTCTAAAAACGCATCATGAACCTCAGGATTTTGTTCCATACATTTCCCGAGCGCCTCATCTAATTCCACCGCTGCATCCTTTGGCGCTAACCCTTCTGAAAACATCTTCTGTACCGTCGGAATCAGACCATCTGTTTCAAACATAGGTGCAAAATACAACTGATAACAAAAATTATTGTCTTCTTTCTGCCATTCCAAAACTTTTCTGTCAATTTCGCTGGATACCCAGCTTTCATCAAAGTTATTATTCGGCATCATCGCATTTGCCGATTCATACAGATATTTAATATTATCTTCTTCCTGTAAAAACAATAAGAAGTCTGCCGCCTCTTCTTTATGTTTCGCACTGTTTGGTATTACATATACCTGACTCGGAGTTGCAACTGAATCCGCAAATTTTCCGGTTCCGAATACTGGCGCTTTTGCAAAACCGATCTGATCTGACCCTAATGATTTTTCCAATGATACCGCATACGGCTGTGTATGAAGTGTCATTGCCGCTTTTTTGCTTTCGATCAACTGCTGCCCCTGATATAAGTCTAATGAAAGTATATCTTCGTTAATATATCCGGCTTCTTTCAGCTCTGCAATTTTTTCCAGCCATTCAGAGTATTTTTTATCTGTAAAGCTTTCTTGTCCACTCATAAGGGAAATCATATCATTCACGCTGTCCATATTTTGCTGTCCCAAAAAAATCCCGATCCACGCCGGTAAATATCCGTCTTTTAACCCCATTCCTAACGGCGTAATTCCTGATGATTTTAATTTCTCACAACACTCTAAAAATTCATCCCATGTAGTAAACGGATTTTCCGGATCTACTCCGGCAGTACGCATTGCTTCTTTATCATAGGCAATCCCATATGTAAATCCATATGCCGGGATTCCCCATTGTTTCCCGTTCCAATTCGTCTGAGCCAATGCCGACTTCGGAATAACCGAGAGTTCTTCTTCAGAAATATAGTCACTAATCGGAGCTACGTTTCCTTTCCAAACATCTTCCATTGCCTGAGTTCCGCCCCACATATATTGAATATCCGGACCTTCCCCTGCCGCCTCTGCCGTACGAAATGCCGTATACAGATTATCACTTTCCTGAAGAACAGCTTCCACTTTAATATCAGGGTTCTTTTTTTCATACCGTTTTACCATCTCTTCCATATACGCCTTATATCCCGGCACTTCTTGTTCTCCCCAATACCAAACGCTCAAAGTTGTTTTCCCTGTACCTTTCGCATCGTCGCTCTTTCCACATCCAAAAAGCAAAGATACGACCAACGCCGCAATCAACACCACAGAAATCTTTTTCATACTTTTCTCCTTTCTTTTATTTAAGTACATTTATTAATTTAATTAAATAATATCATAAAATATATATTTGTCAATATTTATCTGAATATTTATGTATTATTTTATGTTTTTCTGTTTTGCATTGTTTTGTACTGTTTTTTTCTGATTAATTCCGGGTGGAGGATTCAAAAGATAGTATAGCTATATCATAAGCAAGATTCCTATTTTGAAAACCATATACAAAAAACTATCCCCCTTACTATCATTTTCTAAATAGTAAGGGGGATTGCAGTCATTCTGAATATGGATTTTCTTTTATTTTTGCATTACTGACCGTCAGAAAAAGCTTCATCTATCGCTTTTCCGATATCATTACGCTTATATTTGTTTTTAAACTGTACCCATTCTGTCGCTGCGTAGGCATTTTTTCTTGCTTCTTTCAGATTAGCGCCTTTTGCAGTTACACCAAGCACACGGCCTCCGTTTGTCACGATGTTTCCGTCCTCAAATTTTGTTCCTGCATGGAAACAGTAATACCCTTCATGTTTACTGAATTCTTCAAGACCTGTGATAGGATAGCCTTTTTCGTACTGAACCGGATAGCCTTCAGATGCAAGCACAACGCACACGGCCGCATTATCTTCAAACTGAAGATCGATCTGATCCAGAGTTCCGTCCACACATGCTTCAACAACGTCCAAAATATCATTTTTCATACGCGGAAGCACAACCTGAGCCTCCGGATCTCCGAAGCGGGCGTTGTACTCCAACACTTTCGGTCCTTCTTCTGTAAGCATCAGACCGAAGAAAATAACGCCTTTAAACGGGCGGCCCTCTGCAGCCATAGCATCTACCGTTCTCTGGTAAATATATTTTTCACAAAATTCTTCTACTTCTTTTGTATAGAACGGACTTGGTGAAAATGTTCCCATTCCGCCTGTATTCAGCCCTGTATCACCGTCACCGGCACGTTTGTGATCCTGCGCGCTTGTCATCGTTTTGATCGTCTTTCCGTCTACAAATGAAAGAACAGATACTTCGCGACCTGTCATGAACTCTTCAATGACCATCTCGTTTCCGGCTGTGCCGAATTTTTTGTCAAGCATGATCGTCTTTACGCCTTCTTTTGCCTCTTCAAAATTCTGACAGATCAGCACTCCTTTACCAAGTGCAAGTCCGTCTGCCTTCAATACGATAGGGAACTTTGCATTCTCAAGATAGGCGATTGCTTCCTTTGGATCTGTAAAATTCTCATATCCTGCCGTAGGAATATCGTATTTTTTCATAAGATCTTTTGAAAACGCTTTTGATCCTTCCAAAATAGCGGCGTTTTTCTTTGGACCGAACGTACGGATTCCCGCATCTTCCAATACGTCCACAAGACCTCCGACAAGCGGATCATCCATTCCGACGATGCAAAGATCGATCTCTTTTTCTTTGGCAAATTCTGCCAGTTTTTCAAATTCCATTGCTCCGATGTCCACGCACTCTGCGTATTCTGCAATTCCCGCGTTTCCGGGCGCGCAGTATATCTTATCTGCTCTGGGACTTTTTGCCACACTTGCCGCAATGGCATGTTCTCTTCCGCCGCTTCCGACGATCAATATTTTCATGATAGATTCCTCCTGTCTGTACAAACCGTTTTACGTTCCGAAATGACCGCCCGGTTTTTTCGTCCCGGCGGTCATTTTTTAATGTTTCGACATTCTATAAATTTTCTATAAAAGCATGTCCGTTTTCAACATGCACTTTTCCGTTCGCGATCAAATGGATCGCTTCCGGAAGGATTTTCCACTCTGCCTGCTCCATCACTCTTCTTTGAAGCATCTCCGGTGTGTCACCCTGCTCAACTTCTACTGCTTTCTGCAGGATGATCGGGCCTGTATCGGTTCCTTCATCTACAAAATGAACGGTCGCGCCGACTACTTTAACACCTCTTGCAAGCGCTGCTTCATGCACTTTTAATCCATAATATCCTTTCCCGCAAAACGCCGGAATCAACGACGGGTGAATATTAATCATCCGGTTTCTGTAAGCCGCGATCATTTCCGGAGGGATAACAACAAGAAATCCTGCCAAAACGATCAGATCCGGTTCGTACTCGTTGACGGCTTCCAAAAGTTTTTCATTAAACACATCCCTGGATTCATAATCTTTCGGCGAGATACATTTTGCCGGGATGTGATTCTCTCTCGCCCGCTCAAGCGCATATGCATTCTTGTTATTGCTGATAACTCCGACGATCTTTGTATTCCTGATGACGCCGCCTTTTACGCCGTCAATGATCGCCTGCAGATTCGTACCTCCTCCGGATACGAGCACAACGACCTTTAGCATAAGTCTACTCCTTTTTCTCCCGCTTCGATGCGGCCGACTACATACGGCGCATCTCCTGCCGCTTTGATCGCTTCCAGAGTTTTCTCCACATCTGCCGGATCAACGGCAACGATCATTCCAAGTCCCATGTTAAACGTATTGTACATCATCTGCTCTTCGATATCGCCTTCTTTTGCAAGCATCTTGAAGATCGGCGGGATCGGATAACTGTCTTTTTCGATCACCGCTCGAGTACCGTCGATCAGCATACGCGGAACATTCTCATAGAAACCGCCGCCTGTAATATGGCTGCATGCTTTCACCGTTATTCCCGCTTCTTTAATACTCTTAAGCGCTTTCACATAAATTCTTGTCGGAGCGAGAAGCGCCTCTCCGAGAGTACATCCCAATTCATCGTAATATGTATCAAGAGATTCTTTTGTAATATCAAATACTTTTCTTACAAGTGAAAATCCGTTGCTGTGAACTCCCGTAGACGCCATTCCGATCAAAACGTCTCCGGCAGACAGATTTTCTCCTGTGATCATATCTTTTTTATCGCATACTCCTACCGCAAATCCGGCAAGATCGTACTCGTCTTCTGCCATAAGTCCCGGATGTTCCGCCGTTTCGCCTCCGATCAGCGCCGCTCCCGACTGAAGACATCCTTCTGCCACTCCGCTTACGATTGATGCGATCTTCTCAGGCTCATTCTTGCCGCATGCAATATAATCAAGGAAAAACAGTGGTTCTCCTCCCGCACAGGCAATATCATTCACACACATTGCCACAGCATCGATTCCGATCGTGTCATGCTTATCAAGCACCATCGACAGCTTCACTTTCGTTCCGCAGCCGTCTGTTCCCGACAGCAGTACCGGCTCTTCCATTTCTTTGATCTTATCAAGAGAAAATGCTCCCGAAAATCCTCCGAGTCCTCCGAGCACTTCCGGACGCATCGTCTTTTTCACATGCTCTTTCATAAGTTCTACTGATCTGTAACCGGCCTCTATGTCAACTCCTGCTTTCTTATAATCCATACCACTTTCTCCTTTACTTTAAATACTCCTCATATCCGACCTCGGCAAGACGATCGGCTTTCGCCTGAACGGTATCTTTCATCTCTGCCGAATAGTCTTTTAACTTTTTTAATACCTCTTCATCTGATACAGCGAGGATTTTTGCCGCAAGAATCGCAGCGTTCATTCCACCGTCAATCGCAACAGTCGCAACCGGAATTCCCGGCGGCATCTGAACGATCGAGTAAAGAGCGTCCATACCATCCAGATTCTTTCCTGACATCGGCACTCCGATCACCGGCATCGGGAACAGCGCCGCACACATTCCCGGAAGATGTGCAGCCATTCCGGCTCCTGCGATGATTACTTTAATCCCTTTTCCTTCCGCAGCTTTTGCCCACTCAAAAAATACATCCGGCATACGATGTGCGGAAATGATCGTCATTTCATAATCAATTCCGAATTTTTCCAACATTGACGCAGCTTTGCTCATCACTTTCAGGTCAGAGTCACTGCCCATTACGATTCCTACTTTTGGCACGTTATTTCCTCCTTAAAATCTCAAATCAATTTTCGAGTTGTTTTAATGGTTCATTTAAAATCTCAGTTCCCGGAAGCACAAATCTTCCGTCTTTAATTAGTATAATGTGTTTCCCGTCTTTTGTCACTACACTTATTTCTTCTAACTCTTCATAAGGTACGGTTATATCTGTATGACATTGAAAGTATGCCGCAGACGGATCTTCTTTTCTTTTCAGCGAACAAGAATTATCCTTTGCAACGATTTCTTTTCCGTTCGGATTATATACACGGACGTCTTCGCTCCATGAATAGCATGTGTCGCCCACTGCAAAATGAGGTCCTGTTTTCTCTGCGATCAAAATCGGCATCTTATCTTCGATCCCGTATTTTTTTCCCGCGGCATAAGCAGTCGTATTTGTTCCGATCGCGAATTCGCCAAGCGGAAGAGTATCATGATTTTTCAAAACATTATCAAAAATATATCGTCTGCCTTCTTCCTCGTCTTTAAAATTGCCGCATCTATAATCAACGATCTTTCCGTCTTTAAATTTCAATTCAAGGTCTTTATACTGCAAACCGTCAAGATACACCCGGCTGACATGCAAAACTCCGTTCGTTCCTTCCAGCACCGGTGATGTAAACACCTCGCCTACCGGAATATTTACATCTGCCACACAGTTTTCAAAAATCGTCTCTTTCCGAGCATCTTTTAACGACCAAAGCCGAATCTCCATATCCGTCCGGTTCTCTCCCTTTCCGATCACACGGACTTTTTCTCCCTGATCGAGCGCATCGATCATCGTCTGTTGAACTTTCTCATATAATTTTGCATCTAACGTATTAATTCGTATTACTTCATCGAAAATTTCTTCATATTTCGGACCGATCTCCGGCACAGGATATGCAATGATCGTAAAACTTCTCTCTTCTCCTTTGATATATTCATTTGTGATCTGACCGGATCTGCTGTCGTATTGAAGCGCAAGCTCCCTTTGCTCTTCACAGTAAGCCGGAGCTTCCGGTACTGCTTTCGGTGAAAACGGCTTTTCTCCGAATGTTTCCATCACGGCAGGTCCTGCGAACTGCGCTGCCTGTTCTTTATTTTGTTCATAAACAGTATGCATCACTTCCAGACGCCGTTCAATATAGCGTTTATCCATAAATAACGCCTGATCTTGTCTGTGATCGTACTCATACTGCCAGTTTGCCGCAGCGCCGAAATATCCGATTTTGTGATGCTCTCTTTTCGTGATCACACCCGACGCCGCCCTGTATATTACAGGTTTTAACCCCATAGCGCGAAAATTTGCGATCGCCGCTCTTATGACCCGTTCAAATCCGAGGCTGTAACGAATATTTACGACTGATTTTTTGGACAGATCTTTTCCTGTATTGATAAATCCGATCCGATATCCTTCCGTGTAAACGTCCGCCATCTTTTGAATCGTCTCTTCGGGAAGCGACCTGAGACGGCGCGCAGTTCCCAGCTCATTTTCTGTAATATATTCTCCGAAACGATACAAATACCTGTCGCTGCTCAAATCTGCATTTTCGATAATATCTGCCGCAAACGAATACGACGGATCGATCTGTTCTTTAATCCGATCTGCCAAAAATACGTCGCAATAATCGCTTGCATACCAATACACGATATCTCTTACTCTTCGTATTTCCGGTTCAGCGCCATCCACCCGGCAATTTTCAAAATACGTATATACCTCGATAAACAATTCATACAAAATCGTCAGATAATCAAGTCTGCCTTCAAACGCATAAGGGATGCCGGAGCGCATTTCCACATAGAGAAAACTCAAAAGCCTTCCCATCTCCGGCTCAAACCAGCTACATGCATATTTCGGATTTGCATAGCTTTTTTCGTAAGCATCCCCGACAATATCACTATAAAGGATTTCGTTGATCTGTCTCATGTCTTCTTCATTATATTGATCCCATTTTCCGCTTTCCACCTGAATCCGCACATTTTCCACTTCAAGCAAAAACAGGGCAACCAATCTGAAATACGCGATATAAGAATCTTCCACAGATTCCTCAAAAGGCAGCGTGCGAAGACGTTCTACCGACAACGCATGCCGTTCCCTATATGAATCGTTGTTGTATTTTTCTGACACTTCCTGCATTTTCCTTTCCCTCCCGCTCATCTGTTTACTTTTCTTTATTATTTATCTTTTTTCACTACTTTTTATCTTTTGCTTACTAATTCAAACCTCTGATAAATACCGCAAAAAATGAAATAATCGCCGCCGCATTCATGACAATACCGATCTTACACGTCAGATAACTGCGTTCTCTCTCCCGAAATCCTATAATTGCCGAATAAATTCCGTATCCTGCCAGTATCAAAGAAATAATCGTAATACCTCCTATGATCCCGGGGGCTTCTCCTCTTCGGACAAACGCGTATGCTATACATCCCGCCAACACTGCGGCCGAACCTAATCCGAACAGACACGAAAGATTTCCGTTGCCCGCCTGTTTTTGCTTTGGCTTTTTATGTTTCACCCCGCTTTTTTTCCGGTTTTCCTCCCGTTTCAAAGCAGTTTCTTTTTTCTTATCTTCTGCCTTTTTTTCCTTTCCGAACATAACGTTTTCTCCTTATCCGACTGCATACCACAAACAAAATATATCCTAAAACTCCGCCGATTGTATTTAATAAAATATCATCGACATCAAAACTTCCTACTCTCGTAAAAAGTTGTATTGTTTCCACGCCCAGACTCAGCGCCATACTGAAAAATAATATTTTAAAAAATCCCATGGACTTTCCCGCCATGGAAATAAAGAAACCATAAGGAACAAAGATCATAATATTCCCGAGAAGGTTCGCAAGCACCGTAAACATGCCAAGCTGTTCTCTATAAGTAAGAAAACGTCTGATTTCTTTAAATAATTCAAGATTATATCTATACTCTTCCGTCACTTCCGTTCTTCCGTACCATTCCGCAAGAAACAGAAAATAAATCAAAAAAACAATATATAGTAAAAACAGGATTTTCCCAAATATCCTATAAATCCGCTCTTTTTTTATACTCAAAAATAACTCTCCTCACACAAGGAACTCTCCCTATCAGTAATTTTTTCAAATCACCGGAAGCGCTAAAAAAGCGCGCTCCGGGACTATACACGGCCGCAAAGTCTCAGGCAAACCCAGACTTCGTTCCGCCGCCGTTGCAAAAAGGGACTGCCTGTATTCCGGCTTAGTCCCTTATTTTTCTTTCTGTTTATTTATCTCTCTTTCATCCGTGTCCTTTCACAGTTTCCCTGAAAGCTGTCAAGCTGCTTAAAATGTAATCTCTTTTTTATGTTTGAGTAATTTTGCTCCGTTCACGATTGCAAGTATTCCTGTTGCCACTCCGACAACGAGAACGATAATCCCAAGTGTAATGCTACTTGCACCACTGTTTTTCATTGTAAGATATGCCTTTTCCATAAAGCGCCTCCCCGTTTTATTTTACTCCATATGTTTCATAGTATGTATCGATCGCAGCCTTTAATGTATCGTCGATCACAACTTTTCCGTTATACGGCTTGTTGTACAAGTGTTCCACGACTTCTTCCATCGTCACGATCGCGGCCGTATCGAAACCATACAGATCTTTCACCTCGTCAAGGGCGCATTTTTCTCCCCCTTTTCCGACCTCCATACGATTAAGAGATACGATTAATCCGACGATCTCCACATCAGCGGCCTGCTTTACTTTCGGAACGGTCTCTTCCATCGACTTTCCTGACGTCGTTACATCTTCGATCATGATAACTCGATCGCCGTCTTTAAATTTACTTCCGAGGAAGCTTCCTTTGTCTGCTCCGTGATCTTTCTCTTCTTTTCTGTCCGAGCAGTATCGTACTTCTTTTCCATACAACTCACTGTAAGCGATCGCAGTTACAACCGCAAGAGGAATCCCCTTATAAGCAGGTCCGAACAACACATCAAAATCATCTCCGTATGTGTCATGGATCGCTTTCGCATAATATTCGCCGAGCTTTTTAAGCTGCGAACCTGTCACATATCCGCCTGCATTCATAAAAAACGGAGATTTCCTTCCGCTTTTCAATGTGAATTCTCCAAATTTCAGCACATCGCTGTCCACCATAAACTCAATAAATTCCTGCTTATAACTTTCCATCTTTCTTAAAACCTCCGTATTTACGGGCTTTTCTCGCCCTTACTTTCTATGTTTCATCCCCTGCTACACCATTTTTACACCACTTCATGCTCAACTACACCTTCTCTTAAACTTCTCCGTTTCCAAAAACAGCGTATCCTCTGTTACGTGGCAGTACAAACCCATTGTCATTTGTAATGTACCATGTCCCAGAAGTTTCTGCAATATTTTGGGGTTCATGCCATATTCGATTGCTCTTGTAGCAAAAGTATGCCGAAGTGTGTGCAATGTAAAGGGGGCAAAATCGGGAAAAAACTATTAAACCTTCTCAATTTTATCATATATTTCCTGTTATTTCAATTAAGGAACTTCCTTAAAAATGTACGAAAAACTGTCAAATAGTCCTTTTCTTACTCTACAATCGTACTAATGATACTTAGTATTGTTGTAACGATTTTGATAGCGTATATAAATCAATCAAAAAAGTAACCGCCCCTCGCCCAAGGAATGCGGTTACTCTTTTGAGTAATTAGATAATTTGGACTAACCAACTATCAATAGTGTCTTTTTTTTATTATTATTTAAACAAATACCTATTCAAATGTCAAATCTGACGCTCTTACAATTTTGCTATCAAATTTAATAATTCTTTCCGATTTACTACACCATTTAGTACACCATTTTCATATCAAACCACACCACTTTATGATACAATACACCACTTTACCGTTTTTCAAAATCTTGCAGAACACCAGTAAATACAAGGCTTTGAGAAGTTACATCAATTTATGAAAGAGCATTGTCAGAAATTCACATATTTTCCGTTATTTCAATCGAGAAACTCCCCTAAAAATGTACGAAAAACCGATCTCATAAAAATCCATATACAAACAGGGCCGCCACTAAGTGACAACCCTGTATTTTTCCGTACTGTTTACGGATGAAGCTTATTTTCTTTTGTTCCTTTTGAAAATTGTCAGAGCCGTTCCGCCTGCAGTCACGCCTGCAAGAACTACAAGTCCGATCAGCAGCGTTACGTTAAAATTATCTCCTGTCTGAACCGCTCCGCCTTTGTCCGGTTTCTCTGTATTCGGTTTCT
>OMGI01001970.1_pt1 | contig 10725 bp, 9 predicted proteins | sample 1645801 | NCBI WGS metagenome assembly OMGI01 (sample SAMN05578584, study PRJEB25193) | human gut metagenome | biome: Human Microbiome; feature: human-associated habitat; material: feces | host: Homo sapiens | place: USA:Birmingham
TAAGACGTCGCCCTCTCACGGCGAAAACACGGGTTCGATTCCCGTACTGGCTGCTCTAAATATACAATAAGATGACTCGAACGGTTGGTTCGGGTTATTTTTTTGCCCGAAAATCATAAAAGAATAGTATTTGACTTTTTACGGACAAATCATGTATGATATAGAACAAATGTTTGAAGATGGAAATATGAAAGAAAGGAAAAGAGCCATGGCAAAAAAGGAAACTTATGATGCGGGGAGCATATCTGTTCTGGAAGGACTGGAAGCAGTCCGCAAACGTCCTGGTATGTATATCGGAAGTGTCTCTCGAAAAGGACTGAATCATCTGATTTATGAGATTGTTGATAACGCAGTGGATGAGCATTTGGCAGGATACTGCAGTCAGATCCATGTGGTGCTGGAAAAAGATGGTTCCTGTACCGTAACAGATAATGGCCGGGGAATTCCGGTGGATATGCATGAGAAAGGGATGTCTGCGGAACGTCTGGTATTTACGACACTTCATGCAGGTGGTAAATTTGACAATTCTGCTTATAAAACAAGCGGTGGGCTCCATGGAGTCGGATCTTCCGTTGTGAATGCACTTTCTACTTATCTGGATATCAAGGTAAGCCGTGATGGATATGTACATCATGACCATTATGAACGTGGAATTCCTACGATCGAACTGGAGAACGGACTTCTTCCGAAACTTGGCAGGACAAAAGAGACCGGAACCTGCATCAATTTCCTGCCGGATCCGGAAATATTTGAGAAAACACGTTTTTCTGCTACAGATGTTAAGAGCCGTCTTCATGAGACTGCTTATCTGAATCCGGAGCTGACGATCATTTTTGAAGATCTGCGTGGAACAGAGCCGGTCAAAGAAGAGTACCATGAGCCGGAGGGTATTGTGGGCTATATCCGTGACATGAATCACAGTACAGAGGCGCTTCATGAACCTGTTTATCTCAAAGGAGAAGCAGATGGGATTCAGGTGGAAGTTGCTTTTCAGTATACAAATGAATTCCGTGAGAATGTTCTTGGATTCTGTAATAATATCTACAATGCAGAAGGTGGTACACACCTGACCGGATTTAAGACAACATTTACAACAGTTATGAACACGTATGCCAGAGAGATCGGTATTCTCAAAGATAAAGATCCGAATTTTACCGGTGCGGATATCCGTAATGGAATGACTGCAGTCGTATCAATCAAGCATCCGGCACCTCGCTTTGAGGGTCAGACAAAGACAAAGCTGGATAACCAGGATGCAGCCAAGGCAACAGGAAAAGTACTGGGAGAGCAGCTGGTCCTGTATTTTGACCGTAATCTTGAAACATTGAAAATGATTCTTTCCTGTGCGGAAAAGGCAGCGAAGATCCGTAAGACAGAGGAACGTGCCAAAACGAATCTTCTTACAAAACAGAAATATTCATTTGATTCCAATGGAAAACTTGCCAACTGCGAGAAAAAGGATCCGTCACAGTGTGAGATCTTTATCGTAGAGGGAGATTCCGCAGGCGGTTCTGCAAAAACAGCCCGTAACCGTAATTATCAGGCAATCCTTCCAATCAGGGGCAAGATTCTGAATGTTGAAAAAGCAACCATTGACAAAGTGCTTGCCAATGCGGAGATCAAGACTATGATCAATGCATTTGGATGCGGATTTTCTGAAGGATATGGAAATGATTTCGATATAAGCAAACTTCGCTATGACAAGATCGTGATCATGGCGGATGCCGATGTTGACGGTGCGCATATTTCCACACTGCTTCTGACATTGTTCTATCGTTTTATGCCGGAACTGATCTATGAAGGCCATGTATATATTGCGATGCCGCCACTCTATAAGGCAATGCCGAAAAAGGGACCGGAAGAATATCTGTATGATGATAAAGCACTTGAAAAATATCGTAAGACACATAAACCGGGAAGCTTTACTTTGCAGAGATACAAAGGTCTTGGAGAGATGGATGCAGAACAGCTGTGGGAGACCACGCTGAATCCTGAGACTCGAAGAATGAAACGCGTGGAGATAGAAGATGCACGTCTTGCATCCAGTGTGACAGAAGTTCTGATGGGCAGTGAAGTTCCGCCGCGTAAGGCATTTATTTACGAGCATGCAGCCGATGCAGAACTTGATGTATAAGGTGGGATAAGATATGGAAACAAAACAGGAAAATGTAATTCGTACCGATTATTCGGAAATTATGCAGAAATCATACATCGATTATGCAATGAGTGTTATCATTTCCCGTGCTCTTCCGGATGTGCGTGACGGTCTGAAACCAGTACAGAGAAGAACGTTGTATGATATGTATGAACTGGGAATCCGCTATGACCGTCCGTATCGTAAATGTGCACGTATTGTCGGTGATACCATGGGTAAATATCATCCACATGGTGACAGTTCCATTTATGACGCACTTGTTGTTATGGCACAGGATTTCAAAAAAGGCAGAACACTTGTAGACGGACATGGTAACTTCGGTTCAATCGAGGGTGACGGCGCAGCTGCCATGCGTTATACAGAGGCACGACTGGAAAAACTGACACAGGATGTATTTTTGAGTGATCTTGATAAGAATGTAGTGGACTTTGTTCCGAACTTCGATGAGACGGAAAAAGAACCATCGGTACTTCCGGTGCGCATCCCGAACATTCTGGTAAATGGTGCAGATGGTATTGCGGTCGGCATGGCAACCAGTATTCCACCACACAATCTAGGGGAAGTCATCGATGCTGTCAAAGCATATATGAAAGATAACACGATCAGTGTCAAAGGACTGATGCGATATATCAAAGGGCCGGATTTTCCGACCGGAGGTATTGTGGTCAATAAAGATGATCTCCATAAGATCTATGAGACAGGGAGCGGCAAAATCCGCCTGCGTGGAAAAGTAGAAGTAGAGAAACTCAAAGGCGGAAGAAAACAGCTTGTCATTACGGAGATTCCATATACCATGCTGGGAGCAAACATTGGCAAGTTCCTGAATGACGTGGCATCTCTTATAGAAACAAAGAAGACAACAGATATCGTAGATATCTCCAATCAGTCTTCCAAGGAAGGCATCCGTATCGTACTGGAACTTAAGAAAGATACCGATGTGGAAAATCTGACCAATATGCTGTATAAGAAAACGCGTCTGGAAGATACGTTTGGCGTAAATATGCTGGCAGTTGCTGACGGCAGACCGGAAACATTAAGCCTGAAGCAGATTATTGAATATCACGTTGATTTTGTGTTTGAGATCACAACACGTAAATATCACACACTGCTGGACAAAGAACTGGAAAAACAGGAAGTTCAGGAAGGTCTGATCAAAGCGTGTGATGTGATCGACCTGATCATTGAGATCCTCCGTGGCAGTAAGAATCGTGAACAGGTCAAGAAATGTCTGGTAGAAGGAATTACAGAGGAAATTAAATTCAAGTCAAAAGCCAGTGAGAAGGCTGCTGCAAAACTTCTTTTTACAGAACGTCAGGCAAATGCCATTCTGGATATGCGTCTGTATAAACTGATCGGTCTGGAAATTGAAGCACTGCAGGCTGAGCATGAAGAGACGATGAAAAACATTGCTCTTTATAAAGATATCCTGGACAATTATGATTCCATGGCGGCCGTGATCATCAAAGACATGGACGCCATCAAGAAAGAATACGGAAGAAAACGCCGTACAGCGATTGAAAATGCAGAAGAAGCTGTCTATGAAGAGAAGAAGATGGAAGAGATGGAAGTCTGCTTCCTGATGGATCGCTTTGGTTATATGAAGCTTATAGATAAAAATGCTTATGAGCGAAACAAAGAAGCTGTTCATAATGAAAATAAATATGTATTCAACTGTATGAATACAGACAAGATCTGTATATTTACAGATACAGGCAAGATGCATACGATCAAAGCCGTTGATATACCGCTTGGCCGTTTCCGCGACAAGGGAACACCGGTGGACAATCTCAGTAATTATGACAGTTCCAAGGAACGCATGCTTTATGTGGCACCGGTAGGACAACTGCGTTCAGACAGGTTGCTGTTTGTGACAAAGACTTCTATGTGCAAACTGGTAGAAGGTGCGGAATTTGATGTGGCTAAACGAACGATCGCGTCAACAAAGCTGGCGGATGAAGATGAACTGATCTTTATTGGCAGTGCTTCCGAGATGGAGCAGATTGTGCTCCAGAGCCATGGAGGCTGCTTCCTGCGATTCCTGACACAGGAAGTTTCGACAATGAAGAAAACTGCACTTGGTGTGCGGGGCATGAAACTGGCAGACGATGATTATCTGGAGCATGCATACCTTCTGGCAGGTCATCAGGAATATACGATTTCCTATCATGATAAAGAATATGCACTGAATAAAGTGCGGCTTGCAAAGCGGGATACGAAGGGCATAAAGCCGAGGATATAAAAAAAACCTTGCTTTTCCGGAAGTAAGGTGCTAGAATGAGGTTAACATGATAACGGACAACAAGAGAGTGGACTTCGGTCCACTCTTTTTGCGAGATGCTCCGGATGTGCGAAAGGCAGGTGGAAATATGAGCAGACGGGATGAATATGAACAGAAAGCAGAAGCATTGCTGGCACCGATCGTTGAGGGCCAGGGATTCGAACTGGTAGATGTAGAATATGTGAAGGAAGCAGGAAACTGGTATCTTCGTGGATATATCGACAAGCCGGGTGGAATTACTGTTAACGATTGTGAGGCAGTCAGCAGAGCGTTCAGTGATAAACTGGATGAGAACGATTTTATTGAAGACAGCTATATCATGGAAATCAGTTCGCCGGGTCTTGACAGACCACTGAAAAAGGAGAAGGATTTTGCCAGAAGCATGGGTAAACTGGTAGAGATCCGGACCTATCGTCCAATCGAAAAGCAGAAAGAATTCTGTGGGATTTTAAATGCATATGATGAAAGCAGTGTGACGATCGATGAGGACGGGCAGTTACGCACATTTGACAAAAAGGATATTGCCCTGATCCGTCTGGCAATTGAGTTTTAAATACGATTCAGATATGCTTTGATAAAATAGGAGGAAATAACAAAAATGAACAAAGAGTTAATGGAAGCCCTGGATATCCTGGAAAAAGAAAAAAACATCAGCAAGGATACATTACTGGGTGCGATTGAGCAGTCCCTGATCCAGGCTTGCAAAAACCATTTTGGTAAAGCAGATAATGTGCATGTGACGATCAATCCGGAAACATGTGATTTCAGCGTTTACGCAGAACGTGAAGTAAAGGAATTCGTAGATGATCCGGCACTGGAAATTTCCCTGGTGGATGCACAGAAAATCAATACAAATGCAGAACTGGGAGATATGATCAAAGTTGAGATCCATTCTAAAGAATTCGGCCGTATTGCAACGCAGAATGCAAAGAACGTAATTCTTCAGAAAATCCGTGAGGAAGAACGTAAAGTCCTTTATGATCAGTATTATGGAATGGAAAAAGAAGTTGTCACAGGTATCGTACAGCGTGTAATGGGCAAAAATGTCAGTGTAAATCTTGGCAAGGCAGACGGTATCTTGAGTGAGAATGAGCAGGTGAAAGGTGAGGAATTTGAGCCTACAGAAAGAATCAAGGTTTATATCCTTGAAGTCAAAGATACACCGAAAGGACCTCGTATCCTTCTGTCCAGAACACATCCGGGACTTGTAAAACGTCTGTTTGAATCTGAAGTTGCCGAAGTGAAAGACGGAACTGTTGAGATCAAGAGTATTGCCAGAGAAGCAGGTTCCCGTACCAAGATTGCTGTATGGAGCAATGATCCGGATGTAGATCCGGTAGGTGCATGCGTTGGTATGAACGGTGCAAGAGTCAATTCCATCGTAGAAGAACTGCGTGGTGAGAAGATCGACATCATCAACTGGGATGAAAACCCGGCAATCCTGATTGAAAATGCACTGAGTCCTGCAAAGGTTATCGCTGTTATGGCGGATCCGGATGAAAAGACTGCACTGGTAGTCGTTCCGGATTATCAGTTGTCTCTTGCAATTGGTAAAGAAGGACAGAATGCACGTCTTGCGGCTCGTCTGACCGGATTTAAGATCGATATCAAGAGTGAGACTCAGGCAAGAGAGTCTGGAGAACTGTATGACTATGATGACGAGGACGAGTACTACGACGAAGAGGAGTACAGTGAAGAAGGTGCTGTAGAGTCAGAAGAAACAGAGACTGAAGAAACAGAGGAAGTTTCAGAAGAAACTACTGTTGAAGAATAATCTATGAAGACAAAGAATAAAACACCTCTGCGCCAGTGTACCGGCTGCAGAGAAATGAAAAGTAAGAAAGAAATGATCCGTGTACTGAGAACTCCGGAGAATGAGATCGTGCTTGATGCAACAGGCAGAAAAAACGGAAGAGGTGCGTATGTATGTCTTTCCCAGGAATGTCTGGAAAAAGCCGTAAAAACCCGGGGACTGGAACGGTCACTGAAGACCGCAATACCGGATGAGGTCTATGAAGACCTGAAAAAGGAGTTAAACGATATTGAAAAACAACAATAAAGTTTTATCACTGCTGGGGCTTGCCACAAAAGCAGGTAAGATAGCCAGCGGAGAATTCTCCACAGAGAAATCTGTGAAGAGCGGAAAAGGTTTTCTGGTACTGGTTGCGGCAGACGCATCCGAAAATACAAAGAAAAAATTCCGTAATATGTGTGAGTTTTACGAAGTACCGGTATATTTCCTCGCGGATAAAGAGGAACTGGGAAAATTCTGCGGCAAGGAATTTCGTGCCAGTCTGGCGGTACAGGATGAGAACTTTGCGAAAGCAATGCTGAAAGAACTTGAGAAGATGGAACAGTAAATGTAAACAGTGTGATCCAGAATCAGCAAGATCCGAAGTCATTGACGTAAAGGAGGAATCAATGTGCCGAAGAGCAGAGAGCATGAACCTGCCAGAATAAAAGAACATTTATCACAAAGGGGAAAGGAGCAGATTACCAACGTGGATAATTCCAGAACAGATGAAAAAATGGTAACAACTAAACCGGAAGCAGAGAAGACAGAGGCTCCCAAAAAGAAAAAAAATATTATTCGTGTATATCACGCACAGAATGCAAGTGACGGTGGCAAAAACAGACCGAAACGTCCGGCATCAGATAAAAAAACGGCTGCAAGACCGCAGCAGAAACCACAGGCTGTAAAACCGGCTGAACCGGTACAGCAGAAACCGGCTGCAGAAGCAGCACCAAAGAAACCGCAGGCAGCGGCACCGTCTGAGACTCCGGAGACAAAGAAACCGACAGATATCAGACAGGCAGCACCGGTACAGAACAATTCTGCAAGACCGCAGAGACAGGAACAGTCCGGTTACAATAATAACAGAGGACAGAACCGCCAGAATAATCGTGACGGAAGAGATTCAGGCCGTGACAATCGTGGTGGAGATAACAGAGGAAACCGTGATTTCCGTGGCGGAGAAAAAAGATTTTCTGATCGCAATGGAAATAATGGACAGGGTCGTCCGAATCGTGACGGAAATCGTCCGGCCAGACCACAGGGTGAAGGTCGTCCGGCACGTCAGGGTGATGGAAATGGCCGTCCGATGAGAGGTCAGGGTGGACGCCCGCAGCAGGGTGGCCAGGGAAGACCAGGACAGGGCGGAAACGGAAGACCGGATAACAGAGGTGAAGGACGCTTTGGCGGAAACAACCGTGGCGGACAGAGAAATGGCGGCGGAAGAAGAGAGAATGACGCTGTATTTACACCAGAACTGACAAAAACATCCAAAGACAGCAAGAGAGAGCGTGACAGAGAGAATAAGAACAAAAAGAAAGACTTTGAGAAATCCGGTGCAGGTCATAACAGACCGAACCAGGGTGGAAGAAGAAATCTTTCCAGAATTCCGAAAGCTCTTCAGAAACCGACTCCTCAGCCAAAACAGGAAGAGAAGAAACCAGAAGTAAAAGAAATTACACTTCCGGAGAAAATGACAATCCGTGAGCTCGCAGAAGCTATGAAGATGCAGCCGTCTGTAATCGTTAAAAAACTGTTCCTGGAAGGAACTATGGTAACGGTAAACCATGAGATCGACTTTGAAAAAGCACAGGAGATCGCACTGGATTATGATATTATCGCAGAGCCGGAAGAGAAAGTAGACGTTATCGAAGAACTTCTGAAAGAAGACGAAGAAGATGAAGCGGATATGGTTTCGAGACCGCCGGTAGTCTGTGTCATGGGTCACGTTGACCATGGTAAAACATCTCTTCTGGATGCAATCCGTGATACACATGTAACCAGAGGGGAAGCAGGTGGAATCACACAGCACATTGGTGCATCTGTAGTTGAGATCAATGGACAGAAGATCACATTCCTGGATACACCGGGACATGAAGCATTTACTGCAATGCGTATGCGTGGTGCAAACTCCACAGATATCGCAGTACTTGTTGTTGCAGCAGATGATGGTGTTATGCCACAGACTGTTGAGGCAATCAGCCATGCGAAAGCAGCGGGTGTTGAGATCATTGTTGCAATCAACAAGATCGATAAACCAAGTGCAAATGTGGAAAGAGTAAAACAGGAACTTTCCGAATATGAACTGATTCCGGAAGACTGGGGTGGAAGTACTATTTTTGTACCGGTATCTGCCCATACAGGAGAGGGAATCGATACACTGCTTGAAATGATCCTTCTTTCTGCAGAGGTACTGGAACTCAAGGCAAATCCGAATCGTGCGGCAAGAGGTCTTGTTATTGAGGCTCAGCTTGATAAAGGTAAGGGACCGGTTGCCACAATTCTTGTACAGAAAGGTACACTTCATGTAGGCGACTTTATTGCAGCAGGCGCATGCAGTGGTAAAGTGCGTGCAATGATGGATGACAGAGGCAGACGTGTCAAAGAAGCAGGCCCTTCTACACCGGTTGAGATCCTTGGCCTCAGTGATGTTCCGAATGCAGGTGAGATCCTGATGGCATTCCCGAGCGATAAGGAAGCCAAGAGCTTTGCAGCTACATTCGTTACTGAAAACAAGAAACATCTGCTTGAAGAAACAAAAGGCAAACTTTCTCTGGATAACCTGTTTGATCAGATCCAGGCAAGTGACCTCAAAGAGCTTCCGATCATCGTTAAAGCAGACGTACAGGGTTCTGTCGAGGCTGTTAAACAGAGTCTGACCAAGCTGTCCAATGAAGAAGTTGTTGTTCGTGTGATCCACGGCGGTGTTGGAGCTGTCAATGAGTCTGATGTATCTCTGGCAGCTACATCCAATGCGATCATTATCGGATTCAATGTTCGTCCGGATGCTATGGCAAAACAGCTGGCTGATCAGGAGGGCGTAGATCTTCGTCTTTACAAAGTTATTTATCAGGCAATCGAAGATGTGGAAGCTGCTATGAAAGGTATGCTTGATCCGGTATACGAGGAAAAAGTTATCGGCCATGCAGAGGTTCGTCAGCTGTTCAAAGCTTCAGGTGTCGGTACAATTGCAGGAAGTTATGTTCTGGATGGTATTTTCCAGAGAAACTGCAAGGTACGTATTACACGTGAAGGCGAGCAGGTATTCGAAGGTGAACTTGCTTCTCTGAAGCGCTTCAAGGATGATGTTAAAGAAGTAAAAGCAGGATACGAATGTGGTCTTGTATTTGACGGATTCAACGATGTGAAAGAAGAAGATAAAGTAGAAGCTTATATCATGGTAGAAGTGCCAAGGTAATTGGAAATACCGAGATAGGAGTGAATCATAAATGAGAAAAAACAGTATTAAGAATACAAGGATCAATGGTGAGGTTCAGAAAGAACTCAGTACGATCATCAGAAATGAAGTCAAAGATCCTCGTATTCATCCAATGACTTCAGTCATGGCTGTGGAAGTTGCGCCTGATCTTAAGACCTGCAAGGCATTTATCAGTGTCCTGGGCAACAAAGAAGCAAAGGACGCAACGATCCAGGTCCTGAATAAGGCAGAGGGATATATCAGAAGACAACTTGCAAAAAATCTCAATCTGAGAAATACACCGGAGATACGTTTCATTCTTGATGAATCGATTGAGTATGGTGTGAATATGTCAAAACTGATTGATGATGTTGCCAGAAGAGATGCTTCTTTAGGGAAGACTGAGGAAGAGTAAGAGGTGTGTTCATGAAAAATATAGCAGAAGTGCTGGAAGGTGTGAAAACTGTCGGAATCGGTGGACATATCCGTCCGGATGGCGACTGTGTCGGCTCCTGTATGGCTCTGTATCTGTATATCAGAAAGTATTTTCCGGATATTGATGTGAATGTTTATCTGGACCATCCGAAGCCGATCTTCGGACATATTGAATCTATCGATGAAATAAAAACAGAAGTGGAAGAAGAAAGAATCTTCGATCTTTTTATTACCTGTGATGTAAGTGCCAGAGACCGTCTGGCGCTTGCTGACAATCTGTTTGAGCATGCAAAGAAAACAGTATGCATCGATCATCATGTGAGCAATTCGGGATTTGCAGATGTGAATCATATCCGTGGAGAGGTTAGCTCCTGCTGTGAAGTACTGTATGGAATTCTGGATCCGGATAAAGTGGATCTTGCGGTTGCAACGGCTGTTTATACAGGAATGATCCATGATACAGGCGTTTTTCAGTATTCTTCTACATCACCGGAAACCATGAGGATTGCAGGAGAACTGATGAAGACGGGAATCCCGTTCAGCAGGATCATAGATGAATCTTTTTATCAGAAAACATATATCCAGAATCAGGTTATGGGAGATCGGAAGAGCGTCGTGTAGGGAAAGAGTGTAGATCTCGGTGGTCG
>OMGI01001979.1_pt1 | contig 10690 bp, 12 predicted proteins | sample 1645801 | NCBI WGS metagenome assembly OMGI01 (sample SAMN05578584, study PRJEB25193) | human gut metagenome | biome: Human Microbiome; feature: human-associated habitat; material: feces | host: Homo sapiens | place: USA:Birmingham
ACCACCGAGATCTACACTCTTTCCCTACACGACGCTCTTCCGATCTCTCCTTTTCCGAATAAAAAAACTGAATCAGTCGTTGTTTCTGTACTTCGCCATCTTCCTGAGGAACAGGATTTACTTCACAATACTTTGCCCATTTTGAAATGAGACAATAAATAATGATCTCATCTGTGGAATGGAAATTCCGGTAATAGGCGTTGCGGGACACTCCGGCCTTTTCGCAGATCATGGTCACGGAAATATTCTGCTCGCTTTGCAGCAGTTCATAATAGGCAAAAGCAATACTCTCTTTTGTAATGGCGTTGATCTCATCGTTTCTTTTGTTGTATCCCATAGGCTTTGCTCCCCTTGATGTCACAATCACCTTGCGATTGTGACTTTATTTTTTTCCTGCTCTGCGGTATAGTATATGGCGTAACAACTGTTGCGTCAAGCGATATCAATAAGAACGAAAGGAAATTTATAATGTCGGTTGTGACGAAGCGATTGATTACCATTGCTGTTATTGTAGTTGGCGCCTTTGTGCTGGGAAGACTGGCCGTGAGGGCCATCGGAAACTTGCTGCTGGGCGGTACGCTGTTTGGAGGAAATCTTTTATGAGAAAGACGGTGGGCAAACTAATGTGGGGACTTCTGTATGTCATGATATTTGTCATCGTCTTTATTCTCTCGGCGGTTTTAAAAGTGACGCAGAACCCCTTCCGCGGGAAATACTCCGTAGCGTGGAGTGATACGGTGGGAACGGTATACACAGGCCTGTCTTACGGCGAGAAAGGGGCAAACAAGTTTGACCTGTACCTTCCCGCTGACAACAGCAGAGAGAACTATGGCCTTGTAGTCTATCTCCATGCGGGAGGTTTTACATCCGGCGATAAAAAAGACGATACAAAAATGCTTCAGTGGCTCTGCGCCAAAGGGTATGTGACGGCAGGGATCAACTACACCCTGTTTACCGAAAAAAATCCCACCGCCAGCGTATACAGCCAGTCAGTGGAGATCCGAGACAGCATCCCCCATGTGATCGCCGAAGCGGAGAAACTGGGATATTCCATTGATAGAATGGCCATCGGCGGCGGATCGGCGGGCCATACGCTGGCAATGATCTACGCCTATCGTGATGCGGCGCAGGCGCCTGTTCCCGTTTTGCTGACTTTTGGCGGTGTAGGGCCTGCCAGCTTTTATCAGGAGGACTGGGGAATCTTCGGATTGGATCAGAGCGATGAAGCCTGCGCCGGACTGTTTTCTGTGATAGCTGGTACGGCGATCTTACCTGGGGAAATTGCGGACGGCTCTTATCTGGAGAAGGTCAAACCCATCTCTGCAGCGGACTGGGTTACAGCCGATTCGCCTGCGACTGTGGTTGCTTACGGCACCCATGATAAAATGCAGCCGTTCCTTGCTTCTCTCCACCTAAAATCTGCATTAGAAGAATACGATGTTGACCACAAGTATTTTGAACTGCCCCATTCCGGACACGGTTTGCAGAACGATAATAAAATTTATGAGCAGTGGATGGATGCCGTGGAAGAATATTTGGACATCTATCTGCCGGTAGAGTAAGACAGGGAAAGTGGTCAAAAAAGTGATAAAATGGATTTTGGTTGGGATAGCCGCATTGATTGGCCTTGTCAGCGTGGGAGTCATTCTGCTGGTGGCAATTTCAAATTATAAGAGCGTAAACTACTGGAAGTTTGCAGAACCGCAAGGGGCGATGGAAACGAAATATACCGCTCTGGGTGAGCATGAGGTTTCTTTTGTCGAGTTTGACGATCCTGATACCGTTTGGGAAAAATACGAGATTTGGTATCCTTCCGATTTGGAGCAGTCCGATAACAGGTACCCTATTGTTGTCATCGCCAACGGAACAGGGATGAAGGCGTCCAAGCAGAGTGCGGTATATGAACATCTGGCTTCGTGGGGATTTATCGTTGCAGGGAACGAGGACGAGCACTCAAGAACAGGTACGTCTTCTGCTGCAACACTTGACTTTATTTTATCGCTGAACGCTGATCCTAAAAGCGTTTTTTACGGCCGCATCGATACGGAAAACATCGGAATCACCGGACATTCCCAGGGCGGTGTTGGGGCCATCAACGCTGTGACCCAGCAAAAAATGGAAATTTATATAAAGCTATCTGTGCCCAAAGTGCAACATCCAGCGCCGTGGCTCATGCCCTGAACCAGTTGGATGGCGAGCTGGGCGGCGGCTGGGATTGCGATCCATCAGCTCTTTCTATCCCTGCATTCATAGTCGCTGGTACTGGCAGCGCTGATGCCGGGAACGTGGAGGAAAACAGGCTGGAACTTACCGAAGGAGAAATGCAGGGAATCTGCCCCCTCTGGTGGCTGCGGGAATGTTTTGATACCATGCCCGATACAGTCCCCAAAGTAATTGGCAGATTAAGCGGCAGGGATCACGGCGATATTCCTTTCAGTGCCGATGGGTATGTGACCGCATGGTTTATGTATTGGTTACAAGGCGATGAAGATGCGGGCAAAGCTTTCTTTGGAGTGGATGTGGAGGTCAAAGCGAATGAAAATTGGCAGGATGTTACAATAAACTATAAGTGATAGCGGCATTTATGCGGACAAAGGCAACTTCTGTTTCCGGCACTTCTTTCGCAACGGGCAAGTCAACTTTTGTGGATCTGAGACGATGACAATATAGAGAAAATCATAGTAATCCGGGCGGCGGCTCTTGATTGAGAAACTTCGCTCAGTATTGCCTACCTCCCGCAGCACTTCTTATATTTTAGTCCGCTGCCGCAGGGACAGGGATCGTTGCGCCCTGGTTTCTTCTTATGTACCTCGGCGGCGGAGCGGGACATGGAGGCGATCTCAGCGGAGGTGTGGCCGTTGTTTGCCCAGGTGCGGGTATGGCTGCTCACATCCACCAAGAGCTTCATCAAGGAATCAAACTGTTCATCCGTCAGGTCCACACCATAGTCGTCCAAGATCCCCACCATGAGCGGAACACCGCTATTCATCATGGCCGCATTGACGATCTCCGATACAGTATCGGCGGCAATGGAGGCCGACTGCTCGGCCTCACGCATTAGGAAGCGCAGTAAATTCTGCGTGTAGATGGTCGGCTCATAGTAGCGCCAATCCGCATAGCGCAGGAATTCCTTTGGTGCAGGGACATAGCGGGGCTTGGAGCGGGTCTGTTCCAAAAGGTCCGCGACATCGTCAAAGTTGTTTTCTTCAAAGCGATCATCCAGGAGGTAGTCTTTCCACAGACAGTAGCCGTCCTGAATGACAATATGCCGGAACAGCACTTGAAAAATTTCATCCGGCAAGAGTTTGAGAGAAGTCTGTGCCCGGAGCAAGGAGAAAAAATCATCTTGCTGGATCACACCGTAGAGATGCACCGCCGCGGTGGCGCAGTCGTGGATCAAATCAGCCTGTTTCTTTTGCGCCGGGAAACCGTCATCTGCCAGAGACTGAAACAGCGCTTTGATCTCGTCAGGGAGGACATAGATGTACTGCTCTTCCCACAGGAAGGGCTGGATGTAACCCAAGGCTTCCAAGAGCCTGCAGCGGCCTGTGGACTGCTGTTCTCCAAAGCGCAGCGGCCCCTCCGCAGCCAGGGTGCGAAAGAAATCCCAGGAGGGCTTTTCCAGGATATAAAGAAGTTCCTCCAGCCGCTCAGGGATCTCCAGTGCTTCGATAACTGCTTGGATCAAGTCGGCTTTTCGGAGCTTGGAGGTATTGGGGATATGCAGCCCTTTCGCCAACCGCCGCAGGTTGGACAAGGGGCGGAGTGCAAGGACGGCAGAGAGGGAACAAACCGGCGCGGTTTCCGCCAAAAAAGACAGATCCAGTGTTTCAATATGCTTAGCCATGTGGAAAGCCTCCTATGTATCATACCTTGCGGGAGTATAGCACATTTTATCCAATAATGATAGGATTTTCATAAACGGAAACGAACAGGCATAGCGAGTCGCCATGCCTGTTCGTTTTTGTGGTATGAAGGCAGCAACAATACCGTTGTTCGTCAATAGTCTATAAATGCTCTATTACTCTTCGATGTTCTGGCAGCACCGCATCAGAATTACAGTCACTTTTGCTCGTGCCGCGCTGGTGCCTCTGCACTCAGAGTACATGAAAACCCTTATGTGAGGGAAGAGTGCAAATGCCCTGGTAAACTGCCTATTACCACATGGGCACTTTTTGCATCCCAAAAGAAGTAAATCCGCAGGCAGTAGAGCGCATTGCGGCTGACGCCTTTTTTCAAATGCCGCTCCAGCAGACGCCGTTTTCCCCCGTAGGTGATGTAATACTCGTCTCCCTGCTCCAGAATATCGCTGCCCTCTCCAAATCCGCATTCGCTCAGGCCGGGATCGACTGCATTGCAGCGCTGTAAGAAAGTGTTCCGGTCAATCCGGCCCATCCGGTAATCGTAGTAGTCCTCCGCCAGCAGGATCAGGCAGCGGTAGACCATGGACGGATTCTGGTATGTTGCGGACTTCAAGGCACGGACTGCCCGTGGATGCAGGTAGAGCCGGTCCGGATAATACTGCTCTACCCAGTTTGCCATCTGTTCATAGCCCAAATCGACGGGGGGCCGCTCTACGCTTCCGTGTTTCAGACGGGCAATTTCCCGCCGCTGACGGTCTATCATCTCCGTCATGGCCGTCATCTGCCTTTGAAGTGCCTGACTGTCCTCCCGGCAGGCTGACATATCGGCGTAGTATGACTCAGCCAGCGCCTTATATTCTTCCTTGGATTCATATACCCGGCGCAGCTGCTCCCGGCACTGCTTCAGCAGTTCCTCCGTGCTCGCCTCGCCGCTGGCAGAGAGCATACGCTCTTGCTCCGCCTCCACATAAAACCGGACGCCAAGCCTGTTCCAGTCAATGGCCTGGGCAGCGTTTTGTGCTCGGATCACTTTTTCCAGTTCTTTTTCAAAGTCTCCAGGGTAAAAATTTCTCTTGATGCTTTGAACTGTGTAGAGCGGATGCTCATAGGGATCGTCTGTCTCAAAATCAATCGAACCGGGCCGGTAGATACGGACGGCGCCGCCGAAGCAGGACCACTCATCTCCAATGATCCGGCTGAGCTCATAGGTCGCGTCCCAGTCTATGACCAGCACATGAGCGCTGCCAGCCAGATCTGCGGCCAGTTCCCGTCCGTCCACCAGATATCCGTTCCGACCAAGCGCGGGATTTTTGGCTTGGGAGATCAGGACAACCGGCAGCCGCCGGTCCTCGGCACACAAGAGGCCGATCAGTTTACCGACCTCCTGTACGGAAATGCGCCGGGGCGCTGCGGAAAGCCGGAGACTGTCGTTCAGTCCCACCTCGTCTATCAGCTGGCGCACAAACGCCGGCGGCCCGGAGGCGGGCTTTGCCTTGGAGCCAGACTCCCGGAGAAAAACAGTTTCCCGGACCGCAAGGAGCAGGCTTTGACGGTATGGCTTGATTTCGGCCTCAATGGTGTCCCGGATACCGTTCTCAAACACAGAGGCGCGAAGCGTGAAGAAGTGTTCCTCCGGCTGATAGATGGCCGCAACAGACCGTCCTTTTTTCGTGGAACCGCTCACAGTTGCCGGAAGCTCTGGAAGCGGAATATAGTCGATGGCCTCCCGACGCATCCAGGCATAGAGAATCCACGCTGCAGCCATAAATTTTTCGTCATTGATCCCGTCTGATTCACTGCCGACCAATGCCGTGAGCTGATAAATACTTTTCATTGGCGCTCTCTCCATAACTGGCATCCATTCGGAAGGGGCTTAACTTGTTTGTTATTATTTTACTACATATTGTTGGGAAAATATAGGTGGTAATTGTGAAAATTGGAGCGCTCAGGGCAGCGCCTCATCCCCCGAAAAACCTATATGGGCGCACTCCTTTCCAATGTCCACCAGGACCGCCTGCTTTGTCTGTGGAATGTGCGCCTGGATATGCTGTGCGTAGGCCGAGGCGGACAGGTCGCAGATGCAGAACATGGAGCGGTCCATCAGCTCCAGGATCGTGCGGATTCGGCTGTCGGCAGCAGGAACGCCCCCGATACTTTCCGCCCGGTCACAGGGCGGGCAGAAACCCGCCGCCAAGTCGTATGGCTCCTCTGTGCCATCCTGACCGGAACCATCGTCCCACGCAACGGCTGTGATCGGGATTTTATGATAAAATGGCATCGACTGCTCCAGCGCGAACATAAATCCGGAGCTGACCACCTCGGCCTCTACGCAGATCTGGTCGATGGGATACCGCGCGGTTATGAAGCGGATGCAGTCCGCAAAGAAACGCAGGTTTTTGTAGGTGGGGTTGCCCAACGCAAAGATACTGCATACCCACGGCTTTCGGGGCGCTTCGGGAATATGTGGTCCCGTTGAGGCCAGCAGGCCCCGAAGCTGTTTGTTCATAGCCCGTTCAATCTGCTGGATGCGGGACACGGTCAAACCGAGCTGCTTTCCAGTCTCCTTTTGTGTGCATCCAGACCTTCGCGTTTGAAAAACAAAGCGTTCCCGCTCAGGTAACTGCTCAGAACAGGCGAGGATGGCCCGCTCCAGCTCCGGGGCCGTGATATTGATGATCTGGACGCCCCCTTTTCGTCTTGCGAGTTCCAAAGCGAGGTCGTCCGTATCAAAAAGGTCCTCATAGAAGCCGTTGATGATGTGGGTGGAATGTTTGGCCATCCAATGGAGTGACTTTTTCATGGCCATGACAGCATCATTGTCAGCGGAGACGGAAATCGGGAGAACCCTGTCCACGAGGGAAGCAAGCGGGCTGTCCGCCAAATGCTTTTTCAGTTCTGAATGGGCCGTAACCAAAGTAAGGGTCACTTTCTGGGGGGCGCACTGTCTGGCCCTCAGCGCGGTCAGCAGGCACAGATCATAAAAAGGCTCTTTTGATCCCCATGTGTAGTGCAGAAATTCCACAGAGTCATTTTCTTCAACCACCTGGTTGACCGCGGCTTGTAATCGGAGCCGTACATTGGGGTCGCAGATATAGCGGTGGCCCAGAAAAGAACATACCGCCATCATGCTTCCTCCGCCGGGAACGAATAAAAGCAGATTCCGGCATCAGGGGTATGCTGAAGCTCCGCCGGCTGACGCGCCTCTATGCAGTTTCGATTGTACTCTTGGGCATAGTCCGGAAAAGACGCCAGAATCGCATTTTTCAGCGCCGCCGAGTTGATCCTGCCGCTCCAGGGCTGCCGGGTGCAGTTCAGCAGCTCGAAAAGCGGGATGCAGCTCTGCTCATACCTGAAAAAGCGGAATCCGCAGGTGTTGTCGATCCCTTCCTCTAGGTCGTATGGATTGAGCGCGGCTGTCTCCACAGTTTTTGTCAGAAGGTCGTCACAAATGGGATAAGCAAGCGCCAGGACCCACCCGGCATCCGCTGTTTTCAGCCAGAAGACGCCATTTGCCAGACGGTCATGCCGGAGCGGAGGCCCCCACGGGGTTTCAGTCGGGACCGGGAACTCGCCGAAATACTCCGGGCAGACCTCCATCCCCCGCGCCCGGTCCTCCACCAAAGAGCCGTCATCCAGCGGGGGGAGATTATGCTCCGCACGATACTTGTCGATTTCATAGATGATGACCCACCGGGCCTTGTCAAAATAGTCCTCGTCACAGTACACCAGAACTTCCGGAGCCGCTTTCAGCGGCGTCCCATAGGCTTTTGCGGCGTGAGAGACGGCGGGGGAATCCGCCATGACCACGATCAGGTCGGAGCCTAAAAACCGATTGGGAGGAATGGGGTCTGTCCAGATGCTGTAAATACCCGGACAGACTTCCTCTGCGGAGCGGACTTTCCCATAGCTTTTCTCAAAGCTGTGGACATGAAACGGGAGATCAGATATCGGGAACGTGTGTTTCATCGTGGATTCCTCCAACTCTTGAAGATTGCCGTGGGCCGCGCTCAGGAGCAGCCCTCGGTTATGGTTTTGTCCCTATCCAGCAGGGGAGTATACGGAAACGGGCCCCGGTGCGCCTTAGTTAAGAGAAAGCACTCGCTCATGTCAAAATAGGCGTGCATCTAGATGTAATCCTGAAACGTCGAAAGGATACTGTCCAGCTTCACCTTTTGAATAAATCACCGCCACTCCCTTCTTTCTAACTATCTATATAACTTATCTAAATCAAAAATAATAAGCAGATATATATGTAAGTAAAGGCGAAAAATAATGCTATCATAAACTACTACAAGTAGGTGATAGCGTGAACTTTGATGTGGGTGCCCGAATCAAGGAGCTGAGAAAAGCAAGAGGGCTTTCAACAAACAAGCTTTCTAATATGGCGGGGTTATCACAGAGTTATGTGCGGAACTTAGAAGCTGGTGAATATGATAACCCAACGGTTGATTCCTTGGAGCTTATATGTGATGCGCTTGGGATTGCTTTTGAGGACTTCGTGAATTACAAAGACCTTTCCCTTGCCCAGCTAAAGGCCATGAAGGTTATTAGAAGATTGAGCGATGAACAATTAGAGGGATTTTGCCAGTTAATGGGGCAAAAGCAGGAACAGGAATAAGATGAGGTTCATGCTGATTTGTGTGAACCTTCTTTTTATTTTAGAACTATAGAATAACTGCGCTCCGTTGTCCAACGATCAGCGAAAAGTGATTTTCGCTTTTATGTCAAAAACGAACTGGCAGAGTAGTCCCTGCATCGGGCTCTAACTAGGTAAGGTATAATTTAACAAATTATATCACAGCTTATAGGTATAAGCAAGAATCCGCAAAATTCCTGATAAGATGGAGAAAAATTTCGTGGGTGATGCCGGTGCCGAAGCTGTTGGGGCGTCAGTTGGGGGAGAACATCAAGAGAATCCGGTTGCAGTGCGGCCTGACGCAAGAGCAGACCATCGCTAAATTGCAGACGTTAGGCTCCCCGCTCAGCCGGAGTACGTACTCTCTCATTGAAGCTGGAAAAGGAAATATTTTTGTAAGTGATCTTGTTGGCTTGCAGACGGTATTCGGTGTGGAATATGAGGAGTTTTTCAAGGATATCTCCCCCTGCCGTCCATCCAAAACCCAAGACTGAACCAATGAGGGTGTTCCGCAAGGAGCGCCCTCTTTTTGTGACCAGCGTCCTAGCTGTTCAAATAACGCAGCTGCCCAAGGCCATCCACGCGGTCATCAAGGGGCGGATAGGACCAGGCCAGCACATGGGCCGTTTTCAGCGGCCCATCCCGGGACGGGTCAAGCTCCCAAAACCGGCCGCGTTCGTAAGCCGCGTCGGCACAGATAAAACCGATTCCCGGCTCGTAGAGCTTCGCTATGATATACGTTGCCTCTATCGGTCTTGCTTCCTCCGGGGTGTACCAGCGGACGATGGAGAAAGAGCGATGATCGGGCAGCTCCAATATTTTGCGGATCTGCTCCCGCTTGAAGCTGCTCATGGCCCTGGACAGGTCCAAAACCTCGTAGTCCTGGGGTATCCGTTTTTCCGGTTCCATTGACATTGCCTCCTGTGTATTTTGTGGTGTAACTATATCGCTAATACATAGTACCATGGAGAAAAGGCGGAATATGGGGAGATTTGTCGAAAAAAGAAAGACTGTGCGGTTTTTGCTGGCGCCGAATCCCAAAGAAGTGTCACATAACATACGATCAGGCTGCTGACAAGCAGGGGACAGCAATAAAAGAGGGCCATCAGCAGTAAGCGGATGGCCCCTTTGGGGGAAACCGGGATATGCCAAGATGGAACTGCCCTTGGGCATACAATCTATCGGCATTAGAAGCAATCGAATGGTCATGTTGTGGGAGCGTTGCAGAAAGCCGCTTCAGGCATTTTCCATCTTATACATTCTGAAAGTGGTATTCCATAATACGCTCCCCTTTCGTGTCATACTCCCCGTTAAAGCGGAAGCCAATCTGCTGATAAAGTTGAATTGCGTGGGGATTGTTTTCATACACGCTAAGATAAACGGTGTCGCTTTGATACTCCAAGCGAAGCCTGTCTAGCAAGGAAAGGACAGACTGCCTACCATAGCCTCTCCCCTGATATTTTTTATCAATCAGCAGCCGGTCCAGCCATAGTTGCCCCGGAACAGGTTCCGGAAAATAGCCATACATGGCAAATCCAATCAGTGTCTCGCCCTCATAAATACCGACGGGCCGCCAAAGCTCCAACTCGTCTGCTTCCTGTAAGCACTCGCTTACACTCTCAATGAAATCGACTTGTTCAGAAAAAAGAGACAGGCTTTCAACTTCCTTCCGGTTTTCATCATTGACAAATTCAAAATGTAGCTGCCTGTGATTCTCCGTACTCATATCAAGTTCTCCCCGCAAGATTTTCGTAGATAAAAAACAGAAACTGCTTTGGACTGCCATTGACTGGCAATGTTACATCTTCCGTTCCACATAGAAGCAATTTTTGGCCCTCATAAAAACCATAATTGCAAGTAGTGTCCGTAAACACATAGAAATGCTGAATGTTTTCGCTGTTCATATAGGCAAAGAAACGGCGATACAGCTCCTTGCCGATCCCTAACCCACGATATCCTGGGTGTATGGCAAGAAAGGTTAACTCCCCTTCATAGTCCTGTGATTGCCTGGACAGCAGCTTTTCATAAATCTGATCAATTTCCTCATAAAAATGCCACGCTCTGCGCCCTTCCGCTGTCAGCGAAAGTATCAATAAGGCATATCTTGCCTGAAATCTGTTTTTCAAGGATTTATGGTGCATACGGCGGTGGCCAGCGGCCACGGTTGCGGAGCTCAGCGGCCGCTGTGCGG
>OMGI01001983.1_pt1 | contig 10679 bp, 6 predicted proteins | sample 1645801 | NCBI WGS metagenome assembly OMGI01 (sample SAMN05578584, study PRJEB25193) | human gut metagenome | biome: Human Microbiome; feature: human-associated habitat; material: feces | host: Homo sapiens | place: USA:Birmingham
CTGGCCACGCCAAATATAGCCACTTACTAAATCCATACCAACACTTGCATCGAACGGAGCACCTGTATATGGCGGACGTGTTGCTCCGGTTGCCTTACAACGCATCAAGCGCCTGAAAGGTAACAACTCCCCGGCAATCGTCGTAGTGGTATATGGTAACCGCGACTATGAAGATGCCCTGTTGGAACTGCGTGACACAGTAGCATCATTGGGATTCACTCCTCTCTCGGCAGGAGCATTTATCGGAGAACACAGTTACAGCACAGCCGAAATGCCTGTTGCAGCCGGACGCCCCGATGCGACCGATTTACAAACAGCCCGCACATTCGGAGCCGACAGTTTGAAAAAACTGGAAAAAGCAATGCAGAATTCAGAAGCATTAAGCACACTGACTCCTTCCCTGCAAGCAGGATGCCGGTTAAAAGCTATGGGTGATAAATTGTCAATGCTGATTGGATCTTTTTTTATAAAAGGTACTTCTCCTTATAAACTGATACAGGCTTCCAAGCCATCAGCTCCAGTCTGCAATGAAGATTGCTTTGTTTGTGGAGAATGTATAGAGGTATGTCCTACCCATGCCATTCGTATCAGCGACGACGGCAGCCATATCGAAACAGATGTAAACCGCTGTATACGCTGTTGTGCCTGTGTAAAAGAATGTCCTAACGGAGCCCGTATCTATAACACTCCGTTTACAGCTATTTTACACGAAAAATTCAGCACACCACGTCAGCCTGAACTTTTTCACATAAAAAGAAGCGGATACCATTTTTAAGAGAGATTAAAAACAATGGTATCCGCTATAAATTTCTCTTACCGAACCTCACGGTCAAGCAGGCGTTACATCTCATTTATGGAAATGCGACCCAAAGAGAATAAGAAAGGGAAAATTTATATTTCTTCAAAATTCATTTTACATATCAATCATTCCATTACATGGTGCGGCAATTCACCCGAACCGGCAGTACGAGTCGAATTCGATATATCACGATTCTTAGGACCGGGAACAAATGCTCCTTTTTCCAGTATATATCGTACTCTTTCCCGCTGATTCGCAGTGAAAGTATTCGAATAAGACACTGCATAATCCATAATATTTGTCGACTTATATTCTGTTCCCCGCACACAGTCTTCACGCATGATCAGCACATCCAGATGTTCAAGAAGACCTGCAGCCCCAATTGAGTTTACCAGGTTATTATAAGCCGTCTTATTATAAGTAGGAGTATCTTCACACAAATCACTGTCTATGCACTCAGTTCCTGTTTCATTTTCAGAAAATACATGACGCAATCCCAGATAGTGCCCCAGTTCATGAGCAATAGTAACAGCTACATAATTTGCATTTCCATCCGGAGTTTCAGGAGTCAGCGGACAGTTATCTTCATAAATATACCGGTTATTTATAGAAACACACCGCGGAGATACCAGCTGATCTTGAGTAGGTACTCCACCCGTCCACTGTTCACATCCTTCCAAATAATCAGGAGCCACAGTATAAGGAAATTCAGAGATACCCAAAATCCCTGCATCACTGAAATTATACAGCATGATATTAATATACCGGTCCGGATCCCATATTAAATCTAAATAACGTTTTTCTTTATAGCTGTTCATAAAAGCCTGGCAGTCAATAGTAGATGTAGTCCACATGACACGGTTTACACCCGGTTCTTCCAAGGTATTGCCTTCCGGATCTTCCGTAGCCATAACAAACTCCAAACCTAAGTCTTCTCCACAGTTGCGGTAAAGTTCATTGACTTTATCTAATAACTTCTGTAAATGCCCTTCTTCCACATATTGGTTTTTATCCGACTTATTTACATAAAGTACCTGAAATACAACAGGCAATTTATAATGATGATTCTCACTAAAGACTTCCGCCAACTGTGAAACATGTATTTCTTCTTTCAGTACACCATCTGTAGAAACTATCTCCAAAACGGCAGAACGACTCTCTCCTGTCAGGTTTTCGCCAACTTGTACTTCAACGGAAGCATTGCCTGTCCACGTATTCTCAGAAGGAACTGCGCACCATGACTTTTCCGACACAACCTTCCATTCTACATTACTCTCCACCTTCAGAGTCAATGTAGCGGCAGCGGAAGAAATATTCTCACAGGAGGTTGTTTCTACCACCCGAAGATAAGGTTCTGCAACCTCCGGCTGCTCATCGTCACTACATCCTGCCAAGAAAGGAAGCAGTACGACAAGCATCCAGAGTAAATAATATTTCTTATTCATACTCAAATGCAGTTTGACCATCCAACGGACAAGTTACGACATTATCTACCACGAAGCGACCAGAAGCATTTGGCACAGTTGTAAATACAACCAGACGGCAGTTAGACAAATCATGAGCACCACTTACATCCATACGATATACATTCTGTCCTGCACCATCAGCATCCAACTGAATACGGTCACCGTAAGCGACTGTTGAACTGGAAGCCCACAATACATTATTATGAACTTCTGTAGAACTACCTCCCGTCTGTGCTGCTACGATACCGTCTTCCAGCAGCCATACAGCTACACGACAGTTTTCTACATTAGCCGATTTTACTTTTACATTTACCACTACAGAACTTCCTGCATTTTCTGAAGCTACCGAAATAGCTGTTTTACATCCACTACTTTTTGCTTGATTGATTCTGCCAGCAATCTGTTCTGCCAGCAAATCTGCATCATTCAAAGCTTGAAGCGTATTCGAGGTATTCAAATCTACACTTAACAAAGGATAAGAGCGAACAGTCAGATAGCTGTTTATAGTATTACTAGCCTCCCCTGCCATTGTATCACCATTGTGCGAAGCCACAAAAACAGCACAGTTATCAGGATTAGCTTTCAGATAAGCATCAATGCCTCTTTTCATATACGGACAATTCTGACACCATGTACCCGTATGCTGAATAGCAAGCACATGCTTCGCAAAACCAGTATTTTGCTCAGGCTTGCTGTCGGCAGGCAAAGAAGGAATATTCTTAAATGCTCTTACTGTAATATTCTCTGTTTTCACACCTTCATAATATGCATAAAACACATAGTCACCTTCAGTAGTAGTGCTGAAAGAAGTTTCTTTAAACGAAGAAGTATTACCCGAAGGATCTTCCATATAAACCTTAGACTGTGAAGTGATGTCTGTTTCTCCTTTCATCACAGCTACGGTAACCGCATCTGTACCATTTGCTTCAATAACAGTCTTAGATATAGACAATGTCAAATCACCACTTACTGTTCCGGAGTCTTCTCCTCCATCATTTCCCGAACATGCAGTAACAGCCATTAAAAAACAAACCGCCAAGGTTTTAAAAATATATGCAGGTTTCATAAATATCTTTGTTTAATCGTTTTTTTAATAATAGGTTTTCAATTTCAGGATACAATCAGAAAGAAGAAGTCACTACCAGGTTGGCTCCGGTATATGCCGGTGTGTAACGGCATACTCCTCCCGAGCATACATAACCAGCACGGTTTCTTCCATAGCTTAACTGTACACGGGTATTCTTACGTGTATAACTTACAGAAGCTGTATAGTAATGTACCTTTGTCGTACCATGATTATACATATCGCTTACACTGACACTCCAGCGTGGAGCCATGCTGAATTCCAGAAGAGCTGCCATCCAGTCTTTTTCATAATCAGTAGAGTAAAGATATTGCAGTTCTGCACGCAAAGCCATTTTGCTGTTGAACTTGTATGTATTGTCAACAACAAAAATATTCGAAGCATAAGTTTTGTCGTCCATTCCATGTGTAGGGCTCCACTCCTGAACAGATACCAATACAGCAGTTTTCCACTGCTTATTCCAACGGTGTTCTACATCAGCATTGATGTCACGCCATAACAAACGAGATTCTCCTGTAATATTTTTATCCGAATAAGCTGTCGAGAAATTTGCATGGAAATTCCAATAACGAGAACGGTTTGAAGCTGGGCGCAAAGAGTAATAAACATCAAACTGTCCGGCAGTTTCACCCTCTGCATTTACCTGATACGGCTCAAGATTGGCAAGCATATACGTGTACTGACGTGTCAGCGCAGGCAAATAGTTTAATGTATTTCCCGCTCCCTGTCCCTGTAAGGTAAGCATGGTATTCATATGCTCCAGACGACGGAAAGTACCCAAGGCAGAGAAATTACCTGTAGCATATCCTACTTCTGCAAGAATGGCATTACCATCCACTTCGGTTGCAGATGAAATCTCCGGTAAGTCTTTCGTTTTTGTTACATATTCAGTGCGGACGTCCAGACCATTCCAGTTAAAATTACCACCAACAGCATACATATCCAGATTGTTTGTAGTCAATCTGTCCACATAATCTGCATTATCTTTCAAGTTCTCATAACGATTTACATAACTACCTTCCAATTGCAAAGATGCACTTTTCCAACCGGCAATATCAGATAAAGATAAAGTAAGGTCTGCTCCACGCACTGCCGATTCAGCATAATCCAAATATAAACGTGGTCTTCCATACATACCTTTCAGTGACAGGTAATTCTTATAACTGTAGTGTCCCCATACACCTTCTATCGAATTATTAAATCCCAAGGTACGGTCTTCATAACTGCGGAAAACAAGCCCACTTCCATACTGGTCAAAGATATCTCCTACACGAAATCCAAAATCTCCATCTTCCCAAGCAACATATTTTGAACCAAGAATCGTACGGCGTCCATTTCCATAAGTACCGTAGTCATATCCTTGTAATGCCGGCAAAAAACCCTCCAACTGAATGCCTGCAGAAAATTTACCACGTGTATAGTCCAGTTTCAAATAATTGTTCGAACCGAAATGATTGTCAGGATTAGCTGCAGCCGCTCCCAGTTCACTATCATCTACATAATAAATACTGTTCGACTCCAGACTTCCAGTAAGTGTTCCTTTATCACGAGTCTGAGCATGAAGAACGGTTGTTGCTCCAACAGCCGCCATGCATAATATCATCATTTTCTGTTTCATCGTGCCGGATTATTTTTGTTGTAATTCTTTCAGTTTCTCAAACAACTCCAATTCGCTGCCTGGAGTGTAACCGGTATGTGAATATACGATATTCCCCTGACCGTCTACAATAAATGTATGCGGAGTAAAGGTTACATTCATTGCACGCTTCAAATCCTGGTTTTTATCGAATACGCAAATAAAGTCCCAGCCCGAACCCGAAGCCATAGAGCGCGCACGAGTAGAAAAACGGCTATCATCTATCGATACTGCAACAACTTCAAAATCTACTTCTTCCTGCCATTCTTCCAACTGATCGTTTATAGCATTCAGCTCCATCAGACAAGGTTTACAGGTTATTCCCCAGAATGACATAATAAACGGCTTACCATTCACTAATGAAGATATTTCAACAAGCTTTCCATCTGCATCTTCTACTTTCACATTCGAAAGTTTTCCTTGTGCTGCCACTTGCAGGCAACCGCATACCAGGCAAAACACTAATAAAAGTTTTCGTAACATAGTAAATTTCCCCTTTTATTTTTTAGAATTAGTACCTAAAAATATTCCGTTCGGAAAGGCTCAGTCAGGCAACAGTCTGTTCTTATGAAAAGAGCCGTTCCAAACGGAATCATCATTTATCTTAAAACGAACATTCGCAACTATCTGCTATACAACTTTATTTCTGTATTTTCTTAATGAAACTACTCTTTGAACAATCTATTGTAACAGACTCACGTTTCAACTTGCGTGCAACATCTGCCGACGGCAAGAATGTCTTAGGCATATTCTTGATTGTTGCAGTCTGATAAGCTGCCCATGGAGTTGTAAGCATATTCTTCGTAGTCGTCTTCAAAGATGTTACAGATGACTTCAAAGTTTTCATGGCAGAAGCATTATTGCGTGTTAAAACAATATCACCAGAACCGTAGTAAGTATTATAAATAGTATTATTATACATACCTGCAAAGAAAGGAGTCAATGTCATTCCATTATATTCATAAGCCTGTATGGTAAGTCCGTTTCCATCCTCATCAACTTTTACAGGGAAATCTGTATGATAAGCACTAGAACCATCATAACCCATAACATAGTAAGTAAACGGTGTATTCCAATCACTCAAAGGAGGCACGGCATACAGATTTGCGCTCAAAATCACAGCATACAGAGTCTGTCCGTTTTCTTCTACAGGAATTACTTCGAGGAAGATCTTAGGTCCATAGTCGAAGAACAAATCATCAGCATCAACAGCAGAATAGCTGATATTGTTAAACAAATCCCATGGGCTGGCATATTTGTGCGGGAATTCACCTTTAAAGCGTCCTACTATACGATTCTTCATTTTATAAAAATCAATTTGCTTCTCACGCGCCTGGATATAGTTTGCTTTTTCTTCTTCAATATAAAGCTTGGCTTCTTCTTCAGTCATGTTCTTCATTGTCATGATTGTATTGACAAGCTTATCATAGTCAGCATATTCACCAGCTTCTTCCGGTTCTCTAGAGAACTCAACAGGGAATGTAACAGTTTCAGTTTCTCCATTAGAACCCTGACGGTTGAATGTAGCATTCCATGTTCCACACAAATTATCCATGATAGCCTGTCCGTCTGCATCAACCGGAGTTCCGAAATCCGCTACTGCCGTAGCTTTTGCCATATAAGGTTCTGACAAATCCTCGTCCTCATTATAAGCCTGTACAACCAGCATATTTTCTTCTTCCGCATATGAGTTGAAATACAGCTTATAACCTTCAGAACTATTTATAGCCTGTATTACGTCTGCATCTGTAACATCTAAACCATAGTTTGTCACATAGTATTTCTCATCCATACCATATTCAGGGCGAAGTGACGCATTCCATTCTGACATAGAGTTTTCTACATAACGGATACCTCTACAGTCACCATTAGGAGCTTTGATTGTATAGCTGACTTTATAAGGGTGATCAGGTTCTACATTGCCAGCAACAGTCAATTCTACATCTGGCTTAGCAGACTCAACAATTTCATACACTTCTTCCTGGAAGCTCTGTTTAGAGTAATCATCAGCAAAGTTACAAGTAATGAGCAAATGATACTTCTTACCGATACTAATTCCGGTATATTCTATTTCCTGCGGCTCTACAAGCGGTGTACTTTCACTAAACACCAATGCAGGAACACCTTGTTCACCCACATATTTTTTCATCAATTCATAATCATCTTCCGAAATCATATATACTCCATAGCTCAGCGCACCAGTCGGAGGAGTAATAGCTACTTTCAGTTTAGTTTCGTTCTTCTTCAAGACAGTTACGGTAGCCTTTTCATCTACCCGGTCAGCACTTTGAGCATAGACCATCTGTTTGGCATACATTCCATTGAAAGTAACACCTTCATCTGACCATCCTTCTGTATAGTCGCCAACAGTCGGAGCCAGCGCCTGACTCATCAACATGCCACCGCCATAGTCTACTTCATAGTCCAAATTACCTTCTTCATCAGATTCACCAACAAGGATAACATAAGCTGTACCCTGAGTAACCTGCCATTCTCCCCACGTCGGATCATCCGGATCAACCTGAACACCACTGGTTATAGTGATATCCTGAGGACCACAAGAAACGCCAACAGACAGATTCTTCAAAAAGTCCACATCACTCTGCATAAACTGATATTTCAGTGAATTATAGTTAAATGCATCGGTAAAAGCCCATTTATAATATACACCTTCAGGCATTTCGATATGGAATTTTATTTCATCACGAGTAGCCGAGATAATAGTAATACGTCTTGAATATTCCGGAGTTGTAAATTCAAATCCTTTTACCTGATATTCGGTTCCCACTTTAAAGGCAAAAATTGCCGTATACTTTGTATTTCCATTCAGACCATATAAGCAAGCAGTATTCTTACCATCCTGAGCTGTAAATATACCGTTACCATTTTCCTTTTCAGCATTGGCAAACATAATCTCTCCGTCAGGGAAGTCAGATTCGGAAACACTTCCTTCTTCTACTTGATAAGTATAAGTTTCTACCCCTTTCAAATTCAAGGAAATAGTAGCCGAAGTCGCATAAATGGCACTACCCTCATCTCCTTTCCCACTCTCAATCTCAATAGTTACTTCTGAGCCTGGGCCTTCTCCCGGAGTCACCTCATTATTGTCATCGCTACATCCTCCTAATACCAAAAGGAATAACATCGATAAACAATAATAGTTCGTTAAAAATTCGCCAAGCCTAAGCGGCTCTGGCAGTAAATAAAATGAGTTCTTTGAAAAGTTTGCAAAAACATTTGTACCATCCGAACGTAATGTAAAAGTCAAATAATAGCGGTCATTAAAAATGTAATTTAAACGTCCAAAATAAGACATGCTACGACTAGGTTCCTCAATAGTAGTATAAGTCGGTTCAGAAGTACCGTTATTCCACATTGCTAGAATATTATCTACTGTATAATCTGCAGGATAATAATCTGCATTTATTTCCATTTCATCACGTTGAGAATGTTTAGCTTCCCAACCTGCCATAATATCAAATCTATGTTTCTTCTGAATATCAAATTTATAATTCAATACAGTACGTAATGTCCAGTTATTTCCATTCCAATACTGACGTCGAGCAACAGGCTGTCCTGCCTTACTATTAGCTTCACCTGTATTTGCTAACCAAATATTATCCGTACGATCATAAGAATAACCATATGTACCTTCTGCACGCCACTCCAAACCTTTGATAATATTCCAAATTAAAGCTACATTATAGTTATTGTTAAACTTAGTCTGTTTTTTATACTCATTTGTAATATTAAACATCGGATCATTCAAGTTACTAATATTTTCTATCAGTATTTCATCATCACCAGCCAAATCCTCATCCGAGAGGTCTGTCAATGTTCCGATATTAGGATATTTAATCGCATCACGAAGTTTTGAGCCGCTAGATACACTTGGGCCATCAACCACTCTATTGGTCATTTTTGCATTAAAGTCTAAGCGTAATTTATCTCCAAACTTTTTAGTCAACTTTAAATTCAAATTATCACGTTTAAAATTAGAAACAGACATTATATAGCTTTCATCATCATGCGTATAGCTTAGACTATAGATCAAATCTTTACTACCTCCACTGATATTCAAATTGTAATTCTGCTTAATACCTGTATTTCCGAATAACATATCCTGCCAATTCGTTCCAACACGAGCCTTATAATTATTAATATCCTCCCAACGACCAAATTTGTCAAAGAAACCTGCATTATCAGAAGAATCCAATTCACGCTGTAAATACACATATTCATAAGGAGAAAGCACTTCCGTCTGATTATACATCCGGCTAAAGCCAACCGAAGCGTTAAACGAAACTTCTGTACGTCCAGTACGTCCACTCTTAGTTGTTACCAAAATAACTCCATTAGCACCTTTCGCACCATAAATTGCCGTAGAGGAAGCATCCTTTAATACATCAATACTTTCAATATCTGTAGGTGGTATATCATCAATACCACTAACTTCAAATCCATCTACTATAAAGAGCGGCTCATTACTTTGAGTAATAGAACCACCACCACGTACACGAATACTGACAGAAGCATCAGGAGAACCTTCGGAGGTAATTACGCTAACACCAGCCAAACGACCTGTAAGTGCACTTGAAGCAGAAGTCACAGGAATATTCTTCAATGTATTTTCACCTACAGAAGATATAGCTCCCGTCAAATCACGTTTACGAGCATTACCATAACCAACGGAAACAACTACTACCTCATCAAGCAACTGAGATTCATCCTCCATCTTAACCTTCAAAAGTTTACCAGGCTGAGATACAACTTCTTGAGGTTTCATTCCGATATAGGTAATAACAAGTACCTTTTTCTTCTCAGAAACCGTAATAGAAAACTTTCCATCCAGATCCGTAACTACACCATTTGTTTTATTGCCCTTTTCAATGACAGTAGCACCAATAATAGGTTCACCGTTTGAGTCTGTTACGATTCCTTCCACAGTAATACGCTGGGCTAGAGCCTCTATCGGTATCATAAAACATAACACCCATAAAAAAAATAGCCAGCTTCTTTTCACTTCCTTTTTCATGATATATTATTTTAGTTCAACAAAATCAATTGGATAAAACCACTATAACAAATTGATATAATATAAATATGGAAAATATTTCTCCTCAATAATTGAGATATATTAAAATCAATAAGCTATAAGATTTTAAGTTTTTTTTGTTTTTGCAGACAAATTTAAGCTACCACATTTTTTATAAAGTGAACTATTTATTCTTTTTTGTATACAATTTGGGATATAAAAATGTAATTCTATAGGAATCAATGAGTTTAAATAATTCAACAAATTTACAAGAAGGTTAGCAAGGTAAAAATTGGTTCATCAATAAAAGCTCGGTTAATTTTTTCTTTAACAACAAAACACAAATCGAGCCGTCCTTCTTTCGAAGAGGCGGCTCGATTTGTGTTTTGTTGCAGCAAGTAATGAATTACTTACGCAGACCGAGTTCCTTAACAATAGCACGGTATCTTTCGATATCGCGGTTCTTCAAGTAAGTCAGCAAAGAACGACGCTTACCTACCAGTGTTGTCAGAGCTCTTTCAGTGCTATAATCTTTTCTGTTGAGCTTCATGTGCTCAGTCAGGTGAGAAATACGGTATGAAAACAATGCAATCTGTGCTTCAGGTGAGCCAGTATCAGTGTTAGACTTTCCGTACTTTTCAAAGATTTCTTGTTTTTTA
>OMGI01001996.1_pt1 | contig 10606 bp, 5 predicted proteins | sample 1645801 | NCBI WGS metagenome assembly OMGI01 (sample SAMN05578584, study PRJEB25193) | human gut metagenome | biome: Human Microbiome; feature: human-associated habitat; material: feces | host: Homo sapiens | place: USA:Birmingham
AGCTCAGACGGCCCACATAGGGGTCGGTCATGATCTTGAAGGCCAGAGCGGAGAAGGGCTCATCATCTCTGGGATGACGGTCCTCTTCCTCATCGGTCTTGGGGTTGGTGCCCTTGATGGCGGGCACGTCATTGGGAGCGGGCATATAGTCCACGATGGCATCCAGCAGCTTCTGCACGCCCTTGTTGCGGTAGGAAGTACCGCAGGTGACGGGCACCATTTCGTTGGCGATGGTCGCCTGACGGATGGCCTTGCGGATGCGGTCCTGGGCGATCTCCTTGCCCTCCAGATAATCCTCCATAATGGAGTCATCGAACATGGAGACGGCGTCCAGCAGCTTCTCGCGGTACTCGTTGGCCAGGTCCACCATATCGGCGGGAATCGGCTCAACGCGCATGTCCTTGCCCATTTCATCATAGTAGATGTCGGCGTCCATCTCCACCAGGTCGATGATGCCCTTGAAGGTATCCTCGGAGCCGATGGGGAGCTGGATGGGCACGGCGTTGCACTTGAGACGGTCATGGATCATGTGCAGAACGTTGTAGAAGTCCGCGCCCATGATGTCCATCTTGTTGACGTAGATCATGCGGGGGACCTTGTACTCGTCTGCCTGACGCCACACGGTCTCGGACTGGGGCTCAACACCACCCTTGGCGCACAGAACGGTCACAGAGCCGTCCAGCACGCGAAGGGAACGCTGGACCTCAACGGTGAAGTCCACGTGGCCCGGGGTGTCGATGATGTTGATACGGGTGGAAGGGAACTGATTCTTGGAACCCTTCCAGAAGCAAGTGGTAGCGGCGGAGGTGATGGTGATACCGCGCTCCTGCTCCTGGGCCATCCAGTCCATGGTAGCGGTACCGTCATGGGTCTCGCCGATCTTGTAGTTCACGCCGGTGTAGTAGAGAATACGCTCGGTCGTGGTGGTCTTACCGGCATCGATGTGCGCCATGATACCGATATTACGAACGTCTTTAAGCGGTGTTTTTCTCGGCATACGATCTTACTCCTTGCCTTACCAACGGAAGTGCGCGAACGCCTTGTTGGCCTCAGCCTGCTTGTGCATCTCTTCACGCTTCTTGACAGACGCACCAGTGTTGTTGGCGGCATCCATCAGCTCACCGGCCAGACGCTCGGCCATGGTTCGCTCGCTGCGGGCGCGGGAATAGGCCGTCAGCCAGCGCAGGGCCAGGGTCTGACGACGGGCGGGACGAACCTCCATGGGCACCTGATAGTTGGCGCCGCCGACACGGCGAGCCTTGACCTCCAGGCTGGGCATGACGTTCTCCAGTGCCTGCTGGAAAACCTCAACGGGGTCCTTCTCCGTCTTTTCCTTGATCTGGTCGAAGGCAGCGTAAACAACCTTCTGAGCTACGCCCTTCTTGCCGTCCAGCATCACACTGTTGACCAGCTTGGTCACCAGGACGCTGCCGTACATAGGATCGGGCAGAACTTCTCTCTTGGGAACATTACCTCTTCTGGGCACTTTGCTTCCCTCCTTCTTATAGAATAGAAATCATAGGTACTCAGCGGCGGAACATTAGCCGCTGTACGGCCTGCCAAAGAGGTGTCATATATATAAACCTTTTCGGCAAAGCTCAATTCAGTGGCAGAATCTTACTTCTGCTTGGGACGCTTGGCACCGTACTTGGAACGTGCCTGCATACGGCCCTGAACACCCTGAGTATCCAGAGTACCACGGATAATGTGGTAACGGACGCCGGGGAGGTCCTTGACACGGCCGCCGCGGATCATCACGACGGAGTGCTCCTGCAGGGAGTGACCGACGCCGGGGATGTAAGCGGTGACCTCGTAGCCGTTGGTCAGGCGCACACGGGCGATCTTACGAAGCGCGGAGTTGGGCTTCTTGGGGGTCGCGGTTCTCACGGCGGTGCAGACGCCTCTCTTCTGGGGAGAAGGGAGATCGGTGGTCTTGGTCTTCAGAGTGTTCAGACCATACTGCAGGGCGGGAGAAGTGGACTTGTAGGTCACCTGCTCTCTGCCTTTGCGGACCAGCTGGTTAAAAGTAGGCATGGAATAGTTCTCCTTTCTTTGAAAATGCGGCCAATCGAAAACGACAGCCTTTATTTTTTGCGGAACAGTCAGAAACTATTCCGAAAAAACCAAATTAGTTCAAAACCGTTACAACGGCGGCTCCCACCGCGATCCCGCAGGCACGGCCCAGCTGGGCCATGGTGTAGCCTTCCTCCACGGGAAGACTGCCGCAGGCGCTGCGGATAGGTTCCAGAACAAGCTCGTCCGCGTCGCAGGCCAGAAATACCCGCTGGGCCCGTCCATCCCGGATCGCTCTGGCGGACTGTTTCACGCCAATCACCTTTTCCCGGGAAGCAAGCTCTGTCAACACGGGGGCATCCTCCTGAAACGCATGGAAAATTCCGCGGAATATAGTCCGCGCAGTTTGAAATTATAGCATGGACGTTGAAAATCGTCAAGTAGTTTCCGAAAATCCACGAATTTTTTCCAGTTTTTTCAACTTTGCCTTTTATATCCCCGATTTTTCCGTCATTTTTCCGGAACTCCGGCAATTCTGCTGATAGCAGGTATGAGAATAATAACTGCGAGGCGGCCATCCGGCCGCCTCGCAGATAACATATTATAAGGTATGCCGGGAGATCAGATCTCCTCCAGAGTGGCTTCCTTTTCCTGAACAGTCTCAGCGGGAACCAGCTCCTCGGCAAAAGTACGGTACGCCTGCAGGCCGGTGCCGGCAGGGATCAGCTTACCGATCAGGACATTCTCCTTCAGACCCACCAGGTGGTCCTTCTTGCCCATGATGGCAGCCTCCGTCAGAACCTTGGTGGTTTCCTGGAAGGATGCGGCGGACAGGAAGGAATCGGTGGCCAGAGAGGCCTTGGTGATACCCATCAGCAGCTGCGTGGCCTGTGCCTTCCGCAGAGGCTCGCCCATCTCGTTGGTCTCACCGGCCGCGTTGCGGCGGTCGATCTCCTCGTTGGCGGCCTCGAACTTCAGAACGTTGGTCATGGAGCCGTCCAGCAGCTTGGTATCGCCGGCATCCTCAACACGCACCTTACGCATCATCTGACGGACGATGACCTCAATGTGCTTATCGTTGATGTCAACGCCCTGCTGACGGTACACGCGCAGAACTTCCTGAATGAGGTAGTTGTAAACAGCGTCATTGCCGCGGATCCGCAGGACCTCGTGGGGGTTCAGAGCGCCGTAGGTCAGCTGAGTACCCTTTTCGATGACCTCGCCGTCCTTCACCAGCAGGCCGGTGTGAGGCACTGCGTAGGTGCAGGTCTCGCCGTCGCTGGCCGTGACGATCAGGTTCATCAGGCTGCCCTTGGCGGCTTCCTCAAAGCGAACGGTGCCGCCGATCTCAGCGATGGTGGCCATCCGCTTGGGACGGCGGGCCTCGAACAGTTCCTCAACTCGAGGAAGACCCTGCGTGATATCGCCGCCGGCCAGACCGCCGGTATGGAAGGTACGCATGGTCAGCTGGGTACCGGGCTCGCCGATGGACTGGGCCGCGATGATGCCGACCGCCTCGCCGGGGCCGACAGGCTGCTGGGTGGCCAGGTTCATGCCGTAGCACTTGGCGCACACACCGCTGTGGGCCTTGCAGGTCAGAACGGTGCGGATCATGACGGTGGGATACTCGTCCTTGGCGGGATCAAAGCGGCACTCGTCGCCCTGGCGGGGGTTCTTCTGGACCCATGCACGAGTCTCCATGAGCTTGGCGTCGTCCTCCATCATCATCTTGGTGTTGGGGATCAGCACCTCGCCGGTGGCGGCATCCACCACGTCGCCAACCAGGTAGCGGCCCCGGACACGGTCGGAGAACTTCTCGATCACCTGACCGTTTTCGCTGATGCGGGAGACCTTGATGCCGTGGGTCACGCCGCAGTCCTGCTCCCGGATGATGACGTCCTGAGAGACGTCCACCATGCGGCGGGTCAGGTAACCGGAGTCTGCGGTACGCAGAGCGGTATCGGCCAGACCCTTACGGGCGCCACGGGAGGAAATGAAGTATTCCAGAGCGGTCAGACCTTCGCGGTAGTTTGCCTTGATGGGGATCTCGATGGTCTTACCGGCGGTGTTCGCGATCAGGCCGCGCATACCGGCCAGCTGACGGATCTGCTTCATAGAACCACGGGCGCCGGAGTCCGCCATCATGAAGATGGGGTTGTAGCGGTCCAGATTCTCCTGCAGAGCGGTAGAAACCTCGTCGGTGGTCTTTTCCCAGACCTGCACCACCTGCTTGTAACGCTCGTGGTCGGTCATGAAGCCCATCTTGTACTGGTTTTCGATGTCCACCACCATCTGCTCGGAAGCGGCGACCAGCTCGTACTTCTTGGGAGGAATGGTCATATCCGCGATGGAAACGGTGATGGCGGCGATAGTGGAGTTATGGTAGCCGGTGGACTTGATGGCGTCCAGCACCTCGGAAGCCACGGTGAAACCGTGCTTGTTGATGGTGCGGTCCACGATCTGGCCCAGCTGCTTCTTGCCGCAGGTGAAGGTGATCTCGTAGTCGCAGATGTGCTCGGGATCACTGCGGTCCACGAAGCCCAGATCCTGAGGAATGTTCTTGTTGAAGATGATCCGGCCGGGGGTGCTGGGCACCACGCGGGTAACGCTTTCGCCGTTGACCTCCAGCGTCCGGCGTACCAGAATGGGGCAGTGGGGACCGATGGCCCGGTCATTGTAGGCCATGAGGGCTTCGTCCTCGCTGGCGTACATGTGAACAGGCTTGAAGGTAGCGGGCTTCTGGCCCTTCTCCAAAGCGGCGTTGGCCGCCAGGAACTCGTCCGCGTCCACAATGCTCTGTGCGGTCAGGTTCGTGTCACCGGCATCCTCGCACCAGACGGTCTGAGCGCCGATCTCGTCCTTGCCCATGCGGTCCATGGTCAGGTAGTAGGAGCCCAGCACCATATCCTGGGTCGGAACGGTGACGGGGCCGCCGTCCTGAGGACGCAGCAGGTTGTTGGCAGAGAGCATCAGGATACGGGCCTCCGCCTGAGCCTCGGCGGACAGAGGCACATGAATAGCCATCTGGTCGCCGTCGAAGTCGGCGTTGAACGCGGTGCAGTTCAGGGGGTGCAGCTTCAGAGCGCGACCGTCCACCAGCACCGGCTCGAAGGCCTGGATGCCCAGACGGTGCAGGGTCGGTGCACGGTTCAGCATAACGGGGTGATCCTTGATGATGACATCCAGAGCGTCCCATACCTCGGTGGTGCCCTTATCCACCATCTTCTTGGCGGACTTGATGTTATTGGCGGTGCCGTCCTCCACCAGCTTCTTCATGATGAAGGGGCGGAACAGCTCCACAGCCATCTCCTTGGGCACACCGCACTGATAGATCTTCAGCTCGGGGCCGACCACGATAACGGAACGGCCGGAGTAGTCGACACGCTTGCCCAGCAGGTTCTGACGGAAACGGCCCTGCTTGCCCTTCAGGAAGTCGCTGAGGGACTTCAGAGCACGGTTGTTGGCACCGGTGACGGCACGGCCGCGGCGGCCATTGTCGATCAGAGCGTCCACAGCCTCCTGCAGCATCCGCTTCTCGTTGCGGACGATGATGTCGGGGGCGTTCAGGTCCATCAGGCGCTTCAGGCGGTTGTTGCGGTTGATGACCCGGCGGTACAGGTCATTCAGGTCAGAGGTGGCGAAGCGGCCGCCGTCCAACTGCACCATGGGGCGCAGGTCGGGAGGCAGAATGGGCAGAACGTCCATGATCATCCACTCCGGCTTGTTGCCGGAGATCCGGAAAGCGTCCACCACTTCCAGCCGCTTGACGATCCGGGCCTTCTTCTGGCCGGAAGCGTCCTTCAGCTCGGCGTGGAGCTGGGCGGAGAGGGCCTCCAGGTCCACATCCGCCAGCAGCTTTTTCACGGCCTCGGCGCCCATGCCGGCCTGGAAGTCATCCTCATACTTTTCACGGTAGTCACGGTACTCCTTCTCGGAGAGGATCTGGTTCTTGGTCAGAGGGGTCTCGCCGGGGTCCGTGACGATATAGTTGGCGAAATACAGCACCTTCTCCAGGATCCGGGGGCTGATGTCCAGCAGCAGGCCCATCCGGGAGGGGATGCCCTTGAAATACCAGATGTGGGAAACGGGGGTGGCCAGCTCGATGTGGCCCATGCGCTCCCGGCGCACCTTGGAACGGGTGACCTCGACGCCGCAGCGGTCGCAGATCTTACCCTTGTAGCGGATCTTCTTGTACTTGCCGCAGTGGCACTCCCAATCCTTGGTAGGCCCGAAGATACGCTCGCAGTACAGGCCGTCCTTTTCGGGCTTCAGAGTGCGGTAGTTGATGGTCTCAGGCTTCTTTACCTCGCCGTAAGACCATTCCCGGATCTGCTCCGGGGAAGCCATGCCGATCTTAATCGCGTCAAAGGCAAACTTGTTGCCGTTATTGGTTTCGATCATGTTGCGTTATCCTCCTTCAATGATTCAAATGATCCAGTTTTGTGGTGACGAATGTGTCTTCTGGATCATTCGTCGTCGAAGTCAACATCCACATCGGCGCCGGCATCCTCCGGCGCGTCTTCAAATTCAAAGCCGGACGCTTCAAACTCGGCGTCCTCCGCAACGTTGCGGTGGCGGTCATCGTCCGCATCCATACGGGAGAGGTTGAAGGTATCGAGCGCGTCCTCGTCCTCCTTGAGATCCACCACGTTGCCGTCCTTATCCAGCACCTGGATGTTCAGGCACAGGGACTGCAGCTCCTTGAGCAGCACGCGGAAGGACTCAGGCACACCGGGCGTCGGCACGTTATGGCCCTTGACAATGGACTCATAGGTGCGGACACGGCCGGTAACATCGTCGGACTTCACCGTCAGAATCTCCTGCAGGGTGTAAGCGGCGCCGTAAGCCTCCAGGGCCCAAACTTCCATCTCGCCGAAGCGCTGGCCGCCGAACTGGGCCTTGCCGCCCAGAGGCTGCTGCGTGACGAGGGAGTACGGGCCGGTGGAACGGGCGTGAATCTTATCATCCACCAGATGATGCAGCTTCAGGAAGTACACATAGCCCACCGTGACCTTGTTATCAAAGGGTTCGCCGGTGCGTCCATCGTACAGTACGCTCTTGCCCTCGGGATCAAGGCCGGCCTTCACCAGCTCCGCCTGAATATCATCATAGGTGGCACCATCGAAAATAGGCGTGGCCACCTTGTAGCCCAGCGCGTGAGCGGCATAGCCCAGATGGACCTCCAACACCTGACCGATGTTCATACGGGAGGGCACGCCCAGCGGGTTCAGCACGATGTCCAGCGGCGTACCGTCGGGCAGGAAGGGCATATCCTCGGTAGGCAGCACACGGGAGACAACGCCCTTGTTGCCGTGGCGGCCTGCCATCTTATCGCCCACCTGAATCTTGCGGCGCTGCGCGATATACACCCGCACCACCTGATTGACGCCGGGCCCAAGCTCGTCGCCGTTTTCACGGGTAAAGACTTTGGTATCCAGCACGATGCCGCTCTCGCCGTGTGGCACCTTCAGGGAGGTGTCGCGGACCTCGCGGGCCTTTTCGCCGAAGATAGCCCGCAGCAGGCGCTCCTCGGCAGTGAGGTCGGTCTCGCCCTTGGGTGTGACCTTACCCACCAGAATATCGCCGGACTTGACCTCGGCGCCCACGCGGATGATGCCGCGCTCGTCCAGATCCTTCAGCGCGTCCTCGCCCACGTTGGGGATATCGCGGGTGATCTCCTCGGGTCCCAGCTTGGTATCCCGGGAATCCAGCTCAAATTCCTCAATATGAATGGAGGTATACAGGTCCTCCCGCACCAGCCGCTCGTTGAGCAGCACGGCGTCCTCGTAGTTATAGCCTTCCCATGTCATGAAGCCCACGAGGATGTTCTGGCCTAGAGCGATTTCGCCCTGGTCGGTAGCGGGACCGTCCGCCAGGACCGTGGGATCCTCCCACTCGCCCTTTTCATTCAGGCGCTTGCCGTGGACCCGCTCGCCCACATCCACGATGGGATGCTGGTTGATGCAGGTGGTGTGGTTGGAGCGCAGGAACTTGGTCAGCTTATAATCCTTGGTCTCGCCGCTGTCATACTTGACGGTGACATGGCGGGCATCCACAGAGGTGACCACGCCGTCGCCCTCGGCCAGGACCACGATCTCAGAGTCGATGCAGATCTTGTGCTCCATACCGGTGCCCACGATGGGTGCGTGAGGCTTCAGCAGAGGCACGGCCTGACGCTGCATGTTTGCGCCCATCAGAGCACGGTTTGCGTCGTCGTTCGGCAGGAAGGGGATCATTGCGGTAGCGATGGAGACCATCATACGGGGAGACACGTCCACGTAGTCGATGCGCTCCCGCTCCACTTCCACGATCTCGTCCCGGTACCGGGCGGTGACACGGGTATTCACCAGGCAGCCATCCTCACCGATGGGCTCGGTAGCCTGGGCAACGATGAAGTTGTCCTCCTCGTCGGCGGTCATATAAGTGGCTTCCATAGCCACCTTGCCGGTCTCCTTGTCCACAGCGCGGTAGGGCGCCTCAATGAAGCCGTACTCGTTGATACGGGCATAGGTGGCCAGGTAGGAGATCAGGCCGATGTTGGGGCCTTCAGGGGTCTCAATGGGGCACATACGGCCATAGTGGCTGTAATGCACGTCTCGGACCTCCATGTTGGCGCGCTCGCGGCTCAGACCGCCGGGGCCCAGAGCGGACAGACGGCGCTTGTGGGTCAGTTCCGCCAGAGGGTTGGTCTGATCCATGAACTGGCTCAGGGGGCTGGAGCCGAAGAACTCCTTGATGGCGGCGGTGACAGGCCGGATATTGATGAGGCTCTGGGGAGTGACCACGTCCAGATCCTGAATGGTCATACGCTCCCGGATCACGCGCTCCATACGGGAGAAGCCGATGCGGAACTGGTTCTGCAGCAGCTCGCCCACGCAGCGCAGACGGCGGTTGCCCAGATGGTCGATATCGTCCTTCACGGAGATGCCGCGGGCCAGACCGTTCATGTAGTTGATGGAGCAGAGGATATCGTCGATGATGATGTGCTTGGGCACCAGATCGTCCTTATGGAGCTTGATCTGCTCCTTCAGTTCCTCGCCGGAGTACTGGCCCAGCAGCTCCTGCAGCACGTCGAAGCGGACACGCTCCTTGATGCCGCACTCAGCCAGAGGATCGAAGTCCACATAGTGGCTCAGGTCGCACATCTTGTTGGACTGCACCCGCAGAGGCTGATCGTCCACCAGAATGACCACCTCGGCAACGCCGACGGTGTCCAGCAGGCGGGCATCCTCCTTGCTCAGCAGGTGGCCCTCATCGAAGAGCAGCTCGCCGGTAGCGGGGTCTGCCACAGGCTGTGCCAGCTTGTAGCCGGTGACCCGCTGCCAGAGGGACAGCTTCTTATTGAACTTGTACCGGCCCACAACGGACAGATCGTAGCGCCGGGGATCGAAGAACAGGTTGTTCATCAGGGTCTCGGCAGCTTCCACCGTGGGGGGCTCGCCGGGACGGAGCTTGCGGTAGATCTCCAGCATGGCGTCCTCATACGTCTTGCTGGGGTCCTTCTCCAGAGTAGCCGCGATGCGGGGATCGTCGCTGAAGCGGTCCAGGATCTCCGCGTCGGTCTTGAGGCCCAGTGCCCGGATCAGGCTGGTGATGGGCAGCTTGCGGTTCTTGTCGATACGGACCCAGAACACCTCGTTGGCGTCCGTCTCATATTCCAGCCAGGCGCCCCGGTAGGGGATCACCGTGGAGGTGAGGATGGGCAGGTCGGTCTTAATGTCGACCTCCTTGCCGTAATACACGCCGGGAGAGCGGACGATCTGAGAGACCACCACGCGCTCCGCGCCGTTGATGACGAAGGTGCCGGAGTGGGTCATCAGGGGGAAATCGCCCATGAAGATCTCCTGCTCCTTGATCTCCTCCGTCTCCTTGTTCCGCAGACGGACCGTCACCTTCAGGGGGGCGGCATACGTGGCGTCACGGGCCTTGCACTCTTCCACGTTATACTTGGGGGCTTCATCCATCCGGAAGTCGATGAAGGTCAACTCCAGGTTGCCCTGATAGTCAGAGATCGCCCCAACGTCTGCAAAAACCTCCCGCAGACCGGTGTCCAAAAATTCCCGATAGGAGGTCTTCTGGATCTCCAGCAGGTTGGGCATGGGCATGACTTCCTCGTGCCGGGCAAAATTCTTTCGGAGGGTTTTGCCGTAGTACTTGTCCTTAGCCATCTTCACTTTCACCTTTCTTTTGCTCCGCCGCCCTGTCCGGCCGCGGGGCAAGTATTGTATCCGATACGCTCGGGTGAGTTGTTAAATTTATTTCAGTTTCCTATTGCCTTTCGTTGGCGGATGTGCTATCCTGTGTTCGTAATCAAGATGGGATTCTATCCGCTTCCGTTTATATAAGCGACTTATTCTATCACGAAATCTCTTGCCTGTCAAGGGATTTTTATTTTTTATCCCCCGAAAATCGTTTTCTTGTCTTACATCCCCCGTTCAAACTCAGAAAATGACAATTCCCCCGCCGAACCGTCCAGCGTCTCCCCGGACAGCCCCGGTCCCTTCACAGTCAAAAAGCGGCACACGGAAATCCGTGTGCCGCTGAGGCTGTCGATAAAGTGATAAATTTTCCGCGACGGTAAGGAAGGGTGTGC
>OMGI01002012.1_pt1 | contig 10531 bp, 15 predicted proteins | sample 1645801 | NCBI WGS metagenome assembly OMGI01 (sample SAMN05578584, study PRJEB25193) | human gut metagenome | biome: Human Microbiome; feature: human-associated habitat; material: feces | host: Homo sapiens | place: USA:Birmingham
CTTGCACTCTCTACCAGCTCTCCCATACTTCTAGCTACTGCCTCTCCATCCCCTATAGATAAATTACCTAAGAGGTTAGTAACTGAGGCTTTCATCATCGCAAAAGATCCGCTAAAGGTTTTACTTGCCTCATCTGCTGTAGTTCCTGCTACGCCTAAGTTTTCCTGTATAGCGTGGATAGCATTATATACATCTGATAAATTATCAATATTGTACTTAACGCCTGTAAGCTGTTGAGCATCATTAAGGAGCCTTTGCATCTCCTCCTTTGTACCACCATAGCCCAGCTTTAAGTTATCTAACATGGTGTAATTCTGCTTAGCAAAACCTTGATAAGCATTTTGGATACTACCCATGTCTGTACCAAACTTATTAGCATTATCAGCCATATCTACCATAGCTGTATTTGCTACATCAGCCGATTTAGCGGTATCTCCTCCTAATGAGGATAAAAGGGAGGCACTAAAGCTAGTTACCTGCTCCATGTAATCATTTGCTGATATGCCTACTGTCTGGTAGGCTTGATTAGCATACTCTTTTACCTTGTCTGCATCGCCCTTAAAAAGCGTTTCTACACCGCCTGTACTTTGCTGGAGCTTTGCCCCCTCATTGAGAGCTCCGCCTAATACAGCTCCTCCAGCTACCGATACAGCTACAGTAACACCCTTAGCAAGGCTCTTTAGCTTGTCCTTGATGGATCCCAGCACCTTACTAGCCCCATCTTTTACAGCTACCATAGGCTTAGCTACCATTTTTCCTACATCTTTCAATGAGGATTTAATAGATCCTAACACCTTTGTAGCTCCGTCTTTGAGCTTTACAAACGGAGTAAATACTTTACTTACCGCCTTAAGTCCGCTCTTTACCTTACTAAGTACCTTTGTAGCCCCATCCTTAGCCTTTATAACAGGCGTGGCTACGATTTTCTTTACAGTAGCAAGGGCTACTCTAACCTTATTGATCCCAGCGGTAGCACCGTCTTTTATTCTTACTACAGCGGATACCGCTTTAGATCCTAGCCCCCCTAATGTGTTTTTGATTTTAGAAATGCCTTGTGTTGCAAGATCTCTGATCCTTACGATCGGAGTATATGTGGTAGCAATTTCCTTAAGTCTCTGCTTGATCTTACCTACAGTAGGAGATACTGTATCCTTTAAGTGGATAATTGGAGATACTGCTGTTTTCTTGATCTCTTTGATCTTTTCTACAATCTCATCAACCTTTTTACTAGCCTCATCCTGTACCTCTGCCTTAGTAAGAGCTTTCTGCTGTGATAAGTTATCAATATTTTCTCTAACGCTGTTAAGTACTTCTGTAGCCTTATCGTGTGCTGTGATAACTGGATCTGCTTTCTTTTTGTTGAGCTTACCAATCTCTATACCAGAGCTGGAAAGTTGCTCTCTAAACTGCCTCTGCAATTCAATATTCTTTTTCATAACACCAGCCATACCATCGTGTAAGGTTAATTTTGCTCCAAACTCAAACATCTCTAAACACCTCCTTTTCTTTGAAATTTAATAAGGCGTATAGCCCCTATACTGCTATACGCCCTGTTTTATAATCTTCTTTTATTTATTCTGTTTGCTAACTTTCTCAGCTCCGCCCCTCTTTTCTGAGGCGGTAGCTCATAGATCTTTTTTACCTCCTCATCGTAATAAAAGAGGAATGATCCTACTACTCCCTCTGTAAGGTCTACCAGATCTAAGCGGAGCTCCTTATATTCCAGATCATTTATACCGTCCATAGTTTTTAGTCTCTCTAATTTTTACCAGCCCTGCAAGATACTCGTCATGGCTCATTAAATCATCATTTGATTTAACGCTTTCTCCTACCTCTTCTGCTCTACTTACTTTCTGCACTGGAGGAGGTGTAATACCTAAGGCTCTTAATGCCTCTGGATCTGCACTAAGGAGCTCCTCTCTTTTCGATCTCTGCCTCTCAGCCTCAATAATATCATGATTTTTCTTTTCCCAGATTTTTTTAAGATCATCATATTTATCAAGAGCCTTTACAGCCTCCCTAAGGTTATCTCTCGCTGTCTGATACTCCTCAGACCAAGAGTACTCCGATAACTTTTGACTGATCCAATGCTCCCTACGGCTTTCAGAATACATATCCCTATCCACCAGATCATCAAATTGTTTATTAAGTTTTACTCTCTGCTCTTTTAAAAGTCGCTCTGGCACACCTTTATATTTTGCAATATCATCATTAGCCTTTGCGATTGCTCTAACAATTTCTCCGTATGTATGAGGCTCTTTTTTTTCTTCTGCCTCTATTCTTGCACTAATACGCTCACAATAAGCATCCAGTTTCTTAACCAGTCCATTCTTAGCATTATCATTCATCCAGTTAGCCATACTGCCTTGAGCATCTCCACTTGCTACCGCCTTTTCATACGCTTTTCTAAATTCCCTATCTTTTGGGTGTTCCATGTCATTTACCTACCTTTCTGTAATAAATAGTGTCCACAACTAGAGGCGGTTATCATCATACTAGGTCTACCTCTTTTACCTGTCTGGGGATACTCAGCTATCAGATCTCCACGCTTTATCATGTTTGTAACTGTCCGCCTTGTCACTCCCAGCATATCCATAACTACCTCTACTGATAATAGCTCCATACTTTCCACCTCCTGCTCTCATAAGTAAGGGCACATTTTAAGGAAAAATGTGCATATTTTATGGAAAATTTTTCAAAAAAAAAAAGAACCCAGATCACTAAAGATCTGAGCTCTCTTTCTTAAGTTTCTTTTCCCTGTAAAACCCTCTAAATTACACAGTATTTATTTTACAAAAATAAAGATAAGGTTGTTTCTGTATTTAGTATTATACCTCTAAAAGCCTTATTTTACAAGGAATTTCTAGCCTCATAAGTGAGTTAGATATTACCACTAAAGCCTCCTCCTGCATCTGTTTTTACCTCCATACCTACCTCCTGCATTTGAGACATACTAAGAGAGGAAAATGGGAGCTCCATCTGTACTCTCCTATGCTCCTGCTCTGGAGTTTCGTAAAATCTCTCTAATTTTTTCTTTTTAGAATGTGATTTATCTAAATAATAAGGATCGTGCTCTCTTAGCCAGAGATCCGCTTGATCCTCCTCTCTCCTATTACCTATCATCTTTCTATATCCTCCTACAAAATATTAAAATAGAGGTGCCTAAGGAGGCTCTGCCTCCCTTTTCTCTTAGAGAAAAGATTTTCTTTTCTTTTAAGTCTAAGTATTATTATATTCTTAGTACCCATAGTGTGTACAGTCTGTACCCATAGTGTGTACAATATTGTACCCATAATGTGTACAATTTGCATTAACTGTACACATTATGAGTACAGTTAAAACACTTGATCTGTATTAGATCCTGTCTGTATGCCTACCAGCTTATCCTCTATGATCTGGTAATATTTCTTACCGTTCTCTTTAGTCAGAATACGGATATATCCGCCCTCCTCCAACTTAGCTAAGGATCTGATAATCTTATTCTTGTAAGTGCCTGTAATCTGCTCTAACTGGGAGTAACTGTAATAACACTCATTATTCATTTTCTCATAGTAGTAATAAATCAAAGCATAAAGATCTTTCTCTACTCCAGAGAGCCCCAACTCCATACTCATCCAATAATATACTGTATAATAATTCTCTGGGTTAATTGTTTTTGCCATTGTCTCCGCCCCTCCTTACAGCTCTTAAGTGAGGGATCTTAGTATTTTTGATCTCCTCCACCTCTTTTTTAAGGTATCCTTGTTTTACCATGCTACCAACCAGCCTTATTAAGGAGTTAATCTCCATCCCTGTAAAATCTGCTAAATACCTGTAGCCTCCAGAGTACTCTCCAGCATTATATACAATAGCGTACACTACTAAGGCGTTACCCTTTAGCCCCTCCTGTGCCATCCAGCTATACAGTTTTATTTCTTCATTTCCTGTTATCTGTTTTCTCATCGTGCTCCTCCTTGATTTCTGATACGAAAAAGAGAGAGGTAAGGCTCATTTACCTTAACCTCTCTCCAGATCGAAAAGAATTACATAGCATCGAATATTGAAAACTAAAGGCTATCATGCTATAATAGCCCCTAGAAAATGTCAGTTGCATATATGCGGTTATGGTATCTGGTTTACCTTAATCCCTGTGTAGTACTGCCAATACTTTACAGGATCTGATATAGCATCTCTTAGGAGGTGCTTTTTCTTTACCCTCTCTAGGTTCCCCTCTATTATATCTATACCCCTATCATTTTGCAAGTATTCATTGTGCATTTTCAACAAGTTATACAGCTCCTATATAATATATCATTGTGCATTTATTATATACCCCTTATATAAAATACCTCTAAAATCAATTTTAAGAGGCTTTACTCTCATCCCCTTACACTTATCCATATAAACATATAAAACGCCTACAGGAGGCACAGAGGAGCACACAGAGGCAATACTAAAGGAGCTAACCCACACTCCAACGGATCAGCTCCCATATATCAGCAATTTTCTATTAAAAATCGGCTCCATGCTACAGCATCATCCTCCCCATACAGCATACTGTTAGCCTCTCTGTATGGAATCCTGTAATCAACTTTAGGATCATCCTCCATTAAGAGGTATTTCCTGCTAAGCTCTCTCGCCTCGTTCTGGAGGTGGTGCCTAAACTGGTGGAGAAATGCCTCCAGCTCTGGATCTGCTAAGTAGATCTCCTTAGTTTGGAGTACATAGTTGTTATCCCTTACCCCACATGTAATAACAGGGATCCTAACCATGTACACCTCCGCTAACTCTGTATCCAGCTCTCTTATCAGCTCCAGCCTCTTTCTAGGATCCGCCTGTTTATATCCCTTTGCTAAGGTATTAGCTACAGGCTCCAGAGCCTTACACTCCTTATAGAGGCTTTTATAAAGCTCTACTCTCTCCTCTATCGTCATGCTCTACGCCTCCTGTGCCTGTAGGTTAAAAGTCATACCATTTAAGTTCATACCGTACAGCATAGACAAACTAAAGCCCTGTGCCATCTCTGGAGATCTCTCTCATTCCTCCCAGCTCTTAACAAGTTCTACAGATACTCCCATCTGCTCAGCTACAAACTCTACGCTAACTCCAGCCTTTTCTCTTGCCTGTCTTAAATTTAATTTACTCATCTTACATATCCTCCTTTAGTTTTTATCTGTCTAAACAGCCATACTATAAGCTGTATAGTTCTTGCGGATCCGCTTGATCCTCCATGTGATACTAGAATTTGCCACATTAAAAGCCTTTGCACAATCTGAGAGGCTGTAACCCATGAGGAGGAGTGTAACCATGTAGCGATCCTTAGACTCCAGCCCCTCTAAGTACTCATCTACCTCTATCTGAGTAAACCTATCACAATCTAAGCCTCTTACATCGTCTTTATGGATCTCTACCAGTTCCTCATAGCTGGCTGGATCCATACCGTTATATCTTTTCTGACAAGTTACCTCATTGTAGAGGCGGTTTAAGTGCTGGCGTACAAATACCTTAAGAGCTGTGGTAAAAGTAACACCTCTGGTAGGATCAAAATTATCTACCGCCTTTATAAGAGCTATGTAGCTCTCACTGAGGAGATCCTCTATCTCATACTTAGGGATCCTGTAATCCATAACGATAATGTGTAAGAGCCCTGTGTTTTTCTCCAGTAATGCTCTAAATAAATCCTCATTGTGAGTAGTCTGGTACTCTATAACCAGATCCTCATTAGTTCTCTCCTGTAATTTCCTGTATTCCTGCATATCCTTTACCTCCTGTCTGTATATGTCATACATATATGTCAAGAGTTTTCTCCTCAAAGTTGAGTTAAAATTTTTATTTTCGCTTTGATTATGTTATAATATGGAAAATATATAAAGGAGCTGTTTCTATGGGAGGCAAGTATACAGAGGCACAAAAAAAGGCTACTGCAAAATATCAAAAAGAAAATACTGAAATGGTTAGCTTTAGAGTACCTAAGGGGAAAAAATCAGAATATAAAGCCCTAGCAGATAAAACAGGAAAGAGCCTCAGCTCTTTAATAATTGATATGCTGGAGGAAAAGCTAAAGGAGGAGCACTAAGCCCCTCCTAATTTTTTGCTATTTTTCCTTGTGCAATTTATCTTTGATCTCCAGCCCCACCAGTACCGTTAAAAGGAGCATAGTAATATACTCTACCCAGTTAGGGCTCCTCTGAGGCTCTGTAGTGCTTTCTGGAGCATTTACAGTACTTACCTCATTAACTGGCTGTATCTGGCTCTCCTGCCCCTCTGGGGCTGATATGGAGATATTATAACTATCTCCTGTGATTTCCAGCTTTACATCTACGCCCTTAGCCTCAATATTGATGTTCTTATCAGCTATAGAGATACTCTCTGGAGCCTCTGTAGTAGCTCTATCTGAGCCTTTAGCCTCTGGAGTGGATACAGTTACAGGTACCGTAACATTTACAGGCTGTGAGGCGTTTGTGGAGGCTGTGGCTGGCTCCTGCTTATCCTGTTGATAGTAATTATTTACAGTAGAGCTATTGTTACTGTTTTCCGTTCTGGAGCTCTCATTCCTGCTATTATCCGTATTACTCACAGAGGAGGAGTTTGTAGTATTTCCTCCTACTGAGGAGCTATTGTTAGTAGTGCTGTTATGCTGGCTGTTGTCTGTAGTACTATGATCGCTGTTATCTGTAGTGGTATCTCCTCCGCCTGTCTGATCCGCATTACTAGGAGTAGAGGGCTTAGGAGCCTCTGTAGAGGGTTCTGTGGTGTTTGGCTTATCTGGTTCTGTTGGGTTAGGATCCGTAGGCTCTGGATCTGTCGGCTCCGTAGGTGTGGGATCTGTTGGCTCTGGATCCGTCTTACCCTCATCCCCTCCACTAGGAGGCGTTACTGGATCTGGTGTAGATGGTTCGGTAGGTTCTGGATCTACTGGCTCTGTTGGATCTGGCTTAGTAGGTTTTTCTGTAGCTGTTAAGAATTTCAGATAATCCCCAGAGCCTCCTACTGAGGTATTAGTATCATCCTCCCACCCTGCATAATAGAGCTTATAGTAATCTAACCAGCTATCAAACTGCTCCTCTGTGGTGCTGTTGGTATATGTTCCCTCGTTTGCTATGTCTGTTCCCTGTACTGTGGCTGTATTGCTCCAGATCAGAGAGTTATCTACTTCTAAGGAGCTATTGTTATAGATCCCTCCGCCTATTCTGGCGTTATTCTCTTTGATCTCAGTACCTTTTACTGTGAGAGTGCCTCTGTTATATATGGCTCCTCCCATCTCATCCGCCCAGCCTCCTTTTAGAGTACAGCTATTAACTAAAAGGGTACCAGAGTTAAAAATATGGCTACCATAGCTGGCACTATTCTCATCAAAGCTACAGCTATTAAGCTCTACCTCTCCAGAGCTGATATTTATAGCTCCTCCGTTATCACTCTGATTAAAACATTCCGTAAAATCGCACATACTAAAATAAGCATTTCCGTTAATCTCTACAAATGGCTCTGTACCTCCCACCTCCGTAGAGTTTCCATCAAAGGAGATCATCCTAAAAGAGGCTTTGTTATCGGCTCCATAATCTCCAGATACTACCAGCTTAGCCCCTGCCTCTATACGCCTAAGAATAACTGCTTTATTCTCAGACATATTAAGATCTACGATAGCTGGGATCGTAATAGTGCCCTGTATGCCTATTACATCATTATCCTTAGCCTCCGCTATCGCTGTATACAGTGATCCATAATCCTTTACAATAACTGTAGGATCATCTTTCTTAGTACTTGCCTGTACTCCCAGCGTGTTACATAACAATACCAGCACTAAGGCTACTATTGCCACTCTCCTTAACTTTCTTTTGTTCATCCTGTAAATCCTCCTGTATTACTTATTTAGCCCCTGTATGAGGCTATGAGAATATTATACAGGAGGACATAAGAAAAGAGCTGTAAACCATTAGTTTAAGGATCTACAGCTCCACGCTCTTTATATTTCTCCATTCTCTATCAGATACTCCAGAAAGCCCTCACAGCCCTCCTCTACATCGGTATAAGTCTCATCAAAGTTACCTGTATACCACGGATCCGCTATATCCCTGCTTGATCCTGCAAAACTGAGGAGCTTGTATATCTTCCCCTCTGGATCATTGTTTAGCATCCTGTTAAGGTTCCGTATGTTAGCGGTATCCATGCCTATAATATAATCAAACTTATCATAATCGGCTAATGTGATCTGCTTAGCTCTATGAGGCACTAAAGGGATCCCTACCTCTCTCAGCTTGTTTACTGTGCCTCTATGTGGAGGGTTTCCGATCTCCTCCCTACTTGTTGCAAAGCTATCTATGATAAACTGATCCCTTAAGCCCAGAGCGTTTACCTTGTGGGTAAATACGCTCTCACTTAAGGTTGATCGACAAATATTACCATGACAGCAAAAAGCTACTCTTATCATTGTTTTCTCCTGTTCTTAAGCTATTTTCAAGTATATATTTCTGTCTGCTATTTGTTCACAGTAGTGCAGATATTGCCGTGGCAGATAAAAAGCACTTTTATCATTGTTGCATAACCTCGCATTTCTTAGTTTTTCTTGGTATTTCGGGCTTTGTAAGCCTTTGTAATTTTTTGCTTTCTGGCATAATCTGGTTTATTTTCGCATAATATCGTCAGCAAAAGGTGTAAAATAAGGTGTATGTTTTTCTATTTTACACCTTGCTATTTTCAATTAAAAATCGTAATTACACAACCTGAATCCGGGCAACCTCTTCCCTGGCATCCTCAAGATTTACATGCGTATATGTATTCAGCGTTACGCTGATCTCTGAGTGGCCCATCAAATATTGCAATGCTTTTGGATTCATTCCGGATTTTGCCATATTTGAGCAATAGGTATGCCGACATACATGCGGTGTAATGACAGGCATCTGTACTTTATAAGTATTATTATACTTCTGAATGATATGTTGAAAATAATGCTCCCAATGCAGAGAATAACAGATACTCTCATTTTTATCAAAATATAAGAATCCACTTTTTCCATCCACCATAGGTTCTGCTTTGGGCGGGTTCCGTTTTTCTATTATTTTCCGAAAGCATTCCTCTACATCCGCAGTCATAGGTATCTTTCTCGTTCCGCTGGTTGTTTTAGTCTCTTGAATATAATATCCGATTTTTGATTTTTTCTGCAATTGATGATCGATGTTGATTGTATGCTCCTTGAAATCAATATCAGAAATCGTCAAACCACAAAATTCCGAGATACGAAGACCTGTTTTAAACAATATGTAGATTCCCTCATAATACCTGCAAAAATGAGGATCCTCCTTCACAAATCGTAGAAACTTACGTTCCTCTGCTCTGCTGATTGCCTCTCTTGTCACACTGTCATTCACAACCACTTCCATTAGCTGAAACTGAAATGGATTTTTCCTGATCAGGTCATCATCCACCGCCAACTGAAATGCCGGACGAAGAACTCCTCGGATCGAATGGATGGAACTATAGCTTTTCTTTTCTACCTGCTGAAGATGTATCAGCCAACATTTTGCATCTGAAATCCGAACCCTATCAATCCTTCTTTTTCCAAATGGATCTTTCTTCAATAAATTGATAACTGTTCCGTATCCTGCAACTGTAGTAGGTCTGACACCGGTTTTTGTTGATGTATATTTTTCAACCAGCTTCAGTACCGTCATATTTCCGCCATTTGTTGCAATCTGCTCGAAATGGTCCGCCTGGATTTTCTTCTCCATCTCTCGAAGCGACAAAGTACGGCGCTTTCCTTTCGGAGTTGCATCATTATGGTCTAAGCGCCAGCTATATACGCAGCGCTCCTTTCCCATCTCATCGACATACTTAAATCGATATCTGCCATCAGATAACTGTATTTCTCCATTGTGTAATATACGTCCTCTATGATCTCTCCTTTTTTCACTCATAATATTTCGTCTCCTTCATTAAATATTCATTTAACTTGGAAGACCGTCTCGGTTTCTTCATTATACCACAAGACCTTCCCTTCGCTAAGATAAAATGAACATTATTTTCATTACTATTTCTTCTATTCTGTTACTTAAACTGTACTGGCTGTATCCAGATAATCTTCAAATAATTTTCTTTTGAACCGTATATGAGAACCTACTTCCAAAATGAAATCCGCTCCCTCATTTTCACCTGCAATCTGTCTTAATCTCTTTTCTCCGATTCCGTAATATTCAGCTGCTTCGGAAACATTTAAAGAATATTTCTTCCAAACAGGTACTGTTTTTTCTGTATGATTCATTCGCATTCCTCCTCCCCTCGGTTTGTATTCAACAAGGTTTTCGCTTTCTCCATTTTCATACTTGCAATCGCTTCTCGTTTGCTTGTGCCTCCAACATACATGGGTGTACACATTTCCAAAATACGATCATAGATACGTCTTTTATCTAACATGGTCTCGTTTTTTATTTCTTTCAGCGGAAGATTGGTCGTGATGATCAATGGTCGTCCTGAACGGATCCTTCGGTCTATGACGCTAAAAATAATTCCTAACGCATATTCTGAATTTCGTTCCACTCCAAGATCATCAATAATCAAA
>OMGI01002017.1_pt1 | contig 10510 bp, 15 predicted proteins | sample 1645801 | NCBI WGS metagenome assembly OMGI01 (sample SAMN05578584, study PRJEB25193) | human gut metagenome | biome: Human Microbiome; feature: human-associated habitat; material: feces | host: Homo sapiens | place: USA:Birmingham
GCACCACATCTTAACAAACTCAAAATTATCTCGAACTAACCAGCTCGACAAATTCCTTTTTTGTCTTCATCTGCATTATATCATATTGTTATAAGCATTGCCATTTCTTTTCTGCTTTTGAAAAGTTACTTATCAGCCTATGTTTTGTAAAGGGTGATATTCAGCATTTCTCACGCAACAAGCCCTTGACAAACCATAGACTAATAAGTTTTAAGGTAATCAAGCAGAAATGAAATAGTCTGCTGTTTCACGGCAACAAAAAAGAGATACCAACACACTTATGTAGTATCTCTTAGTCTAGTAGCAATATTCTTTTGTTTGCAAGCAGGTAAACATGGGCTGTTTCTTAATATCTTTTTGTTTGGGAAACACCCGATTCCCACCGTGAGATAGCTTGTCTGGAAACATCCAGTTTCTCAGCAACAGCTGATTGTGTCAGCCCTTTTTCTTTACGCAAGGCGACAAGTTTTTCTTTTAATTCCATGTTTTTCATCCCAATTCTATTTCATCAAACCTTATCATGTAAACCGCAAGCGGTTTACATTAAGGCAATCTATGATTGCCTTTTCGATTTTTCTCTCGTTTTTACAGATATTTTGCCAATCCCGCTCGCAACGCGTCATTGACCGATTCCGTCAGATTCTTTCCTTCCTCCAGCGCCATCCTGCGCAGCGCCTTATCAATATCTCGATCCAGATAGTAGGCCCGCTGCACCCGGTCACTATTTTTCTTTGCATTTTTTTCTTCAGCAACAACAGCAGTCTCGCTCTGGCGTCCTGCTCCGATGATAGACTTAAACGCAGCCTCCCGATCAAACTTTGCTTTCTCTGCCATTATTCATTTACCCCTTTCAAAAATTCGTCAATAAATGCTTTATAGTCTTCTGCCACCGTAGACTTGTTGGCATAGTCAAAAATGTCCTGGCTGTTCGCCTGGGCCTCCTCCACCACTACAGCAGATCGAATGTATGTCTTGTAGATCGGCGCAGAAATGTATTCGCCAAGCTGCTCCGCCAGTTCCTTCATCTGCCGGCTGATATTCGCCCGCGGATTGAATCTCGTAAACAAAATCCCTCTCACTTTGACAGCCGGATTGCAATACTTTTGAACGCTGGTGACGGTCTCGTTGAGCTGGGAGATCCCGGCAGTCGCAAAAATTCCTGCCGTTGTCGGAATCAGAATATCGGTGGCACAGGTAAAGGCGTTCACCGTCAGCACGCCCAGGGAAGGAGGTGTGTCAATCACGATAAAATCATAGTCACTGGCCACCGGCGCCACAGCCTCCTTCAGCCGGTGTTCCTTGCCGGTCTGGGAGAGTTCCTGCTCTGCGCCAGCCAGCATAATATTGGCCGGTACAACGTCATAGCCGCCCTTCATGTGCTGAATGGCATCCTGGATGCTGGCTGCCCGCTTCATAACCTCATAAATCGTCTGGACATTATAGTTCTCTGCTCCGCAGGCCGTAGAAAAATTTCCCTGTGGATCAAGGTCGATCCCCAGAACTCTGTACCCCTTTGCTGCCAGTCCTGCAGCCAGCGCTTGGGACGTGGTTGTTTTTCCGACACCACCCTTTTGATTTGCTACTGCAATAATCATGTACTCACGCTCCTATTTTTATAGTTTCATATTTTTGTAGATAACTATATTTGTAGTTTACTATATTTATAGATATATAGCAATATAAAAAGAGGAAGAACACGTTGTTCTTCCTCTTTTTAATTACTGCCAAGACATTTGAATTTTTCTGCGGTTGTCCGCACAATCCCTCAAATAGAGATTGATAAGGGTCTGATACGGGATTCCATCTGCTGCCGCCATAGACTTAAAATAATCCAACGTGCTCCCTTCAACATCAATAGTAACCTTTACCTTGCTCGTATACGGATTTTTACTTGGATTCAGTTCTCTGATATTATACTCGTCCCTCATAGCTAATCTTCATAGTTTAGTCCTGTCTTTCACGGGCCCACAGGCCCACCGGAGACACACCAGGATGCCCAGGCATATACCATCCCTCATCATTGTACTCAAAGGATACAGTCCGCCATGTGCCTCCATCGAGCCGATCTGGGAGCAACACATCCATACCCTGGCCACAATGAATATCCCAGCCATCCCAGGTCAGGCGATCACGCTCCGGCTCGTAGCCGATCTGCAAGACTTTTCGAGACATAGTTCTCCCTCCAATCAGTCCTCATAGTGTCCCCGGCAGGACAAAACGACGATGCTGTCATTTTCAACGGTATAAACAAGTCGGTTCGTATCATCAATACGTTTACTCATGCCTTTGATCTTCCGCAGTAACTCCGCTTTTCCTATGCCCTGCACTGCCCCATCACGCTGCAGCTCCTGGAGCAGCTTATTGATCCGCTTCAGCGTTTTCTTATCCTCTGACTGCCAGTACAGGTAATCTGCCCAGGCGTCAGGCGAAAAGGTAATGCTATGTGCCATCGCCCGCCATCGCCTCCAGCTCCTCCATCGTTTTCACAATCCCAAAGCCGGCGCGCACCTGCTCCAGACCTCTTTCCAGCTTTCCAAGATAGGCAGCATTCCGCTCTGCCTTCTCCAGCTCATTAAACCGTTCCTCGCTGATGATCACCACATTTTTTTCGGCTTTTCTGGTTACAATTACCGTTTCTCCTCTGTCTGTCACCCTATCACAAAAATCCTTCAGGCGACCACGGGCAGTCGTAAAGTTAATAGCAATCATAAAAGACACCTCCAGTCTATATTATGTACCATTTATTGTCCTTTTTATTGTACCATATTTATCAATTCATTTCAAGTTTTTCTATCTCACATGACGGAAATATCATCCCACCACTTGCGTATCGTCTTAGGATCAAGTCCGGTATCTCTATGGCAATCTGCTTTCCGTCCTTCTGGATGCTGTTGCCGCCATTCGTACACTTTCTTCTCTGCAGTCCCGCTTCCTTTTGGTCTCCCTTCCTTTACAGATTCTCCCAACTGTTTCTTCAATGTTTTCATAGTATTCATGACATGAACATGATCTCTTTGTTTTCTCCAATTTCTCTTATTAACCGGCATAGACATTCCAGAAATTTTTGCAATATCATCTCTGGGAAAGGTCACATAATCTTCATTGAACATTTCCAGAGCGCACACAATATCATCTTTCGTAAAACGGTTGATGTCCTCCACACTCATATCATCGTATCGCTGGAGTAGTCCAAAAGCATCCTCCCGAAGTTCGTCCTCGTCTATATCACATTTCTTCGCATAGATTGCCAGCGTCATAATGCCATAAAAACGATGTCCTACTTTAATCTCGTCAGCAATCCGTCTTAGCCACCAATCATAAAGGTCTCGCTTTACCGTCCAGCGTCCTCTACGCTCCTTCTTCACAATCCTGCGCTCATACCAGTCTGGATACTTCTCTTTGGCCTCAGCCAAAGATAACCGGCTCTTTTTCATAAGCGCCTGCAGGTGCTGCCGTTCACCATTGCTGGCAGGAATATAGTCCAGTAGCTTCTCCAGCTCTACCGCACCACCAAAACGATACGCCACCACAGGATAGTCCCGTCCTAACTTGGAACCGGAACCAACTACACGAAATCCCTGCAAAACGCCCTGCATTTGCGGCTCCTTAATAGACGAGGTGAACCTGTTCCATATCTGCCGGGTAAGAGAGTATTTCAGTTCTTTCAAAATCTTCTGATTGTGCGGATACATAGGGACCGGCTCCGTCAGCACATAATACAGATGCAAACCTGTTCCGCTGTTTACTATAAAGGTTGCCTTGGGAATAATATCCTTATTCATCTGGTGCAGCGTGTCCCGGAGCTGCGGCATATAAACCCCGTCCAGATCGAAAACCAAAGCATAGAGATAGCGGGCATTCTTACCACTCCGCTGCCTGCCAAAATACGAAATAGGAGACATGATCGTAAAATCTGTGTTCTGGATCTCACCCAATTCCTCCAGCTCATCGGTAATCAAATGCCTTCTTGTCTTACCGTCTCCCTCAATCTCCAGCGCAACACCATTTTCCTGGCTATCCTGTTTCTTCGGTACTGTCAGTGCAATAGCGTTGCCTTTGGCATCTTCATAATGACCTTTTCGTTCAAAAGAACCTTTCGGGAAGATCTCCCGATAAAACTCATACGGCTCCACCGGCTCTAAAAACTGATCCAAATGGACGTTCTTCTCTCGGTAAAGCGCCCGCTGCCGTTCCAGAGCGGTCTGCTGATCCGTCATTCAGTCTCCCTCGCTTTCTTTCTCAACCGCTCCCGTTCATCCGCAATCAGCTTTACATACCTCTGGCTAAAAACTTTCCGATCTGCCCTAAAATCAGCCTTTTCCTCTTCGGTCATTTCTCTGGTGTTTTCTTCAAGATAGTAAATCGTCTGCGGCACATCATAGTAATTATCCCAAATATACTGCGGCTTCAACGGATCAACCGGAATCCGCCCCCGCAGCCCCCATTGATTAACCGTTTTACTGTTTTCCGGTTTTATTCCCCGTTTCCTCGGTTGTTTCATATAAGCACCTCCAAAAGAAAAAAGAAGCAAAAAAGAAAATCCGCTGCGGCGGGGAACGCCTACGGGCGGACAGGGGGAAAAGGGGAGCCAAAGAGCGCCGCCAAAGGCGGCTCAAGGAGAAAGTCACCTCCCCTTTTCCCCCTCGCTCCGGGGCATGGAAATATGGAAAACCCAATGGGTTTACCACATTCCCACACCCCTCCGCACACCCCCTTTTTCCCTCCGACTTTCTCCCTTTTTGATAGAAAATTTTGTTTTTATTTTTAGGTACGAAACCCTTAAAGGGGGGCATATATTATCAATGAGTTAATTCCCTATTTTTGATTATAAGTATAGCCTGTCCGAGAAAAAAATACAAGCCCTTCAGACAGGCTATTTTTACAAATAATATTCTACTCACCGCTTGCATAAACTACGATAGGCGTGGTATAATAGCCATAGCCTAAGAGATTAGCAAAATTCCAGCATAGCGAAAGCCGGGAAGGGTGCCACCTTCCCGGCTTTCTTTCATGCTTAGTTGCCCTTGTTTCGGTCATCAAGCCATTTACAAATGTAAGTGCCAATTACACTTGCTCCGATGCCGATTAAGAGATTGCAAAATGACTCCAGCATAGCATTCACCTCCTTCCCATTACTGGGCCGGAGTTGGGCAACATTGGCATTTTAGCACACTCTGTCGAATTTGAAAAGCCGCTGTATCAAACAGCGGCTTTTCTCATGGCCTCATATCTTTCGGAACCTGTGGTATCGGCTTCTGATGCACCAATATGATGTCCCAAAAGCCGGTCTTCTCCCCTCGCCGTGCCTGATAGTTTGCACGCAGCTGATACCGAACAAGAACATTTTCATTTTCCATTATTTCATTATATTCAAATGGGTCACAGAACTTCGGATCTGGCTTCTCACAAATTCCAATTCTGCTTAACGCCCACTCTTTTCCATCTTCATGCTGCATTAGATCTTCATGAATCTGATATCTGGCCTGTTCTTCAGTGAAATCTACAGAATAGGGACTCTGCAGCACCGTTTCCCATAATGTGATTGTGTAATAACCCCGACTGTTCTTTCTCTGCAATTTCTTTTCCTGCATATTCATCACAACATATCCGGTATGCTCTTTTTTCGGTTTTAGTCCTCGATCCGCATTAGCTCTTTCCCGAGAGATCCGCAGCAGGTTTTCATTTAGGTGCCGTTGATATGCTGCATCCTTCTGGGCCTGCGCCAATGCTCCCTGCATTTCTGCGATTTCCTTGACCGCCTGATCTCTCACTTGCCTGATTTGGTATGCAGCATTCTTTTTTTCTTCGTTCATTTGACGGTCAGCATTCTGACGTTCAATGCCGACCGTTCGGATTGCCTCGTCCCTCTCCCGGACAATCTTTTTATACTCGTTCAGCGTCAGAATCACGTGGGTACAATCTGGGTCCGAGCTGCCGCCAGGAACATCTTTATAACCCACTATCGTTTTCTTTACAAACTCGCTCACGGCGGCACACCTCCTTACAGGCCCCGAATGTAGTTATCCGCTACAACGCTAATACGGTTATGCCCCAGCGCCTTGCTGCAGATCAGCATAGCAGCCTTGTCCAGCTTCTTCCCCGCTTCATCTTTTCGGCAAGTATAAACCTCGCTTTGATAACGCCGCCCGGTGCCACGGTTTACCCGGTCATAGGGAATCTCTTCGATTGCCCTGGCATGAGCCTTGTAGATCGCCGTGGCATACTCCGCACGATAACCGTGGATGTCGGCGCAATTATGAACGTGCTGCCACACCTTTTCCTCTGCCGGCGTGCCGGCGATCCGCTCAATGATCTGCTCCGCATTTTTGCCGATAATCGGGCTTAAACGCTCCCGTCCGCCCTTTCCGTTGCGGACATGGATAAACCACTCCTCCGGGAACAAACGTGCGTCCTGGAGCATTTCAAGGCGCTTTGTGACGCTCGGTGCTCGCTGCTCCTCCGGGATTTTTTGTAGTTCGGAGATCTCCGCCTCAATTTGCGCCCTGGGCACCAGATCTTTCCCCCGCAGTTCCTGCAGCTCCTTTCGCCGCAGCCCGGTCCCTCTGCAAAATTTTATCAGTTCATCATTGTTCGTCTTGGAGAAGTGCTTGTCCCGCACCCGGTCACCACGGCTCCGTTTAATCTCCTCACGTTTTCGCTTGGGCGGCTTAAAGTAATTCTCGTCATCCGGGGAAATCCCGTATAGCTTTCCCAGCGCTTTCGCTTCGAGCTGCACCGTCCACGCTGAAAGCCCCTGATTCACTCTGGTCTGAAGCCATTCATTAGCATACTTCTTTGCACTCTTCAGCGTGGTACACTCCGGATGCTTCTCCTTGATGTACTTGATAAAATATTTGGTATGTTTCCAGTAACTCTTATAGGTGTTGAACGCAAATATTTTATCTTTCTCTGTGCCATTGGCTACCGCCTCTTTTTTGCTCTCGCCAAAAGCCTGCATCCCGGTAAGCCGGTCATAGGCTTGCTGGTGCAGATCCTTGAAGTACGCTTTATTTCTACGCCCCATTCCGACTTCCTTTCGTGCATCTATTTTTGTATAAATCTATATTTCTATAAAACTACATAACTATTTTCTTAGTTTTATAGACTTCTATATTTCTCGTTCAAGCTAAGCCGCCTCATGCCAGCTCCATTCGGAGACTCGACAATCGGCAAAATACACTTTTTAACGTCTTATGTATGACGGGTTTGGGATTGCTCCCTACACTTTTTTTAATCTGCTTATGTGTGCAGCTCTGTTTTATTGAGATCTACGGCAGTTCAGATTCTGTCGGCTTCTTTGTAGAGGAAGCAGCTCTCCGGAAGATCTACAGTATTCCGGCTACTATCAGAAAGTGGATAGGAACAGATACGTTTTATTTACCGGCACGTTCAAAAGGATTACTAATACCGGGTCCATGATGCGCTTTCCAGTTTACAAAGGTTACTACGGCAAGCCCACGCATCACACAGGTGTATCGAACCTGAAGTGGCTTCTGATTAGCAAATTGCTAAACCCACGACCGGCAGATCTGCCAGCCAAGACGCTCTGGGCCTAATTACTATTTACCCTCGCCCAGACGAGCTTCGTTCTTCACTTCTGCTGCCAATCACACACCACTCGCAGCCGCCATCCATACCCCCTTTCTTTCAAGGCTTCGATCCAGCGTCTACCGCAGCCTTCCTATCCAAGAACATCTTACCATACGTTGCGGAGGTTGTCAACATAACCACAAAATTAACAGTATAACGGTTTACCCGTTCATATATAAACGGGTAAACCGTTATATAAGGAAAACATTATGGGGGGATTTTGTTCTCCCCCCCCATAATGTTTTCCTTGTGTAATTTTCGGCCTACAGATTGTTAAAGCGGATAGGTTGCAGGAAATCCAATATATCCAGGGAATGCAACATTAGACATTGAATCTGTCCACAGCGCTCTCGCAAACTCTGTTGTACGCCATGTATTTGGAGTATACCCCTCATAACTGTCATTAAAGACATCTTCTTGATATTCTACACTATATTTAGTTCCTGTCAGTGTTGCTTTCACTCCAGAAATACCTTTTCCAACAACCTGACCTGCTAATTCATATTCGGTCACCGTGCAATAATAATATTCCTTAAACGGTAAAGAAACAACATCGCCAATTACTTCAGCACCTACTGCCGAAATAGCTGCCTCCACAAGCAATTGTGCAACTCCAAGCCATCCACCAGTCGGAGGGGGGAGTTTCGTTCCAATAAGCGTCCCTGCCACAAATGTTACAAGGTTATCAACTTTTTTACTTACATCTGTATCTATTGCATATCGGTCCTCATAATAATCAGCAGACCGTGCTGATACTGCCGCACACGTTTCTGCCCCCAATGCCCTCGATTTTGCATAATGAACATATCCCAAACTCGTCCACCGTGTTGGGCCATATGTAACCGCAGGGGCAGACATCCTTGTCGGTTTTGCCCTTTCAATGATTTCTACCTGAGCTGTTCGCACATCTTTAACAGTAATGGGAGCAGTAGATGACATATCCATGTCATAAACCCGGATCAGTTCATCTTCAATGTAGAACTCCATCTTATACTGGTCATCGCTCAGCTTTTTTAGCTTAAATTTTAATTCTTCTCCATCGGAGTTATACATGACAGCTTCTTCAACTGTTGAGTCAACCCGATTGCCTGCGAACGCCATATTTGTTGTCATCGAGATAGTAAGCATGATTGAAAGCAAAAGAGAAACCAGTTTTTTCATATGTACACTCCCTTCAGTTTATCCATGACTATTTTTTCCATGAATTAAGAATACATTTTGTTAAAATTCCTATTAGCGCACCTGCAAGCCCAAATGCTACGTTTGGCACTTCTATTCCTTGCAAATACATGAAAATTATGAATACCAGGACAAAAAGCAGCAAACACAATCCAACCACAACTGTTTTGCTCCACATACTCTCATCCTTCCGTCCCGTATATCGGTATAATTTATCTCAATAATTCACATATCCAGACACGTTAATCGTCTTTGAAGAATTGTTTCTCACCGCAAAAGTATAATTTCCTCGCTCACTGACTGTAATGGTCCTGTCAAAACTACCGCTGTCAACGCTTAGAAAATGAAAGACTCCATCTTCTGTAATCAGGCCAAAGTCAACATTGGCATCAAACGGAGAATATGACGCCTTTATTGTGACCTGCTCCCCTGCTTCCAACGGAAAACTTGTTTTTGCTTTTACAAGTTTATGTCCTGGGATATCCATTTCAAATTTTCCTGACGCACGCATTATAATCGGTGTTTCCATCTGTCCAGTAATTTCTGTCGCACCACCGTTTATGCAGAGACAGCTTGCCACCAAGCCTTAACTTTATTTCCCTGTCTATGTTGCCCAAAAGACGAACCCCATTTCCTAACAGAGTAGGAATAACAGAAATGTAATATTTATCAATCATATTTTTGCTTACCAACTGCTGAACAAGATTTGCTCCGCCACAAATCCAAATATCCTTTCCTGCTTCTTGTTTTAGCCGTTCCAATAATAAAACAGGATTTTCACTTGTAAAATGAATTTGTTGGGAAGAATTGCACTCTTTATGTGTTAATACATAAGTTGTAAATTTATTATATACCCATTCTTGCGGAGAAAGTTCAGTAACAACCTGATGAGAAGTATTCCACCCCATTAAGACAGTATCTATATCTTTGGTAAATTCTGTATAAGTGTCGATGTTTTCATTGTCATTTCCATGACCATTTAGCCAAGCTACTCCACCATTACCGTCCGCAATATATCCGTCAAGGCTCATGGCAATAAATAAAACTACTTTTCTCATTTTTTCTCTTTTATAAATACAAACAGGAATTTGTCTTACAACAATTTATATATGCATAAAAAGCAATATATTTATGAAAACACCCTAAATCCAAAATTTACTCAATTCATTTTTTCCTTACATAAAATGTTCTCGTATATTTCACTTCCTCACCAAGTGTTTCCCCTATCAAAACTTCAAAATCATTGATATCAAATTCTGGAAAGAATGTATCTCCATCTTCAATATTTAAATCTACTTCTGTGATATACATTTTATCTACTATTTGCAAAGCTTCCTTAAATAGTCCATATCCACCAGATATGTATACATCTCGTCCTTTAGCCAATAATAATGCATCTTCTAATGATTTAACTGAAACTAAATTATCTCCTTGATACTCTGTTGTGGTGGAAACAACAATATTCATTCTATTAGGCAACGGATGACCGATTTCTTCATAAGACTTTCGCCCCATAATAACCACATTACCCGTTGTTAACTCTCTAAATTGCTTTTGTTCTCCCTTTATTTTCCATGGTATATTACCATTCTTGCCTATAACATTATTCTTTGACCTCGCAACAATCAAACCTATCATCTATTTCATCCTCCATAATATGATGTCGTACCTGTGATTCCATCAAGTGCACCACATCTTAACAAACTCAAAATTATCTCGAACTAACCAGCTCGACAAATTC
>OMGI01002027.1_pt1 | contig 10462 bp, 9 predicted proteins | sample 1645801 | NCBI WGS metagenome assembly OMGI01 (sample SAMN05578584, study PRJEB25193) | human gut metagenome | biome: Human Microbiome; feature: human-associated habitat; material: feces | host: Homo sapiens | place: USA:Birmingham
CGGGTGACTGGAGTTCAGACGTGTGCTCTTCCGATCTCTTCATCGCCCATCAGGTAGGCAAGATTGGAGGCTGTTACGGTTTTGCCTGTGCCTCCCTTTTCAATGGCAATTGTAATAATTTTTGCAGACATTGAGCAATTCCTCATTTCTGTAAAGACTGTTATTTGTGGATGTGTCCGTCAATTCTTGTTGCTGTGAATTATCATTCTGTGATTCTCTTGTAATCGATTTCCCATTTCTTTTTGCCATTTCCGGTTGTACGATTTTATCATACTTCAGTGGCTGAATATGTTGAAGCCTATACCTCACCACAAAATAGTTGCAGCCATCTTTTGCTGCTTATTGTGATTTCAATTATAACATAGATATAAGTAAAGTCAATTCTCTTTTCCGGGTATCATCCTGCCATAACAATATTTCAAGTCTATCAATTCTTGTTGCTGTTCTTTAATATATCTGCATTCGTATAGGCTGTTTCTTTACACACTCACACCGTGCTTCACAGTACGAAACAGAGTCCAGACCGCCAAAAGAATTACCTTCTTGCCTTATTGCATGTGTAGGGGCGACCATTTGTCGCCCGTAAACTTACTGCAGCAACGCATCTTCTGGGATAGTTTGCTTACAAGGCAAACGGGCACGGGCGAGCAATGCTCGCCCCTACAAGAGTTTCTCGACAGTATGACAGAGTCAACACATCTTTCAATTCTTGTTGCTGTTCTCGGTTTACATTTATTTGTCACTTATAATCTTTGTTTTTTTCTTTACAGCAAAAGCAGCAGCCTGCAACTTGCAGGCTGCTGCCAAATAATACCTATACATCCTCAAAGACAGACATATCAAACTTAAACACTCCCGCCGGATCCAACGATGCGAGCTTCTGCTTGCCAGCCGCGATGATCAAAGCACTGTTTTCAATCGTATCGTTATAAACAACCGTGCGATAATACTGTGCAGACTTCCTTTCGGTTACTTTTTCAAACATCTCCGTAAATTTTACACACAGTCCCAGGGTCCATGTTTTCAGCCCGGCATTGTCATGAATGATTCGGTTTAAAGAATCCAGCGTTTCCTCCGCTTGGTCACACTTGTTGGTGTTTGTCAAGATCTTAGCCGTGTATGTGAAAATATCATTGCAGATATTTTTCTCGTTGCCCGTCAGCTTATCCTCATACGAAGCATAGTCTGCTTTGTTTCTGATCTCCGTAGTTGCTTTTCTATACTTCATTTTTAAAATATCTGTGCTAAATGGCTCTGTAATATGCTGGGCTGCTTTTTCCGCACTCTGGGTTTTCTTCTTTCTGGAATCCCTTACAATTTCGTCATCGTGCGTATTTCTATCATGATAGGAGCGGACATCCCTCATTTCCGCTTTGGTCTTGTATTTGATGAAAATATACAGGTATTCATATTTGCGAACACCGCGCTTGCGCGCCGGGGCATAGTCAAACCAAAGATCCGTCATCTCATTGATTTCTTTCTTAACGGTCTTTAAAACATTCTTCTCAAACTCTGTAAAAGTCTTGTACTTTTCAGACAGCGGCTTTTCCCGGTCAAACTTTTTCTTGTCGGCAGATGCCGGATCCTTTTTCTTTTTGCTCTTTGTGGACTCTCTCTCTGCCTCTGTGGGTGCAGAGAGCAGACCTTTAAATTCATCAATATTGAATTTTTTATACTTATAACCCGTCAGCTCGTCGCGCTTTGAGGAGAACTTATTCAGGATCTCATCATTTACCGGCTGGAATACAAGGCCGTTCGTATAGCCATAGTCTCTGTTTCCATTGTCATAGGAGAGTATGATTTCATAAACGCGCATAGAGTAGGTGCTTTTCATCATCAGCAGATATTCGATGCTGTAAGAGGTATAGTTGCTGGTAAGCTGCGCAATATCCTTCCAGATGTCCTGGTTAAAGCGCAGGCGAATCTCTTTCTTGTCGAAATCGACCTCAGAACCTTTTTGCAGCCAGGAAATGGAGCGATACACCTTACTGCCGGGTTCTTTCTTGACCCAGAAGGTACGATTTTCCAAATTTTCTATAGTTTCCTTCAGATTCAGCGCATAAGTCGTATCCACCGTGCGCACTCCGGTCAACTTGGCAAAGTCGTTGAAAGTGATCGAATAATATTTGGATGCATCCTTATCATTTTTCTGGTCGATTTTAGACATGAGCATAAAGAGAACCTTTTGCTCATTTCTGGGCAGAGAGTACTTTGTCCGCTGGATCAAGTCATTACTTTTGGTAATGTAAGAGCCAAAGCCGACAGGGGAGTGCTGCCATTTCGCAATCGCTTGCTTTTTCTCGCGGACCTCATCATCAGAAAGGACCTCTCCAACTAAAGATTCCTCGTTTTCATCAATGGACGAATTCGTTTTGTTCATATCCATTACTTATAGCTGTACAAGGAGGGGCTTAAAATAATTACGATATACAGCTATATATTCCTTTCGTTAGATGTTACAATACAAATGGGTACACAAATATCATTATACGGATAATATTACTATACTATTTGCCGACTGTCAACGAAAAATGTTTGGAGCCTTTCTATTTTTTTAATTTTGCTTTTTTCTCCTTTACAATTATTTATCTTATATCTTACTTTTTACTTATTTATTATAATATGTAGAAAGAGAGGTTTCCACATGCCAACGGAGAGGAAAAAACACTTGAGGAAAGAGATTTCCACACCGGATGCAAGAGGTTTAAAAGGCTGTAGAAAGAGATTGCTACAGCCCAATCAGCCAAAATAAGCATGTAGAAACCTCTTTTTTGCCGTGGAAGAATCTCTGTTTTCAAAGTTTTTTCTGTATACTGTCTGTTGCGGCTACAAATTGTGCAGGGTGGAAATCTCGCTTTTGCGATAGAGGGAGAGCATTGCCGTGCAAGCATAGGTGGAGAGTGTTATAGCTGGTTTTTCCGGTGTAGAAACCTCTCTTTGCACAAGCATTGGAAAACGACGGCGCTTGAATTAGGGTAGTAGGCATAGAAGCAGGGGAGAAGTGAAACAAGAATTTCCTTTTTCGCGAGTGTAGAAACCTCCTTTTGCTGTTGCAAGTGCTCAAATTTTTCCGGTGTAGAAACCTCCTTTTAGAAATTGCTTCAAAAACGCTATATATTGGTGTTGTGGATCAACTAACATACTTGTTCTTGCACAAAGAGAGGCTATATAGGCAGAGACAGGAAAGGTAATAGTGGCGGACCAAGAGGTTTCTACACATAAATAGCGTAAGATTTTTAAATAGAATAATAGGCGATATACCGATATATAATTGGATTACGAAAAAGGAATTATCTGCACTAAAAAGAGATTTCCACATCAAAAGAGCGAAAGAAAAGAGGAAAAAACACAGCCATGTACAGGAAGGCACTACCAAAGCAGCGTAGTGATAAAAGAATGTAAAACCACAATATATAGATATAGAGAAGAAAATAGCACTTGAAAAAAAGCTGGGAGAGAAGATAGTAGAAATGGGAAAAACCGTTGCAGATAAAATACAATGAGGAAATAGTGCTGTAATATATACGACATGTACATAGTGTAATGCAACGATGCTCCAGAGAGGTCCATAGTGGTGCAAAGTATGGCATAATGCAAAGTAAACATTTTTTTCGGGAATGAAATGTAGAAACCTCTCTTTTCGCTGGACTTCCCGACTTCTTGATGAGAAAACCTCTTTTTGACGGACTTATCCACTTTTTCGGCAGTAATCCACACGGATTGCGGGCTTAATGTACTTACATAAGGTGGATAAAATGATAGGTGAGTGGCTGTATAAGATACAATTTAATATACTAATAGGATAATATGTGAAAAATATACAAATTGGTCCATACAATCTGTTCCCAAAAGGGAAATTATCCGATTGTTAAAGTGTAGAAACCTCTCTTTTAGGTGGGAGGGGAAGCCTTCGCAACACGAAACAAGCTGAATTTGAGAATGAACCTTGCAATAGGTAGAAAGCCGGATTATCGCTCCGTAGGTTATATGGCGCATGCCGAAGGGAGAAAAAGCATAAAGCAAACACCATCAAATAAGGTAAATCTCAAGAGGGCAGGGGAGAGGACTGGCAGCAGGATTGGGTTTGCGTCTGCTATAAAGGCATACAGTATTTGGGAAAGTTTCGATATGCTATAGCAGCGAGAGCAATAGCCTTGGCAGTCAAGAGATCTCTTAGCGAACACAACAAAAAATCGAAAATAAAGTTACAGCAACAGGAATTGATGGAAATGGAGCACGATGAATTTTTACAAGTAATCAGAAGCCCTTTTCATTTTGCCACTTGCGATGCCGTACTCCGGGGGTGTAAAATAGTAGACATAAGTAAGCCACTGCAGTGGCGCAGACTGTCGAAAAAGGTGCGTTCACCCCTTGGCCCCTCTGCGAGGGGCCTCCGCCTGCAGGCGGTGGAGGGGAGAGAACTGTACGGCTGCCCGAAATATTTCGGGCTATGGCAAGGTTTTCTCCCTCCGCCCCTTCGGGGCACCGCTCCCCCTCTGGCGCAAGCGCCACCTCCCCCGTATCGGGGGAGTCTGTCTCGCAGAGGGAGGTTTTTCGACAAGCTGCGCTTTTCTTTTATAGGGAAGGCTTTTTCTATTTTTTATTGACAAACGCGCGGTTTGTTTCTATCATGTTCATATAAGTAAGGGAGGGACTGCTACTATGCTGACCTATAATATGGACGTGGAGGAACGCAGCACCTGGCTGCGCGCCACCCCCGGCGCGGCGGCGCTGGCACAGCCGTTTTACTGCACCGAGGCCGGCAACTTTTATGGCCGCGCCCATTTTGCCACGGCCCGCACCGATAAGGAAAGCTATCTGCTGTTTTATACGCTGTCCGGCTCCGGTCTGATCGAGCAAAACGACCAGCGTGTGGAGCTGCCCGCCGGCAGCGCCCTGCTGTTGAACTGCCGCACCCCGCAAAGCTACTGCACTGCCCCCGGGCAGGACCACTGGCACCACTACTGGGCGCATCTGGACGGCGCGGGCGTCGCCAATCTGGCCGAGGTACTGCAGCCGCAGGGGCGGCTGTCCCCTGTTACGGTCAGTCGGCTGGAGATGCAGCCGCTGTTTGAGTCACTGGCCGCCGAGTGGGAGCACGGCGCTGCCGCACAGATCGAGATCTGCCTGGTCCTGCACCGGATGCTGGCCCTGATGGCCCGCCAGCTGCTGGCCGGGGACGAGAGCCGCTCCAACCGCACCTTGATCGAACAGGCCGCCGAGTACATCCGCCAGCACTATGCCGAGCCGCTGTCGCTTGACAGCCTGCTGGCCCAGACGCCGGTGAGCAAGAGCTGGTTCCTGCGGCTGTTCCGCCAGTACATGGGCACGACGCCCTACAATTTTTTGCTGTCCACGCGGATCACACGCGCCAAGGAGCTGCTGGTGCTGACGGATTTCTCCGTCTGCGAGATCGCGCACCAGGTCGGCTTTGGGGATGAGAGCAACTTCTCGACCCGCTTTACCGCCATGGTGGGCCAAAGCCCCCAGCAGTACCGCAAAAGTGCAATGAAGCCCGCGGAAAACTGAATAAAAGGATTATGGGAAAGAAGGCATTTGTATGTTGAAAACCGAACGTATGGACCGTGTCCGTGCTGCCCTGCGCGCGCAGGGACTGACGCAGATGATCGTCTGCGACCCCAAGAGCGTGTGGTATCTGACCGGCGTCGCCGTGGAGCCCTATGAGCGTCTGCTGGCGCTCTACCTGCCCACCGAGGGCGAGCCGGTGCTGTTTTTGAACAGACTGTTCAATGTGCCCGAGCCGCCGTGCAGGACCGTCTGGCACACCGACACGGACAAGCCCGTGGCGCAGATCGCCGAGGTCGTGGACGCGGGCAGGCCGCTGGGCATTGACAAGGAGTGGCCCGCTAAGTTTTTGATCCCGCTGATGGAGACCCACCCCGGTATGCAGGTCGTGCTGTCCAGCGACTGCGTGGACGACTGCCGCGCCTGCAAGGACGCCGAGGAGCAGGCCCTCATGCGCGAGGCGTCCCGCATCAACGACGCGGTAAACGAGGCCGCGAAGCACTATATAAAGGTCGGCATGACCGAACGCGAGGTCGCCGAGTTTATCGACGCGCAGTTCCGTGCCCACGGCTGCGAGGGGCCGAGCTTTACGACGATCGTCTCCTTTGGTGCCAACGCTGCCGACCCGCACCATGAGCCGGACGACACCGTGTTAAAAGAGGGCGACTGCGTGCTGTTTGACATGGGCTGCGTGAAGAGCCGCTATTGCAGCGACATGACCCGCACCTGGTTCTGCGGCCAGCCCACTGAAAAGCAGGCCGCCGTGCACGATCTGGTGCGCCGCGCGAATGAGGCTGCCGAGGCGCTCATCAAGCCCGGCGTGCGCCTGTGTGAGCTGGACGCCGCCGCGCGCGACCTGATTACGGAAGCGGGCTACGGCGCGTATTTCAACCACCGTCTGGGGCATTTCATCGGCCAGACCGACCACGAGAAGGGCGACGTCAGCAGCGCGAACACCGCCGTAGCCAGACCCGGCATGATCTTTTCGATTGAGCCGGGCGTCTACCTGCCCGGCGAGTTCGGCGTCCGCGTGGAGGACCTCGTCCTGGTGACCGAGACCGGCTGCGAGGTGCTGAACAGGAACGATAAGCATTGGGATGTGGTGGGCCTGTAAGCATTCTGTAGGGGCCGGACATGTCCGGCCCGCGGCCTCCCGTCGGCGCTCTGTCATGGAAAAGCTGCGGGCGCATATAGAATGCGCCCCTACGGATTACGTTTCTGACAAAGGGAGAAAACTCCACGCGGGGTGCCCCCCCACAAAAAACGTAGGGGCGGATTCCATATCCGCCCGTGCCCGTTTGCGGCAAGGCAAACTTCCGCGGGCGCATGCGGGCGCATATAGAATGCGCCCCTACGGAGTCATTCGATAAAACACAACAGAGAGGTGTACGATTGAAAAAACATCTGTTCCGTATCATTGCCGTCCTGTCCGCCACGGTCCTGCTGGCGGGCTGCGCGGCGTCGCGGCTGCGGCTGGGGGCTGCGGCTGCAGGCGGCGTGTACAATGCGTTTGGTACCGCCATGGCCGCCCAGAACAGCACCATCGAGGTCAAACAGACCGCCGGGTCCGCCGCCAACCTGCGGCTGCTGGCGGGCGGCTATTTACAGCTGGCCGTTGCCCAGTCCGACATGGCGCAGGATGCCTACGACGGCAGCGGCATCTTTGCCCACGAGAGCACCGAGCGCAGCTTCAGCGCCGTGGCCGCCCTGTATGAGGAGGCCGTGCAGATCGTTGTCCGGGCCGACTCCGGCATTACGACGCTGGAGGAACTGCAGGGCTGCACGCTCAGCGTCGGCGAGGAGGAATCCGGCACCGAGCAGAACGCTTGGCAGGTGTTGGCCGCCTGCGGCCTGAACAACCGCCTGGTGCACACTGTAAACCTGAACTACACCGACGCTGCCGCCCGGCTGGCCGACGGCACGATCGACGCGATGTTCGTCACCGCCGGTCTGCACGCCGACGCGCTGGAACAGCTGGCTAAGACCTGCGCCATCCGTCTGCTCTCCGTCGACGGGGGTGTCGGTGCGCGGCTGCTGGCGGCCTACCCGGCCTACCGCGCCTGCGTTATCCCCGCCGGGACCTACGCCGGTCAGGGTGAGGACGTCTGGACCGTCAGCGTGCAGGCGCTTCTGCTGGCGTCGAACGCGCTGTCCGACGAGACCGTCCAAAGGCTGACTGCCCGGTATTTTGACAGCGTGGACGCCGTGGCCGCCGCCGTGCCGGTGCCGCTGGTGACCGACCCCGCCGTGGCCGCCGCGCAGAGCGTTATCCCCTACCACACCGGGGCCGCTGCGTACTACACCGCGCAGGGCATCACCCCCGCAGGGCCGGAGACGGGCGCGTCCCCTGAACAGGAGGCCGCCGCATGATCATCTCACTGGATATGTACCAGACGCTGTTTGCGGCGGTCTGCGTGCTGATGCTGGGCCGCTTTTTGAAGGCGCGCATCGGCTTTCTGGAAAAATTCTGCATTCCCGCGCCGGTCATCGGCGGCGTGCTGTTTGCCGTTTTCACCTGTCTCTGCTATGTGACCGGCATTGCCGAGTTTGAATTTGACGACATTTTAAAGGAAGTCTGCATGGTGTTCTTCTTCACCTCGGTAGGCTTTCAGGCCAACCTCAAGGTGCTGAAAAGCGGCGGCAAATCGCTGATCATCTTCTTGGGGCTGGTCGTTGCGCTGATTTTGTGCCAGAACTTCCTCGCCGTCGGGCTGGCGGATCTGCTGGGCATCTCGCCGCTGATCGGTCTGTGCACCGGTTCCATCCCGATGGTCGGCGGCCACGGCACGGCGGGCGCGTTCGGCCCCGTGCTCGAGGACTTCGGCGTTGCGGGCGCGACCACGCTCTGCACGGCGGCGGCCACCTACGGCCTGATTGCGGGCAGCGTCATAGGCGGCCCGACGGGCCGTCTGCTCATTGAGCGCCGCAAGCTGCTGGACACCGTTGTGCCCGAGGACGACAGCCTGCTGGTGGAGGAAGAAATCAAGCACGAGCGCCACACCAGCATGTACCCGGCTGCTGTGTTCCAGCTGATTATCGCCATCGGCATCGGCACGTTCATCTCCAAGGCGCTGGCCATGACCGGGCTGACGTTCCCCATTTATATCGGCGCGATGATCGCCGCGGCGTGTATGCGCAACATCGGCGAATTCACCCACAAATTCACGACCCACATGGGCGAGATCAACGACATCGGCGGCATCAGCCTGTCGCTGTTCCTGGGCATTGCCATGATCACGCTGAAGCTGTGGCAGCTGGCCGCGCTGGCACTGCCGCTCATCATCCTGCTGGCGGGCCAGACGCTGCTGATTTTCCTGTTCACCTACTTTGTGATTTTCAACATCATGGGCCGCGACTATGACGCTGCGGTCATTGCAGCGGGCGTCTGCGGCTTTGGCATGGGCGCGACACCCAACGCCATGGCCAACATGCAGGCCCTGTGCGAAAAGTATGCCCCGTCGGTCAAGGCGTATCTGCTGATCCCGCTGGTAGGCAGTCTGTTTGCGGACTTCCTCAACAGTCTGGTCATCACCTTCTTTATCAACTTTATCTAATTGGGAGGTCCTTCTGATGTTCCGCAAGCTGCGCGAGGCGCTGAAAAAGCAGCGCTACCGTGTCCAGAGTGACGACGTTGCCCTGCCCGAGGTCTACACCGGCCAGGTCGCCCACAGCGACGCCCCCGAGACCCCGGAGAAGCACAAGTCCATCAACTATGAAAACGTCGCCATCCCGGAGGTTCATATTCCAAAGAAGAAGCCCTGAAGCCTTCTCCCCCTGGGGGATAAGGTGGCCCCGCAGGGCCGGATGAGGGGAGAGCTTGCCGCGGTTGCCCGCAAACGGGTTGCCACAGAGGGTTCGGCCCTCATCAGTCACCTTCGGTGACAGCTTCCCCCGATGGGGAAGCCTTTTTGTACAGCAAAACGCCCCTGGCCGTTCGGTCAGGGGCGTTTTGCCCGTAATGTTAGTCGAGGAAGTTCTCGTTGAGGGTGACACCGAAGTCGTGGGCGATGGCGCGCAGGTCATCGTCGGTGATGGTCTGGCGGATCAGGCCGCCGCCCATGGACAGGACCTTGACGTAGATCTCGGCACTCTTTTCAATCGTGTGGGCGAGGCCGAAGGTGATGTCAAAGTCAGGGCCGGAGGCAAACAGGCCGTGCTGTGCCCAGATAGCGGCCTGGTAGGTTTTCATCTTCTCGGAGGTTGCCATGGCGATGTCCGCGCCGCCCGGGACCATCCAGGGGCAGACGCCGACGCCCTCGGGGAAAACGACGGGGCACTCGGTAGCGCTCTGCCACAGGGCGCGGGAGAAGTCACGGTCCGTCAGCGGCAGGATGTAGGTCAGCGCAATGACGTTGGTGGCGTGGCAGTGATAAATAACGCGGTTCGCGCCGTTGGTAGCGGCCTTGCGGACGCTGTGGTTCATGAAATGGCTGGGGAACTCGGACGTCGGGCGTGCGCCGTCGGCCAGACCCCAGACGATGCGCCAGCTGTCGCCCTTGTCGTTGATCTCCACAATGCCGATGCTGTGGATCGGGTCAGGCTCGACGTTGCGGAAGAACTTGCCGGAGCCGGTGGTGATGAAGTACTCACCGGCCAGATTATCGGCCTGCACGCCCATGTTGACCCACTCGCGCGGCTCGGCGTCGAAGTAGGGACGGCAGGCGGCGACGTCCTCTCCGGTCATGCGGTAGGTCAGGTTGCCGCCGTTGCGCTCGTGCCAGCCCTGCAGCCAGCCATCGTTGCACATGCGGATAAAGCCCTTGACGCAGGGAATTTCATAAATCGTAGACATAATTTCTGCTCCTTTATATCGTTGTGTTGGCTCCCCCTCCGGGGAAAGCTGTCAGCGGCCCCGACCACTGACGGATAAGGGCAAAGCTGCCGACAGCAGCCCGTTACCGGGCAATTGCCGCAAGGCCGCCCCTCATCCGGCCTC
>OMGI01002030.1_pt1 | contig 10436 bp, 8 predicted proteins | sample 1645801 | NCBI WGS metagenome assembly OMGI01 (sample SAMN05578584, study PRJEB25193) | human gut metagenome | biome: Human Microbiome; feature: human-associated habitat; material: feces | host: Homo sapiens | place: USA:Birmingham
CCGAGATCTACACTCTTTCCCTACACGACGCTCTTCCGATCTAGGAGAAGAAGCAGAACTGCTTGCACGAATTGCCGAAGACGCTCCAGTTCAGTCAGGCGGACGCTTGTTATTCACCTACTCTGACGCTTCTTTGTCATACGGCGATTTGAAAATTTTCCCAAACTATACCGGAAGCTATCAAATCGGACTTTTTGAACGCACATTAAAGTACACGGAAGATACCGGTGAACCTTACCAGCAGATTCAGGCAGAAATGGCAGGAAGCACCAAGAGAACATACACTTTCATGCTATTCGAAAACGAAACGTCTTCTACCCAGACTACTGACAACACTTCTTCTACAAACGAAGAAGGAGCTGCCACCACCAACTGTTTTATCAAAGAAGAGGTAACCGCACAATACAAAGGAGAGTTCAGCGGACTCACCAAGGCGTATCGGATTTATCACCTGACCAAGCTGCCCTAACATTCTGCCGACACTTTTTTGCACATGTCTCGTATCGAACTTCAATCCTTCGATTTGTTCAACCGCATCGAACGGATTCATCATCAGCCGACGGCTGCCCCCGACAATTTACAAGCTAAATATATCCTGCTCCACAAAGTGCTGGAGCAGGCTTGTTATGAACTGACCACTGGTGTCACGCTCTCGTTCGCCAACCTGTTTTCCCGTCTGGATTACATCTGCAAGGAGAAGAAAATGACTCCCTCCGACCGCTATGCCATCCAGACCATGCGCCGTAACTGTAACACAGCCATGGGCGACCGTTTTCAGACCGACATGCAGGAATACCTTTACGACCTGCGGGCACTGGTGCGTTTTGTATCTTTAGGCTTTGAAGAAGACATTCCGGCTTCCATCCTTCCGGAAATCCCCCACTCCAACCGTCCGTATCAGGGTACACGCCTGTCGCACATCCCGTACATACGGGCTTCGGTGACCAGCTGGAACGACACGCAGATTTTTGCAGCGACCGACAGCGAAACCGACCCGTTCATCATCATCAACTATGCCAAAGGTGGGTATGACGGCGACCTGCTCTATCTGAAAGACCTGCTTTCAGAAAATCTGCCGCTGAACCTGCTCGATGTGCGTGTGGACGAGGAGAATCACTACATTCCCAACCTTATTGTGATTCACCCCGATTACCTGATTGACATCAGTTCGCTGGCCGCCTGTTTTCGAGAGTACGGACACCACCCGCTCAACTATTTCATGAACAAAATCAAGCCGAGAGCCAATACGGCCCCCATCCTGATGGGTAACCTGGCCAGCCAGTTTCTCGACGACTATATCAACGAACAGCCTCAGGAGCCGGTGAGTTACCCCCGCACCATCAAGAAATTCTTTGCCGCTTCGGCCCTCGATTTCTGTACCTGCCCTCTTCCGGCCGATTTTCACGCACAGGCACAGGCGCAGATGATGAACATCCGCTCGTTTGTTCACGACGTGCTGCCTCATAACATACGGAACTTCAACAAGAAGAATACTCTGCTCGAAGCCTCTTTCATTTGTGAGAAACTGGGATTGCAGGGACGTGTGGACATGATGCAAAAAGACTTCCAGGTACTCATCGAACAGAAGGCTGGAAAACGCGACGAATACCACCGCCGCCATAAGGAAGATCATTTCATTCAGATGATGCTCTACCAAGGTGTACTGATGTACAATTTCGGACAGGAAACCGCCAATATGCAGACCTTCCTGCTCTATTCCAAATATGCCGACGGATTGCTGATAGAACATTTTGCCGAAAACTTGTTCCGGGAGAGCATCAAGCTCCGCAATTACATTGTACACAACGAGATGCAATTGGGTGACGGAGCCATCGGAGAAATTGTAGACTCACTGAGCACCGATTTGCTGAACGAATTGCAGATTGGCGGAAAGCTGTGGAACGACTACCAGGAACCGCAACTGCAGACGACCATTAATACCCTGAAACGCTGTACACCGCTGGAGCGGGCTTACTTCAACCGCTTTTTTACGTTCGTATCAAAGGAACAAATTCTCAGCAAGACCGGAGGAAGCAACGATGCGTCTCACGGGTTTGCCGGCAACTGGCATATCCCGCTGCACGAGAAACTGGAGGCGGGCAATATCCTGACCGGACTGACCATCCAGGAGAAACAAAGCAGCGGCCCCGGCAAAGGATACGACCTTATTGAACTGCACATTCCGGCACAGGATGAAGACTTCCTGCCCAACTTCCGTACGGGCGACATGGTGATTCTCTATGCGTATAAGGAAGAACCGGATATGAGAAAGCAAATTCTCATGAAGGGAAACATTCTGGAGTTGCAGCCGGACCGTATGACCTTAGTGCTGCGCAACGGACAGCAAAATAAAGATATTATCGGCGGCCAGGAAGAGGTATTTGCCGTAGAACACGATTTTTCGGACACTTCTGCCAACAACGGCTTCCGCGGGCTGTATGCTTTTCTGTCCGCACAGGCCGACCGAAAAGAACTGCTGCTCGGTGTACGCCCGCCTGCACAACTGGAGAATGTCAAACTGAACGGCGATTACGGACGTTTCAACGAACTCATCCTGAAAGAGAAACAGGCCAAGGACTACTTTCTGTTAGTGGGGCCTCCGGGCACTGGAAAGACCTCGTGTGCCCTGCGTTTCATGGTGGAAGAAGCCCTGAGCGAACCGGATACCTCCATCCTGCTATTGTCGTACACCAACCGGGCGGTGGATGAAATCTGTGCCATGCTCACGGATTCCGGCATTGCCGACCGTACCCCGTTCATCCGTATCGGCAACGAACTGTCGTGCGACAAGCGTTTCGTGCCTTACCTGCTTAAATACAGTCTGGATGACTGTCCCAAGCTGACCGACATCCAGCAGAAGATGGCACGCACACGTATCTTTGTGGGTACCACGACCGCCATCAACAACCGCCTCAACCTGTTCACGCTGAAGCATTTCCAGCTGGCCATCATCGACGAAGCCTCGCAGATTCTGGAACCCGACCTGATAGGCATCCTGTCTGCCCGTCATCAGCAGCATAACGCCATCGACAAGTTTGTCTTGGTGGGCGACTACAAGCAGTTGCCGGCCATTGCCCAGCAAAGTGCGGAAGAAGCTGCCGTGACCGACCTCCTGCTGCGGAACATCGGGCTAGAAGATTGCCGCAACTCGCTGTTCGAACGCCTTTACAAATCGAGTCCGGATACCTGCCGCAGCATCCTTCACAAGCAAGGACGCATGCATCCGGCCATTGCCGAGTTCCCGAACCAGACGTTCTACTACCGGGAGCAACTGGAGAGCGTGCCTCTTCCTCATCAGTTGGAAGAAACGCCTTACGAAGCCGGCCTGACTCCGCAAGACACCATCGACCAGTTGCTGCTGGAACGCAGAATGGTGTTCATTCCCGCAGAAGCTCCGGACCACCTGACCTGCTCGGACAAGACCAACCCGAACGAAGCCCGGATTGTAGCTACTCTGTTAGGCCATATTTACCGCCTGACGGAATCCCGTTTCGACCCGAACCGGACGGTAGGTGTCATCGTGCCCTACCGCAACCAGATTGCCATGATACGAAAAGAGATTGCGCGTCTCCAGCTGCCTGCCTTGCAGGACATCTCCATCGACACGGTGGAACGCTACCAGGGCAGCCAGCGCGACATTATCATCTATTCGTTTACCATACAGAATTTCAGCCAGCTCAACTTCCTTACGGCCAATACGTTTCAGGAGGGCAATTTCCTGATTGACCGCAAGCTGAATGTGGCACTGACCCGCGCCCGCAAGCAACTGCTGCTGACGGGCAATCCGCATATCCTCGGGGCCAACATCACCTTCTACAAGCTGATGGAGTACATCCGCCTGCACAACGGATACCTGGAAACGGATGCCCTCTCGTTCTGCCGGGGAGACTTCACCCTGCCTTCGTACCAGAAGAACTGGGAAGTGGCAGACGGTACCTATTCCCTACCAGCGCATTTCAAGCAGGTATTCCCGGAATTGATAGCCCCACCGGCACAGCTGGAAGAAAGCGAAACTTACTACCGTGAAGCCACTGCCTACGGTCGGAGCGACTTCCGCACCCTGCCCGAAGAGATGTCTCCATCTGACTTCTGCCAGGTATACAACTATTTGTACATGCGGAAACAATATGCTGCCGCCCAGGCTCTCTTTACCGGAAGCGGCAACTGGCTGCACGACCTCATCCGTAAGGTATCAGGGCGCGTGGTGTTCTGCGATCTCTCGTGTGAAGCTGGAGCTTCAGGACTGGCTTTTGCCGATGTATGCCGTTCTCTTCCCCATCTGGACCTGACCTACACGGGCATCTATCCCATGCAGGAAATGGGAGAAACGGCCGAAGCCTTTTTCCGTTCACCAGCCTACAAGCACATTCAGGCAAGCTGGTATCCCCGCCTGAGTGCCGTGCCTGCTGCCTTCTGGCAAGCCCATGCCGTACTGACCGAACTGGTGATTTTCAACCTCTCCAGTCTGTTCGACCGCATCGCTCCGCGAGAAGCACGCGACCTGGCTCTGCAAATCAACCAATTGGTGCATGCCCGTCCCCTGAACCATTACGTACTGGTGTACCGTGACGATGCGGGGCCTTGCATGCACAACCATTCCTACACGGCATTCTGCAACCACCTGTCGGCAGAGCTGAAACCGCTCCAGCCGCAGATGCCCCTTTTCGGAGAAATCCATTGTGAACCCACCGAAGGAGTTCCTCTTTCGCAAGAATTCCTTTATGAAATACGTACCAACTGATGAATAAGAAACCTATACAGCGTGCCCTCATCGTAGGGGCTACTTCCGGTATCGGAAAAGAAACGGCCTTGCAACTGCTCCAGAAGGGATGGATACTCGGACTGGCAGGCCGGCGTGAAGAGAATCTGAAAGAACTGCAGCAACTGGCTCCGGAGCGTATCCACATCCAGGCCATCGACATCTGTCAGGAGGATGCGACCGACCGCCTGCAGGAATTGATTGAAGAAATGGGAGGCATGGACCTCTACCTGCACTGCTCGGGCATCGGTCACCAGAACTACCAGCTGGCACCGGAAATCGAACTCCGTACACTGGAAACCAACGGCACCGGATTTGTGCGCATGGTGACAGCCGCCTTCCACTACTTTGCCCAACAGAAAAAAGGACACCTGGCCGTCATCAGCTCCATCGCGGGAACCAAAGGACTGGGAGCTGCTCCGGCCTATTCTGCCACCAAACGTTTCCAGAACACGTACATCGATGCGCTGGAGCAACTGGCTCACATCCAGAAACTTCCCATCCGGTTTACAGATATCCGTCCGGGATTCGTAGCCACCGGGCTCCTGAACGACGGCAAACACTATCCCATGCTGATGCATACGGAGAAAGTGGCCCGCCACATTGTGCGTGCCCTGGAGAAAAAGAAACGCATTGTCGTGATTGACTGGCGCTATCGCATACTGGTGGCTCTCTGGCGACTGATACCCCCTTTCCTCTGGAAGCGGCTGCCTGTCAGGAATTAGCCACCACCCGTCCTTCTTTCACCACAATCCGTTGCAAACGGCGGTACACATAGATAAATGCCGGGACCAGGAACAGGTTGGCAAACAGCCAGGCTGTCGGGTCGCCGAAGCACACGCCCCAGAATCCCCACAACGGAACCGCAATCAGACTGACCAGCACACGGGCCACCATTTCCGACACACCGGAGAACATAGCCAGTCGTGTATAGCCCGCTCCCTGAATGGAATAACGAAGAATACTGAGCATACCCAGCAGGAAGAAGAAAGAAATGTTGATGTGCAGGAACAAAGCCGTATCGTCGATAATCTCGGTCTCATCCGGCGAAATGAACAGCAGGGCAAACTTTTCGGCCAGTCCCCACATCAGGGCACCAATCGCTATGACATAGACGGTCATCATCAGCGTGGCCGACTTGATACCCATCCAGATGCGGTCCGGCTTTCCGGCCCCGTAATTCTGTCCGGAATACGTCGCCATAGCCATTCCCAAGCTATCCAGCGGACACATCACGAACATCTTGATACGCATGGCTGCCGTGAAAGCTGCCACACAGGCCGTACCCAGCGCATTGTTCGCACTTTGCAGCATGATACTGCCGATGGCCGTAATGGAAAACTGCAATCCCATCGGTACCCCGATGTACAGCAACTGACGGGCCAGGTCGCCACGGAAACGACGGTCGGCAGGCTCGGTTTTCAGGATGTCAAACTTGCGGTACATATAGATATAGCACAGCAAGGCCGATAACCCTTGAGAGAAGACCGTAGCAATGGCTGCTCCGGCCACTCCCCACCCCAGCGTAAGGATGCAGAACAAATCGAGCACAATGTTCAGTATGGTAGAGAAAAGCAGGAACCAGAACGGAGTCTTGCTGTCGCCCAACGCACGGATGATGCTGGACAACAAATTATAGAAGAACGTACACGGCACACCGATAAAGGTAATCAGCAGATAGAGGTAAGCCCCTTCAAAGATATTCTCCGGTGTGCGCATGGAACGCAGGATAAATCCGCAAAGCAGACTGGTGACAATGGCCACCGCGACCGACATCACCGCCGCCAGCTTCAGGCTGACCGATACATAGCGCCGCATCGTCACATAATCGCGGGCTCCGAACTTCTGTGCCACCGGAATGCCGAAACCTCCGCAACACCCGTTGCAGAACCCTAAAATCAAAAAAACGACCGACGTACTGGCACCAACAGAAGCCAGCGCATTGATACCCAAGAACTTTCCGACAATAGCCGCATCCACCAGCGAATACGTCTGCTGGAGCAGGTTGCCCAGCAACAATGGAAAAGTAAAATTCAGAATCAGCGGCAGACTCGGCCCTGATGTCATCTCTTTAGACTGTGCCATAATTTCCTCTCGTTATCCTTAAAATCTTAATAAGCGTGCAAAAGTACACGAAAGTCACGAAACGAAAGAAAATCATCCCGTTAAATAAGGTAATTCGAGTAGTATTTTTGCCTTAAATCAAGTACTAAGAAAACGCACTTGCGTTTCAAACCAAACACAAGTACATTTTATCTGAAACGGCCTTACGTTTTACTTCAAACGCAAGGACGTTTTGAATCAAACGCAAGGGCGTTTTTTCAACCTATCCCAACAGATTTATAAAGCACAAAGAATCAGCTATTTAACCACATTTTCAAAAGAGTCATCCGTTCACGGCTAATTTGTATCGTACCATCATACGCCGGCCATACACTCACCACGGCCTTTCCGTTGAAGTAGTGCTGAATATTGCGTATGGAATCGGCCGAGAGGATAAACTGGCGGTTCACCCGGAAAAAGACACGCCCGTCCAGCTGCTCACTCGTTGCCGCCTTGGCCACCTTATTCCAGTAATACTGGTCTGCCTGATACAGCACGTCGTTCGTCACCCGCTTTTCTTCGTACAAGGCACTCTCCTTTTCCTTTCGGGATTTCTCCAGTCCGGCTTTCAGTGCCCCTCCCGAGTAGACCGGCTGCAACAAAGTCACGGAAGCCCCGTACTTGGTGTCACGCCCCTGAAAATACAGCGGAGTTTCTATGGACGGAAGTTCCCTGTAGAGTTCCAGCGGGTTACCCGTGTAACTGGCATTGGCATTTCCGCTCAGCGAAGGAAGAAAATCGGCCTTCACCTTTTCACGATACTGCTGCAAGAATACACTCTCCTGGGCATGGACTCCCAGCTCCAGTCCCAGCATGCAGCACATCATCTCAATATAGTTATAAAATTAGAGAAACATTTTTTATCGGGCCACACATTTCTTCTTTTTATTCACCCCGTTTGGATATTTTATAGAAAATCGTGTACAAGGCCGGAGTGACAAACAGTGTCAGAAGGGTGGCAAAGGAAAGTCCGAACACCGTGGTCAGGGCCGCCATCAATACCGGACGGGCTCTGGAAACCGTGGCCTCTATCACAGCCGTATAAGGCTCCACACCGGCCTTCTGCTGAATATTTACCTCGTCGAGCAGCACAATCACATTCTTGATAATCATTCCCAGCAATCCCAGCCAGCCTGCGATACAGAAAAAGCCAAACTGAAATCCGGTGACCCACAGACCAAAGACCATCCCTATCAAAGACAAGGGTAGAATGAGGAAAATAGTCAAGGGCTGACGAAAGTTGCCAAACAGCATGACCAGAATGACCAGCAGCATGATAAGTGCCAGGTTGGTCAAAGAATCGAGTACCTCCGGATCATCTCCGCAGAAGCGTGCCTCAATCAAGGCCTGCGGAATGGAGTTTATCTCGAAACTGTTCACACCGGAAACATAGCTGGCAAACGGTCGTACAACATAGCCTGAAGCTCACGTGACTTCTCCGGCGTGTCAGCTTCTACCAGGCATTGCGCATAATTAGGCTGCGGACCATAAGCCGCATTGGCCAGGTAATAACGGGGCGGCGTCTGCCCGACAAACGACGACACCTTTTTCACTCCTTCCAACGAATTCAGATAGGCTGTCATCTCCGTCATCTGACGGTCACTTTCTTCTATACGTGTACCCTCGGGTAACCAGACGTCGACCGAAAAATACTGCTTGTTGAGCAAGGACATAAACTGCTGCGGAATAAAGCGGAATCCCCATCCGGCAATGACCAGCAACAGCACCATCGCTCCTAAAACCACATAGCGTCTCTGTATGGTCCATCTCAATGCCTGCCCGGAACAGGTCGTATGCACGGCCGCTGAACAATTCGCCCTTCAGCTCATCCGGACGTGGACGACGCACAAACTCCTGCACGAAGAATACATTCTGCGTAATGGCCAGTACCCAGCTCAGCAAAAGAGATACCGCAATGACAATGAACAGTGAAGACAGGATTTCACCAGTGATATGCGGCGACAGGCAGACCGGAAGAAAGGTAAGTACCGCAATCAGGGTCGCTCCCAACAGCGGCATGGAAGTGCCCGACACGGCATCCAGTATGGCTTTTCTTTTCCGCATGCCCCGCTGCATGTTCACCAGTGCGGCATCGTACACCACAATGGCATTGTCCACCAGCATACCCATGGCAATGATAATGGCTGCCAGCGACATACGCTGCGTCAGGAAATATTCAGAAGGCACAAATTCCCTGTCAGGAAGTGCATTGAAGCGGACCACACACGCCACAGAATCTTTTTGCCGCATCTGCAACGCCATATCCTCGGGCACGTAGGCTTCTACCTTGATGCGTGAAAGGTCGATAAACGTCACCACCGGAACCGACGGTTTCACATCCTGGTAGCGCTCGATATGCGCCTGCTGCACATAACCGTCGAAAGGCGCATACAGACGGCTGTCTTCCCACGCGTTGACTGCCGCTTCATAATCCGCTTTGGTGCGTTCATAGTTTGCCTTTGCCTGCTCATAATTCATGAAGCTGTCTCAAAATAGAATTGCAAAAGTAAAAATATTACAGATTGAAACTTAGAAATAAAAAATCTCCTGTTTCAGCCTTAGTTTACTCTAATGATATGGCTAAAAGCAGGAGATTTTAATACTATAACTTATAAATTATAAGTATGTCTGTCCAATTTCTCTATTTTGAGACAGCCTCATACAAGCTGGATATACGGGCATAATCAACCTCCGCCTGACGATACAATGCCTCCGTGCGCTGCTTCTGGATAACAAAATCACGTTCATCAATGGCCGCAATCAGTTGTCCCTTCCGGAAAAACTGTCCCTGCTGCACATCAAATGCATGCACAGGCCCTCCCACCCGAAAAGATAATTCAGACAAGCGGTAAGGCTGCGAAATAAACGTATAGCACCGTGAAGAGGGAGCCTCCATGACTTCGGCATGAACCACCTTCACGCTGGGAAAAGAAGTCTGTTCCTGTGGCGTACGGCTGCATGCGCACAAGCACATCCCTGCAAGAAATAAAATCTCTGTTTTCATTCTTCTACAATATTATCATTCTACGCCACAAAGATAGCAGGCCCCATCGTCCCCTTTCACGGGAATTATTCCCAAGCCGCGCCTGAAGTGACTGAAGCGTAGAAACCGGCCACCCAAACCTTTTTCGGTGCATTTGCAGGAAGAGGCTAAAAAATGATTTATTACCATTTGTGAATTTTTTAGTATAAGAATTGGCTTACCTTCGCAGCCAAATTCAAAAACAGAGAAAAGACATGAAAGACAGTATTGACTTCGGAAGTATGGACATTCCGAAATTATTCCGGAAATTACTTATCCCTACGGTGCTGGGAATGATTTTCTCGGCCATCTTCATCATTACCGACGGCATTTTTGTGGGAAAAGGTATCGGCAGTGACGCCCTGGCTGCCGTCAACATTACGGCTCCGCTTTTTCTCATCAATACGGGAGTGGCGCTGATGTTCGGTATCGGTGCATCGGTTGTAGCCTCCATTCACCTGTCGCAAGGAAAGGTAAAGGTCGCCCGCATCAATATTACGCAAGAGATCGGAAGAGCGTCGTGTAGGGAAAGAGTGTAGATCTCGGTGGTCG
>OMGI01002032.1_pt1 | contig 10434 bp, 9 predicted proteins | sample 1645801 | NCBI WGS metagenome assembly OMGI01 (sample SAMN05578584, study PRJEB25193) | human gut metagenome | biome: Human Microbiome; feature: human-associated habitat; material: feces | host: Homo sapiens | place: USA:Birmingham
ACGAGATCGGGACGGGTGACTGGAGTTCAGACGTGTGCTCTTCCGATCTATTTCTATTCCTGCATCAGCGAACAGTTGGAGATTCTGTGAAATTCCATATCCGACCCCTTCAAAAGCGGCATGAATAATGTGCCCTCTTGTATGTTGAAGATTCAGTCCAAATAGCACACCTTTCGCCTTCGGATCCTGAATAGGCATCCTTTCTCCCTGAAAATATGGCAGAACAATCAAGCCATCACTTCCAACAGGTATTCCCTCTGCTTCTTTAAACAAGGCTGCATAAGCATTTTCTCCACCTGTTTCTTCCTGCAGCAAAAGTTCTTTAGCCATTTCATCACGAATCCATCTGGTCAGCGAACCTGTCGTAGCCATTCCACCGGTACAACAATACTGATGATTAATTGTATAATCATTACTCCACATTTTTGTTCCGCTTATTTTTTCACCCGTTACTCCTATATAAAATGCTGTGGATCCATACATGAGCATGGTATCTCCCGGTTTTACTACTCCTACACTTACTGCTTCTGCTCCCGCATCCGTCGTTCCACAAATGACTTTTGTTCCTCTTGCAAGCCCCGTTTCTTCTGCTGCTTTGGCAGTCACAGTTCCAATTACAGCATATGTACTATCCGCAATCTCAGGAAGCAATTCTTTTGAGCATATCATTCCACACAGCTCATCATTCCACTGCTGCTTCTTTACATCCAACATTGGCAATGCACTGCTTGCAGAATATTTATCCACATAATAATTACCTGTAAGACGCGCTGTCAAAAAACCTGAAGCAAATGTTATATGTTTTGTTTTTTCAAAAATTTCAGGTTCATTTTCTTTTACCCACAGGATTTTAGGTCCAAAATGTTCAACAGTACATATAGTTCCAAACTCCTGTTGCATTTTCTCAATTCCTATTTTTTCATTGATTTCATCTGTCTGTTTCACACATCGAGTGTCAATTCCATACAATATTGCATTTCTTAATGGTTCGCAATTTTCATCCACAAAAGTCACCGCTGCCATAATGGTACTTATTCCGATCGCAGCTATTTCCTCTGGTCGCCCGTTTATCTGCTTCAATAATTCTCTGATTACTTTTTTCAAATCACTCATCCAGTCTGCAATTGGATCGTGTTCCGCAAATCCAGGATATGGTGAAATAATTCCATGTTTTGCAGATGCTATAGCCAGAACATGTCCCTCCAAATCTGTCAGAGTACCTTTAGATTCAGATGTTCCTACATCAAATCCTAGCAAATATTTTTTCTGCATATACACCTCCTGCACTATGCTTTGTGCTGTCCTCGTTTCTGGCGAAAATAGGAAGAAAAGAAATTAATGCTTAAAACTACGATTAACAACAGCCCCCATGTAAACTCTTTAAAATAACTATCAAAATGCATCATATTAAATCCTGAAGACAAAAATTGTAATGATAACAACGAAAGTATCATGCAAGAAATTTTTGCAGTTCCTCCATTCGGATTTGTAGCTCCAAGCACGCTGCACAAAATTGCCTGCATTACATATGTAAATGCATAATCTGCTTTTGCTGTGTTTGTTCTCATTAATATTGCAAGACCACAAATCGAACTTATAATTCCAGAATATAAATATGTTTTAATATATACTTTTTTTACATTTATACCTGTATAATGACTTGCTTTAGGATTTGCACCTACCATTTTTACTTCAAACCCAAATCTCGTCCTGTACAATAAAAGTCCAGTTACTACAAATACCAATATAAGAATCCACATTGTATATGGTATTCCAAGTAAAGTAGACGATCCAAAATATACAAATTGTTTTGGTGCACCTGATACACTTTTTCCTTGAGTAATTATTATTGAAATTCCCTTAATAAAAGTCTGCGTAGCCATCGTAGACAACATCGGTGCCAAATTCAGATTTGCTATTACAAATCCATTAAAGAATCCAAAAAATGCACCTACAGCCAATGCCGCTGCCATTCCCAAAATTACAAATCCAAATAGCGCTACGCCAGTTAGTCCCTTATCTACTGCCTGCTTCATTATTGTTGCCGCACATATTGCAGAAAGATTTCCTATCGAAACCACAGACAGATCAATCCCATTAGAAAGCATTGTCATCATCATCGCAAGAGAATAAAGTCCTAACTCCGGCAATTGAAAACACATGGACGTTAAATTCATCGGGTTCAGAAATTTCCCGTTAACAGATACCATTATTACGAAAATAAGAAGGGTAATGACTGTCATCTTCGCAATATCTACATCCACTTTGATCCGAAGTCTTTTTTCTTTCATTAGGCCATCGCCTCCTTCTTCTCTTTCTTATTACTACCGCCGTTTCTTTGTCTTGACTGCGAAACCAAGCCAAGAAATACGATCACTCCTGTTACAAAATCCTGATAGTAAGAAGGCACGCCTATCATAATAAGATTATTAGATATAAACTGAAGAAGTAAAACACCAAGAAATGTTCCTATTACTGTCCCCCTCGCTCTCATGGACGCTCCCCGTCCCAAGACTACAGCCGCCATTCCATTCAACTCTTGTCCTACAAGATCTGTCGGCATCGGAAGGGAACATCTTCCAAGACAGTTATGTATTACACCACCCGTACCACAAATGATCCCAACAATAATAAATGCCCAAAATCTTGTTCTTGAAACCGCAATTCCTGCGCGTTTTGCCGCATCCGCATCTCCACCTATAGCATATAATTTACGTCCGAAATTTGTATGTTCCAAAACCATATGAAGAATAAAATACATTGCCAAAGTCAATAAAATCGCACTTGGCAACTGGCTTTCAACTCCGCTTCCATATTTTGCTGTAGCCATATATGTAGAACCAAATTTTACTGCTGAATTAGGGAGTGTATAAATATAAGAAGAACTTACAAATGCAAGCACTGCTCCCTTTAGAAATGTCTGCGTACCAAGAGTTGCAATAAACGATTTCATCTTCAGCCGGTCGATCAGAACCCAGTTGAACAACTGAAGAATCACACCTATTAAAATTGACATAGCAAATATCAATATAAGCGGAACTTCCATATATCCCTTAGAAGTCAGAAAATACATAGTTGCATATGCAGCAAATGCCCCTATCATACAAAACGACATATCCAGTTCGCCTAAAATCATGATCACCATAATAGCAAGAGCAAAAATTGCCGGAACTGCACAAGTTCTTGCCAGTGCAAATAAACTCGCCGCTGATAAAATATCCGGATTAATAATTCCAAATATTATAACTGTCGCTACCAGCAGAAGGAACAGCGCAAACTGACTGTTTTTTAGTAATTTTTTCATATTCTGTCCTCCTTTCAGTCTGCAGCAGCTAGTTCTTCTAGTTCATCCATTGATGTATCTTTTATATCAATTTCCTGTGATATCTTTCCTTCTTTCATAAGAAGCACACGGTTACATATCTGCATGATTTCATACATATCGCTAGATACCACTAATACTGCTACACCTTTTTCTCGTGCTAAGTCTCTTATTATTTTATGAATATCAGATTTTGCTCCCACATCCACGCCAACTGTCGGACTGTTCAAAATCAAAATGTCCGGATTTGATGCCAGCCATTTAATCAGTACGATTTTCTGTTGATTTCCACCCGACAATGAATTCGCCGGATTTTCCGGCACCATTCCTGCCACACTCATAGAACTCAGACTTTCTTTTTGTTTTTTTCTCAATTCTTTCATCTTCAAGAGGCCCATATGGCCTGTATAATTTCTCAAAATCCTAGCAATCGCATTATCTGCAATGCTCTGATTTAAGTGAAGTCCTTCTGTTAATCTGTCTTCCGGAACATAAGCAATCTTGCTATTTAAAGCATCATCTACACATCCAAAAATTCCTACATTTTTTCCTGCAATTTCAATACTCCCACCTGTAGCCTTTTTTATTCCAAATAATGTCTCAACAAGTTCTGCATTACCACATCCCAAAAGTCCGGTAATTCCCAAAACTTCACCTTTATACAAAGAAAAATTAATATTTTCAAATGCTCCATCCAAGGTCAGATCATTTAATTTTAGTGCAGGAATCGGGCTCTGTTCCACATATACATGCGTTTCACTGGTAAATTTCTTTCCTGTCATATAATATACCATGTCTTCTTTGGACAGTTTTCCTTCTCCCACTTCCGACTGGAACACATTTTTTCCATTTCTCATAATTGTATAACTGTCACATATTTCAGCAATTTCATCCAGTTTATGACTCACAAACAGAACTGAAACACCGTCTTCTTTCAGTTTTCTTACAATTTCAAATAAACGTTCAACTTCCCTTGTTGTTAATGCCGTAGTCGGCTCATCCATAATTAGCAATCTTGCATTCTGAACAATAGCTCTGCAAATAGCTACCATTTGTTTCTGTGCTACATTCAGATCTGCCACATACATATTAGGGTCTATATCAAACTGAACTTTCTTTAGGATATCTTCAGCTTTTTTACGTATTTCTTTCCAATTAATGGCAATATCGCCTTTAGCAACTGTAGAATACATCATAATGTTTTCTGCAATCGTCATATTTGGAAAAAGCGAAAAATCCTGATAAATAACCTGTATACCTTCTGCAATGGATTCTGAAGGAGTTATTTTTTTATATAGCTTATCATTAATATACAGTTCTCCACTGTCAAACGGGTGAAAACCAGAAATCACTTTAATCATTGTAGATTTTCCACAACCATTTTCTCCAATCAAGCAGCGAATTTCGCCTTCATTCATACTGAAATCCATTCCATTTAATGCCATTGCACCGTAAAAGGATTTATACATATTTTTAATTTTTACAATATTTTTCAAATTATCACCACCCAGCATTAAGATAAGCAAGGGACTGTGTGACACAGCCCCTTATTCCATTTTCCAGTATTTAAAGTTTATCAGAAATCATAATCGCTCATGTTATCTGTAGTAACATCTACCCATGCAGCACCATATACAGTATTATCTTTTACTGTACATTTCTCATAACCTGCTACGCCTAAATCAACACCGTCCTCAATTGCTTCACCCTTGAGCACTTTTTCTGCTAGCGAACACATTGCTTCGCCTGCATCTGCCGGATCCCAGAATGTAAATGTTTTAATTGTTCCACTATTCAAATAATCTTTTGCCTGTGATACAAGACATGTACCTGTTACAGCAATATCACCAGCTTTTCCAGCTTCTTCGACTGCCATTGCAATTCCTGGCGGGTCATTTGTATCACAACCTATAAATCCACCAATTTCCGGATAAGTTGCAATAACTTCTTTTGCAGCACTATAAGCGGCTTCCTGGCTGGATCCCTCAACAGGATCGCAAACCTGATACATATCTGGATATTTTTCTTCCTGTCGTTTAATAGCACCTTCCGTCCATTGCTGATGAGAAGCAGCCGTCAGCGTTCCCATCATAATAACATATCCACCTTTGCCTCCCATTTCTTCAGCAAGTAAATCCATCATGTGAGCACCATATTCCTGATTTACAAATGCTTCCATATCATAATCTACATTTTCCAGACCCTCTGCTTCATGAGAAATTACTACAATTCCATTATCCCGTGCTTTTGCTAAAGTCGTTTCTACAGCCGACGGATCTGACGGAATTACTGTGATTGCATCAACACCTGATGCTATTGCATCCTCAATACTGGAAATCTGTACCGCTGTATCAGCATCACCAGTCGGACCTGACTGATATACTTCATTTCCTGTTGCTTCAGCAAATCTCTTGTTTCCGGCTTCCATTCTGTCCCACCATGAAATACCGATACATTTTGGAGTATTCGCAATCGTGTAGCCATCAGCCAATACAGGCACCGCTGTGCTTGCCAGTATCATTGCCGCAACAGAAACTGCTGTAATCATCGTGCTCTTTTTTTTCATTTACATTTCCTCCTTTTCTTGTTTGTTTGCTTGTTTTTTTGTTTTTTCATGTGCTTTTGTTTTGATAATTGTATTATATATATTGTTTTTTGATATGTCAATGTTTTTTTATGTATTTATCCTTTCTTTTGTGTTCTTATATGATCTATAATTGTATGTATTTTACATATTTTATATTATTAAGATTCAATACGAGCATTTTTTTGCATTCTAATTGTTTTTTCTTGTTCTTTTATGATTTGTTTTTCATTTAACACCTTTCTTTATTTGCCTTTTTATGTTAAAATAACTATAGTTAACTATAAATGGAAGAATTACCCTTAAGTTTTATATGGTAGTTTCAGGAGGAAATCATTATGTTTCAAATCGAACGTCAGGAACAGATTCTTGAGTATATCAATCAGACTCAGAAAGCTAATACTGCTGAGCTGGCAGCAAAATTCAATGTATCTAAAGTCACCATCCGGCGTGACATCGAAGCTCTGGCTGCCTCCGGTCTGATTGTCAAAACACATGGAGGTGCACTAGCAACCAACAATAGTCTTATTCATGAAATACCTTACTCTTACAAAGCAGAGCGTAATCAGTCTGCCAAAAAAAGCATCGGCATAACTGCTGCTCGCTATATCGACGATGGTGATATTATTATCTTAGATTCCGGATCTACCACTTTGGAAATCGCCAAAAATATCACTCAAAAAAATATCACGGTTGTAACTGATGACATAAAAATTGCCATGGAACTGTCTGGCAAGCCAAACGTAACCGCCATCGTATGCGGTGGAACACTCAGTGATCCCGTTTATACTCTGACAGGTAACGTAGCTGTAGATTTTTTCTCTCGACTTCATGTGAACAAAACATTCCTCGGATGCGATGCTGTCGATCTGGATTTTGGAATTTCAAACCGCACATATGGTGAAGTAGACATCAAAACTGCAATGATTAATGCAGCTGATGAAATCATTATGGTAACAGATGATAGTAAATTAGACAGAAAAGTTTTTTGTTATCTATGCGATATTTCAGCTATCAATAAGCTTATTATCAATCAGATTGATGACAGAAACCGGCGTGGTTTTATTGAAAAAGGTGTAGAAATAATCACCACTGAATCTTTGCCATCAGAATAATCAATACAAAAAAATGTTGCTCAATCATCTTTTTTGATGGTTGAGCAACATTCTTTTTTAATCTGAAATCTTAACTTTCGTTGTTACTGCAGGTAATTTTTATTTACATAGCCGCTCTTTCCAAGTCTGGAAGAATATACATACCAGTAAGTACTTCCACTGGAATCCTGGACCTGAACGGTATCGCCGTTATTCAACTGTCCGATCTCATTTGCATCATCATACGCTTTTGCATTACGAAGTGCCAGATAGCCACTCTTGACTTTCACTGTCTTTGTAACAACCGCAGATGCTGTATTGTCTTTATTTTTTACCAGATAATCTTTGTTTACATATCCGCCCTTTCCAAGTCCCGGTACATATACCAGCCAGTAGGTACTGTCACTGGCATCCGCAATCTGTACCTTATCTCCTGTATAAAGTTCTGCAACTTCATTGGACGATTTAAACGCCTTGGCATTACGAAGCGCCAGATATCCACTCTTGACACTTACATAACGTTCACTTGAAGAATTCGCCAGATATCTGCGATTTACATATCCAGATTTCTTGAGTCGTGATGCATATACATACCAGTAGGTGCTTCCACTGGAATCTGTCACATCAACGGTATCACCTGTATAAAGCTTACCGATTTCATTCTTGTCATCATAAGCCTTTGCATTACGAAGTGCCAGATAGCCATCCGCTACTGTAACTGTGTAGGAAGTGGTGGCCGCCCATCCTGTCTGCACCGTCATCGGCATAGCAAGTGCAAGTGCGATCACACATGTGAAAATACGTTTCAGGACTCCTGACCTCTGCATTGTGGAAAATCTCTTCTTCATAATGTTGCCCTCCTTTGTATTTAGTTTTTGCTCCCCGTGACAAGTCTTCGAGTAAATACGACACCGAACCGTTCTTGTCAAATTTTTTATTATAGTTTATCATATAGGAAACAACTTTTTGTAAAATAAAATTTCTCGGGAGGATATATATTCATGCGCAAACTATTATCTGTTTTTCTTGCCGGATGTCTGCTTTTACTGCTTCCTGCCACGATCTGGGCTTCTGCGGAAACCACCTATGAAAGCGAACAGGGACAGGCCATGATCAAGGCTCCATCTTCGGCTTCTCCAAATGCTTCTGCCAATACTGAAGCCGATGTCGATTCTTCAGATGACTCCGAAGGTACTTTGAGTCCTTCCGGTTCTTCCTCAGGCATGGACTGGTCTGCCGCAAACACGGCTTCAACTCCGTCTTCCGGTTCCAGACAGTTTACCGTCTGTATTGATCCGGGACATCAGGGAAGCTGGGTAGACATGAGTGCACAGGAACCTATGGCTCCAGGTTCATCTCAGACCAAAAATAAAGCTACGACCGGTACTACCGGTAACTACTCCAAGGTTCCGGAATATGAAGTCAACCTTGAAGTTTCTCTTGTCCTTGAAAAAGAACTGACTTCTCGTGGGTACAAGGTTGTCATGACCCGCGAGGATAACGACAAGGCCATCAGCAACAAAGAACGTGCAGAATTCGCCACAGAATCCGGCGCCGATATCACGGTCCGCATTCATGCAAACAGTGACAACAGTGCTTCTGCTGCCGGTGCTCTTACCATGGCCCCAACCAGTTCCAATCAGTATCTGGACAAGGAACTCATCGAAAAAAGTAATACGCTTGCATCCTGTATCATCGACAGTTACTGCAATGCCACCGGACTTGCAAACAAAGGCGTCATCTCTGCCGACAATATGACTGGTACCAACTGGAGTACAGTTCCGGTTGCCATCCTCGAAATGGGATTTATGAGTAACCAGAATGATGATCTTTACATTACCAATTCCGCAAATCACGAAACTATGGCAAGGGGAATTGCCGATGGAATCGATGCATATTTCAATACTGTCGAACCGGCTATTACTACTGTCGGAGAACACCTCGCCGATCTCACCTCACAGCTGGAAAAGAACTATACGGATCCGCTTGAACAACAGGGAGAACTCTGGGCAATCGCAGCTATGGATCTGAAGACGCAGGCCTACAGCACAGTCAATGCCGAACAGTCCATGCAGTCTGCCAGTGTTATCAAAGCATTTATCATGGCCGCTGTTTATGACAAACTGATATATCCAGATGAAGGAACTACAGTTTCATCCGATTATGAAAGTACTCTGAAACCTCTCCTCACCAGTATGATCACAGTCAGTGACAATGACTCTGCCAACGAACTGGTCCGCAAGCTCGGTGGAGGCGATTTTCAGACAGGAGCTGCTATTGTCAATGAGTTCTGTCAGGAGCGGAACTACACCTCCACGCATCTTGGCCGCGAGTTCCTGGCTTCTGATCCAACCGATGACAATTACACAAGTGCTTCCGACTGCTGCCGACTGCTCTCTGATATTTACAACAGTTCTCTGGTAAACGCAGAAGCATCTGCCGAAATGCTTGCGCTCCTTACAAGCCAGACAAAGACAGCCAAGATTCCGGCAGGTGTTCCTTCCGGCACCGCAACTGCCAACAAAACCGGAGAACTTGCAGACTCCGGAAAACTCGGTGTTGTCGAAAACGATATTGCCATTGTCTTTGACAAAGAGCATCCATATGTGCTCTGTGTACTCTCCAATAATATCAAGAATAATTCCAGTGCACAGAATACGATCAAAAAAATCTCTGCGGATGTCTATACATATATGACCACAAAACAAAAGTAATTTCTCACAGCAACAAAAAAGGAACAGACCTTTGGATTATTCCATTGCCTGTTCCTTTTCCCTGTATTTCTTTATTCTTTATTCTTCTGTCTTTCCTGCGGTTTCTTTTTCTTTCATTCTGGAAAAGACCATCTCATATCCGTCATTTCCGTAGTTGAGAGAACGGTTCACACGGCTGATCGTCGCGGTGGAAGCACCGGTCTTCTCTGAAATATCCAGATATGTGCGTTTGTCTGTCAGCATCTTTGCAACTTCAAAACGCTGTGACAGAGAAAGAAGTTCATTGATCGTACATACATCCTCAAAAAATGTATAACATTCTTCTTTATTCTTCAGACAAAGGATTGCTTCAAATAAATGATCAACCTCTTCTGTTCTGATTTTTTTACCCATAATCCCTGCTCCTTTAGTTACATTGTTTGTACTGTTTCATATACATGGTATTTTAACACTTTAACATGCAAAAAACAAGGACTATTTTGACGCATTAATTGTAGTTGTTTTTTTCTGATGAATCAAGTATACTTAAGAACAAATGTACGTGTTTTATAATTTTTGATTCAGAATGGAGCATCTGCTATGGATTTATTTGAATATGCCAAATCAAAAACACTTGACCGCGAATCTCCACTGGCTTCCCGGCTTCGTCCGACTACGCTGGATGAAGTCGTTGAGATCGGAAGAGCACACGTCTGAACTCCAGTCACCCGTCCCGATCTC
>OMGI01002038.1_pt1 | contig 10406 bp, 8 predicted proteins | sample 1645801 | NCBI WGS metagenome assembly OMGI01 (sample SAMN05578584, study PRJEB25193) | human gut metagenome | biome: Human Microbiome; feature: human-associated habitat; material: feces | host: Homo sapiens | place: USA:Birmingham
GAGATCTACACTCTTTCCCTACACGACGCTCTTCCGATCTTACCTTTCAATATCTCTTTGCCATTTATGCTGGCATGTAAATCTTCAATCTTCAACATAGATATTTCGTTTTATTCTTTTCTTTATTTATTCCCTGCCGTTACTGCGACTACTTGTCCCGCCACGACATATACACCACAAGGCAAATAGTCGGTATTCAAGCCCTCAACTACATTCATCATCTTCACTATTTGTCCCGTCACTTTGTAAACAGGCAACTGCATCGACCGATCACTTTGTACGAACAAACGTCCGTTTGCAGCGTACACTCGACCCTCCGAATGATCTGCCGGTGAATCCACTCCATCGACAATACGGTCGATATGCACCGGATAGCCGTCGTTTTCCCCGGGAATATATCCCCAATTCCGGCATGAAGTGCCACCTTTCGTCGCATTATTATTCAACGCTTCCAAAAAACCGCTTCCGGCAGACTGCATCTCAGCCGTACTATATGCAGTGCCTTGTTCGTCGACCTCCGTACCTTCTATGACTGCATCGCTGTTATAATAACAAAAATGCACGTTCGACTCACTCAACCGGCACACCTTGACACCAGCGACATCGCTGTATACATCGCCTGTCGAATAACTATTCCACAATAACTTATAAGCCTTTCCAACCAAGCCTCCGACGCTTCCCTGTGAAGAACCCTCCACATCTATATGTGCGTCGATTAAAGAGATATTTCCTCGATTATAGCTATTGTACACCGGTTCTTCACAATATCCGACCAGTCCACCTGCATAAATAGCATTCCAACGGGACGAAGAGCGGGGAGCCGAACTTTCGATTTTCAAACCTCCACGATTCCAACAATCTACAACCGGGCAATCTGTATTCTGACCCATCACTCCCCCGACCGACAACATCGAACCATTCGATTTAACCTCGATCTCACCTTCGTTGCCACAAGTGTACAACGAATCGGTTTGCGAACTATTATAAAAGGAATAAGAGCAAACGCCTCCTACCTGTACTTCAAAACCATCGCTTTCACAAATCACGGAGTCCCTATTGAAACTGTACGTTATACCCATGCTCGCCGAGGAAACCCCGCCGACATAAGCACTCCCTTCATGGGCATTCACCTTAACGACCGAATGGTTCTCGCAACTATCCACCCGGAATGAATAATTACTTGAAATTCCGCCCACCGACACACTTCCCGAAGTATTGCCCGATACGAGAATACCTCCCCGGTTCGTACAAGAGACAATACGATTCTTGTTACCATAAACCGACCCGCATCCGCCCACAAGACCCGACACCCTTATGTCGGCCATATCGCTGTGAACATCTACGGTCATATGCCCCTCATTGGAACAGCCGATGAGTTTCACACCATCGGCATGAGCCACAATTCCACTCACCGAGCAAAAGGTCTCATGGGTATCGCTACCCCATATTACAGAAGTAACCACGACATCGGCTCGATTGACACAACGAACAAAACACGACTCATAACCCGATGCCGCTATCGCACCCAACTCCAAATCCAAGTCCCCGAAAGAAAAAGAATACATTTCAGACACTTCTACCCGGCAAGTCTCATCTAATGTCAAATCCCTTATCTCGGCATCTCGAACCATACCGAACAAACCGGCCGAAATACGCTTATGGTCATCGCCATATCCTCCGACATCTTCTACCGGTATCACCGTCAAACCGCTAATCGTATGTCCGTTACCATCGAATACACCACTAAAATAGACACCGAACTTCCCGTCAGAAGGTGTTATCCATTTATGTGCCGACATATCTATATCGGCCGTCAACCGAACGGTTTTATCCGGATAATTCCACGACCATCTATTCATGGCCGCCCCCCAAGCAGCGAACTCCTCGGGCGTGGAAATAATCATCACATCGTTATCGAAATTCTTGTCAAGCCATTCTTCATCGTAATTCCCTTCATCGAACCACGAGTCCTCTTGCGCCGAAACAGGAAAAACCTCCACAGCCAAAACACTCAATAACACAATGAGAAAAAAACGATACGCAATCCTTTTCATATCACTCTACTATTTTCCTTAACCTACCGAACCTTCCAACGAGATCTGCAATAGTTTTTGCGCTTCAACGGCAAACTCCATAGGCAGTTTATTCATTACCTCTTTGGCATATCCGTTCACGATAAGACCTACGGCATCCTCGGTAGGGATTCCACGCTGGTTACAATAGAATATTTGGTCTTCGTTGATTTTCGAAGTAGTCGCTTCATGCTCTACCACGGCCGAATCATTCAGAATCTCCATATACGGGAAAGTATGTGCCCCGCAATCGGAACTCAACAACAAGCTGTCACACTGGGTAAAGTTCCTTGCATTCTCGGCACTCGGCAACACTTTCACGAGTCCTCGATAGCTATTCTGGCTACGACCCGCCGAAATACCCTTCGATACGATCGTACTACGGGTATTCTTCCCGATATGTATCATCTTCGTTCCTGTGTCGGCTTGCTGATAGTTATTGGTAACAGCCACCGAATAAAACTCCCCGACCGAATGATCGCCCGCCAGCACACAACTGGGATATTTCCAAGTAATGGCCGACCCCGTCTCCACCTGCGTCCAAGAGAGCTTAGAGTGATCGCCTTTGCACATGCCTCGCTTCGTCACGAAATTATAGATACCGCCTTTCCCGTCCTTATCGCCCGGATACCAATTCTGCACGGTCGAATATTTCACTTCGGCACGATCATGCACTACAATTTCCACGATAGCTGCGTGCAATTGATTCTCATCACGCATAGGAGCCGTACAACCTTCGAGATAGCTCACATAGCTGTCGTCATCGGCAACAATCAATGTTCGTTCGAACTGTCCCGTATTAGCGGCGTTGATACGGAAATAGGTAGATAATTCCATAGGACACCGGACTCCTTTGGGAATATAAACGAACGAGCCGTCACTGAATACGGCCGAGTTAAGCGCTGCAAAAAAATTGTCCCGATACGAAACGACCGAGCCTAAATAACGTTTCACCAAATCGGGATAATCTTTCACCGCCTCGCTGAACGAGCAGAAAATCACACCCAATTCGGCCAGTTTTTCCCGGAAAGTCGTCCGTACCGACACACTATCCATCACCGCATCGACCGCTATACCCGACAGTTTCATCTGTTCTTCGAGCGAAATTCCCAGCTTGTCGAATGTCTTGCGTAGCTCAGGGTCCACTTCATCGAGGCTTTTCGGAGCCTCTTTGGTCTTGGGAGCAGCATAATAACTGATAGCCTGATAATCTATATCGGGAATATTCAAATGAGCCCAATGCGGCATTTCGAGCGTTTTCCAGTAAGCGTATGCTTTCAGACGGAATTCAAGTAACCATTCCGGCTCCTTTTTCTTCTCCGAAATATGGCGGATAATATCCTCGTTCAATCCGGTAGGAATAATATCTGTCTCTATATCGGTTACAAATCCGTATTTATAATCGTTAGTAGTAACGTCGTTTAATATTTCATTCGAATTATCCTGTTTCATTTTTAATCTGCTTTACAATTTTCACAACAGAGATACGGCTCGTTGCATATCGAATAAGGTATAAACAATCCCCTCGTCGGTTTGGTTTCCGAAACGAACTGCTCTTGTGCCATCGAAAAGAGCAACGGAGCTACACGCAATGTATATCCATAGAACTGTGACGAAGCCGTCTCTTTTTCCGGAATCAGTTTACCCTTAGGATCAATAATATGGACGAGATTAAGCACTATACTCAATATGACCAAATATTTGACGGCGCCGAACAAAGCCCCGGCCAATCTATCGAGCCACCCCAATGCCACATGATGCGTAATGTGATGTATCAGCCTCATCAGTTGAACGCATATAATGTAAACGATAAGGAACAATAACGAATATGCGATAACCCGGCTTACACCCTCAGGCAAATCGAACATCTCCCTCAACAATGCAGAGAACGAACCTCCGAAAAACCGGGCGACGACCATACCTGCGATAAACCCGCCCAACGAACCTACCTGACGGATAACCCCTTTGATGAGTCCGTACAGAAAACCTATAACGGCGATCAATAGGATAGTAAAATCAACATAATTCATCTTTCACACTCCCGATTCTTAACCCTGCAAAATTACTTTTTTATTTTGAATACTCCGTATTTCCGTCTTATTATCCGTCAAAGGCGATAACAAAGGCTGCCCCGTACCTACGAGGCAGCCTCTCTATTCCCGAAAAACGTTTCTTTCTTAAAGCGTCTTTTTCACTTCTACCTCCTCATAAGCCTCTACGAGATCGCCTATCTTAACATCGTTGTAGTTCGTGATGTTCAATCCGCATTCAAATCCCGTAGTCACCTCTTTAACATCGTCTTTGAAGCGTTTCAGAGAGCCCAAATCTCCGCTATAAATCACGATACCGTCTCGTATCAAACGTATCTTGCTCGACCGTTTCAGCTTACCTTCTTTCACGATACAGCCGGCAACCGTACCGACTTTCGTGATATGATAAGTTTCCAAAACCTCGGCCGTACCCAATATCTCCTCTTTGATTTCGGGAGACAACATACCTTCCATAGCCGATTTAACCTCCTCGATAGCATCGTAGATGATCGAATAGAGACGTATATCGACTCCTTCTTTCTCGGCCAATCGGCGAGCAGCCACGGAGGGTCTCACTTGGAATCCGATGATAATAGCATTGGATGCGGCGGCCAACGTAATATCCGATTCGGATATTTGTCCTACGGCCTTATGCAATACATTGATTTGTATTTCGGGGGTGGATAGTTTGATAAGCGAATCGCTCAAAGCCTCCACCGATCCGTCCACATCGCCCTTCACAACCAAATTCAACTCTTGGAAATTGCCGACAGCTATACGACGACCTATATCGTCGAGAGTCAATAACTTGTGAGTACGCAAGCCCAATTCGCGCTGCAATTGTTCGCGTTTATTGGCAATCTCGCGTGCCTCTTGCTCCGTATCCATCACATGGAACACATCACCTGCCTGAGGAGCACCGTTCAAACCGAGAATCTGAACGGGAGCCGACGGACCGGCAACTTCGATACGGGCATTTCTTTCGTTGAACATAGCTTTTACCTTTCCGTGATTGGTTCCCGCCAACACGACATCGCCTTTATGCAAAGTCCCGTTTTGCACCAATACGGTAGCAACATATCCACGCCCTTTATCCAATGTGGACTCGATAATCGAACCGGTAGCCCTCCGGTTGGGATTCGCTTTTAAGTCGAGCAATTCGGCCTCCAACAAAACCTTTTCCATCAATTCATGTACTCCGGTTCCTTTTTTAGCCGAAATCTCCTGCGACTGATATTTACCGCCCCAATCTTCTACGAGGTAGTTCATATTAGCCAACTCCTCTTTAATCTTGTCAGGATTGGCATTCGGCTTATCGATCTTATTGATAGCGAACACAATGGGAACACCGGCTGCCGAAGCATGATTGATGGCCTCCACAGTTTGGGGCATTACATTGTCGTCGGCAGCGACGATAATAATGGCGATATCGGTCATTTGAGCTCCGCGGGCACGCATAGCCGTAAATGCCTCGTGACCCGGAGTATCGAGGAAAGTGATACGACGTCCATCTTCCAATTTCACATTATATGCACCGATATGCTGAGTGATACCTCCGGCTTCCCCGGCAATCACATTCGAATTGCGAATATAGTCGAGCAATGAAGTTTTACCATGATCCACGTGTCCCATCACGGTCACGACAGGAGGACGAGATGTCAAATCTTCTTCCCTATCCTCTTCTTCATGAATAGCCTCGACCACCTCGGCGCTTACATATTCGGTCTTAAAACCGAATTCTTCCGCAACGATATTGATCGTCTCGGCATCGAGACGCTGATTGATCGACACCATCATGCCGATACTCATACAGGTAGCGATAACCTCGTTCACCTGAACATTCATCATCGAAGCCAAATCGTTTGCCGTAACAAACTCAGTCAGCTTCAACACTTTACTTTCAGCTTCCTCCATTTCGGCGAGTTCACGTTCGCGATTCGAGAAAGCCTCGCGTTTTTCTTTACGCCATTTGGCCGATTTCTTCTGTCCTTTTGTATTATTGGTAAGGCGAGCCAATGTCTCTTTTATCTGCTTTTGTACATCTTCTTCGCTCACCTCGGCCTTTATAGGACGTTGTTTTTGTTTATTCGGTCTATTTCCTCCGTTATTTTTACCATTTCCTCCACGGGAGGGTTGTCCACCCATCGATGAAATGCTTTTCGATATATCTACCTTTTCTTTACTGATTCGTTGACGCTTCCTACGTTCACCACCTTGCTGATTAGCATCGTCGCCACCGGCAGCCTTGTGTGATTCTTGTCTCTGTTTCTCTTTACTCTCCCGTTCTTTACGTTTTTCCTCTTTCGTCTTTTTCTTCGGACGAGTCTGTTGATTCAACGCATCGAGATCTATTTTACCGACGACATTGATATTCGAGGTAAACGCCGGACGATTAATGGTAAACACCTCGTCTTCACGGGATTCCTCAACTTCCTTTTCTTCTTTAACCTCTTGCTCGACAACCGCCTCTTTTACTTTCGGTTCAACTATTTGAGGTTCTGGGTTCGATTGAGAGACAACCTCTTGTTTAGGTTCAGCGACCGGCTTGTTCTCTTCTTCGGCAGGCTTCACTTCTTCACGGGCCGACACCGCCGATTCTGGTTTTTCCTCTTTCGTTTTCACTTCGGCCTTGTTCTCCTCCGATTTAACCGGCTCTTTTTTCTCTACCGGACTTTCCTTTTTATGTTCGGACGACTTCGGACGATTCAACGCGTCGAGATCTATTTGACCGACCACTTTCGGGCGTTGTGTCTCGGGAATAATTGTTTTCAGCTCCTTCGGTTCTTCCTTTATTGCCGATGAAGAATTCCCCTCCTCCGATTCGGTAGCCGATGTCGCCTTGCTCTTTTCCTTATGACGTTCAAGACTAATGCTCTCCGATTCGAGTTTCAAATTTTTGTCCTTACTGAACTCCTTGACAAGCAGTGCATACTGTTCGTCGGTTATCTTGGTGTTAGGGTTAGCTTCAACCGTAAAACCTTTCTTTTGAAGAAATTCGACCGCCGTCTGAATTCCTACATTCAAGTCTCTTGCTACTTTATTTAACCTTATCGACATACTCAGTTTTAGTTTATAAATAATGGAAGAATTAAAGATGCCTCCGACAAAGGCACAAAGACCGCATTGTATCGGTCCCGAAAACGGATTACTCTTCAAACTCCGCTTTCAAAATAGCGAGAACTTCGTCCACGGTGTTCTCTTCGAGGTCGGCTTTCTCGATCAATGTTTCACGAGGCAACGCAAGCACACTCTTCGCAGTAGCGCATCCGATACCTTTCAAGGCCTCGATCACCCAGTCGTCGATTTCGTCGCTGAATTCGTCGAGGTAAATGTCCTCCTCTTCTTCCTCGTCTATATCTCTGTAAACATCGATATTGTAACCCGTAAGCATGCAAGCCAACTTAATATTCAAGCCGCCTTTACCGATAGCCAACGAGACCTCCTCAGGTTTAAGAAATACCTCTGCTTTCTTCTCCTCTTCATTCAACCGAATCGAAGAAATCTTGGCCGGACTCAAAGCGCGTTGTATAAACAGTGATGGATTGGCCGTGTAATTAATGACATCGATATTTTCATTGCGCAATTCCCGGACAATACCATGTATACGCGAACCTTTCACACCCACGCAAGCTCCTACCGGATCGATACGATCGTCATACGATTCAACGGCAATTTTAGCACGCTCTCCCGGAATACGGGCAATCGCTCTTATCAAAATCAAACCGTCGTGAATTTCGGGCACTTCGAGCTCGAAAAGACGGCGAAGAAATTCATTGGACGTGCGGGATACCAAAATTTTAGGATTGTTGTTCTTGTTATCGACTTCCAACACGACAGCCCGCACGGTCTCACCCTTCCGGTAAAAATCCGAAGGTATCTGTTCGGCTTTCGGCAACAGCAACTCATTACCGTCGTCATCGATCAACAACATCTCCTTTTTCCAAATCTGGTAAACTTCGGCACTTACCAATTCGCCTATTTTATCTTTATATCTATTGTATATGGCATCTTTTTGCAAATCGAGAATCTTCGAAGCCAGTGTTTGGCGCAAGTTCAAAATAGCTCGACGACCGAATTTCTCGAAATGCACCTCGTCGGTCATCTCCTCGCCGACCTCGAAATCGGGGTCGGTTTTCCGAGCTTCCGACAAAGAAACCTGCAAATTACTGTCGGTCACCGCTCCGTCTTCCACAATCTCACGGTTACGCCATATTTCGAAATCCCCCTTCGTCGGATTCACGATTACATCGAAGTTTTCATCGGTCCCGAACATCTTTGCCAATACGTTGCGGAAAGATTCTTCCAGCACACTAATCATCGTAGTTATTTCGATGTTCTTCAACTCTTTGAACTCTGCAAAGGTATCGACCATGCTAACGGGTTCCTCTTTTTTTGCCATATTATTTAAATCTGATTAGATATTTTGTATATTTTACTTCATCATATCCAAAAGCGAGGTCTTCCTCGACCTCCACTTTTCGTTTACTGGTTTCGCTCTTTACTTTCTTGGTTATCGTCACGACAAATTTCTCCGAATCGGCACTTTTCAATATCCCCGAAAGTTTCATGCCGTTTTTGGTCAACAATTCCACTTCCTTGCCTATATTTTTCTTGTACTGCCCGAGGACTTTGAACGGAGAGGTAATCCCTGCCGACCCAACCTCCAATTCATAATCTTCGACATCTCGGTCGAGCTTCGATTCCAAAAAACGATGTAACGCCACGCAGCGATCTATATCCACACCCTCTTCGTTATCTATTTCCACGACAATCACATTATCGGGTTTTACTTGTACATCGACTACGAAACAGTCGCTTCCGGTCAACCCTTCTTCAACAAATGCCTCTATTTCTTTTTTATCTATCATAACGACTCTATGCAAAGAAAAAAACGAGGGGACATCATTGCCCCCTCTTCCATTCCAACCGCCACAAAGATAGCACAATATTATATAATACGCAACTCCACAGATTCCCTACGAACCAAAATAGGATAATTCGCACCTAAAATTTAAATATTTTTCAACAAATATATTCTTATTTAATATAATAAAAATGCGAAAGAACGCAATTGTTTCCGCAACAAAAGTTCTCTGCCCCCACAATAACGATTACACAAAGCATGAAATAATGGACTGTGATCCATATATTTTAGATGAGCGAGCTCATGGCAAATAACATAATCGATCAACTCTTCGGGTAGGTACATCAAATAAAACGACAACTGTATCTCTCCCCGACGGGTACAATGCCCCAACTTTCGCCGCCCGCGACCTATCGTTACCGAAACCACTGGCAACCCCAATCTCGACGAGATTTGATTCAGCCTCCGAGGTAAAACCTCTTGCGCCCTTCTGTAAACGAAACGACCCACTCCCCGCGACAACGTTTTCCGTACATTCGTCTCATTCAAATCGATTCCCGGAGGACAAAACACCTGTAAACAATCACCCTCATACCGAAATAAAAACTTATTCGACACACCCGGCAATAAACATATATCTCCTCCATAACAAGGAATACTATCGCCCGTAGACAAAACTCGATTTTTCCGTATCGTCACGCTTCGAGACACCAACACCCTCAGTTTTTCACGGTTATCGTCCACTGCCGATTTCACCCGGTTTACAGCATATCCTTCCGGGCAAGTAATCTGCAAACCATTATCCTTTACTCTAAATATCAAACGGCACGCCCGACTATCCGAACGAATATAAATCTCCCCGAATTCCTCGTCTCGATAAACAAACATCTACTTTCTCCTTTTCCATTTGCGAAGATAATGGAATTGGAGCACATGAACAAAATCGAACAAAAATGACTCGATCGATAATTAGTCGGGATATCGGCTTAAAAAAAATCGGAGGCGATTCTCCTTTAACTTCTCTCTTGTATTCACAGACAGATATGAAAAAGAATATTTGAAGCAGCATTATAAGTCCTCTTCCCTTCTGCGTCCCGCAGCCTTACGAGGTGTTTTGCAACGACAAAAATCGAAGCAGGGAAGAAAGCGAAATTCATACCAATCTCTCCCACTGTGTTACGCAGAGATATAGCGGGAGTGCTCGAAAAGCGGAAGAGCTAAATCAAGAAAAACACAAAAAGGTGTTAACGACAGAATACTATTATCCTCCTGCCCTGCGCACGCATATGCGACACCGGGGAGAAGTGTAAAATCTATCCTTATACCAAAAAAGAGAATATTCCTTTAACCACCCCACCTATACCCTGTGGCATTGCAAAGCACTCACTCCTCCCTGCCGTGTCCCGTAGTATTACGGGGTGTTTTGTAACGCAAAATATA